>Ga0075122_10000334_pt1 | contig 38604 bp, 32 predicted proteins | sample AntAceMetag02UKB_FD_69790 | JGI IMG/M metagenome (GOLD analysis project Ga0075122, IMG submission 69790) | Saline lake microbial communities from Ace Lake, Antarctica - Antarctic Ace Lake Metagenome 02UKB | ecosystem: Environmental > Aquatic > Non-marine Saline and Alkaline > Saline | place... | reverse complement strand
ACCTTCTTCAAGCCGTTTTTCAAGCAAAAGCACTTTTTGGCCAGCCTTGCTCAGATATGCGCCGATACCAAGCCCGTTCGGTCCTGCGCCGATGATAATTACATCAAATGTATTCGTCATAATATCCTCACTGTCCGTGTCAAAAAAAAATAACTTTTAATATGTTAGAAATATCTCAATTTTATTTTGGTATGGCAATATCATATGTTCTCATGTATTTCTCATAGAAAAAACATGAGTTATGAGGCGGAGGGAAAAGCAGGTGAAGTGAGACTGAAATGTTTTATCAGAAGAGAAAAATAGACAGCAGGGCTGAGGGTGTGGCCCTGTTCTAATGCTATTTAGCCCCATCCAGAAAATCTGTGAAGTTGGACGGTGCATGGCTGCCAAAGACCAGGGTTTCAAGGGTACCATACCCTATATGATCGCCAAGTTTAGCCTTAACCATTTGTTGAATATGGATATGTTTATAGTCAAGAGGATCGAGATCTTTCAAGACCCACTCTTCCCGCTCAATGAGCTCTTCTCCTTTCCAGATGCCCTGTGACCACTCAGGGTGCAGGTATCCCAGACCCAGCATCTGGAATAGGGCAACTGATTCCAGTTCAATGTTGATCTCTTCACCCGCTATGGAGTGAAAATTCAACCGTGCCGATTGCGGTCGGCGGGATCCTTTTTCCCAGTTAATCCGATGGGTCATGGTTTTCATCTCAACCAGGTCGGGTTCCGGTCCGGTTGGAATGTCATTCACATTGACATACACCGGGATCTTGCTGCCGCTTAATTGGGTGGCATTACCATCCGGATCTTCGAAGGTCCCGAAATGGGTGCAAAAGCTGTCGAATTGAATGGGAGCCCAGCACCAGTATACCCCCATATTACCGGAAGCAGCCGGAGCACCACCTCTGGGTTCCCCCACGGGGCGGATACCCCATGATTTATCGCGGGTTCCAAGAAAATCGTCAAATCCGAATTCCTCTTTTCGCCCGTCAACCGAAATAGTGCCCTGCCAGCAGCCAAACTGAGTGAAGCGACAGGTATCCATGATCAGGTGATTGTCCTCAGTCATTCGGCTTTGAGGCTCCTGGGTGGCATAGGTTCTGGCTTTGAAATGAAGATCTGCTTCAATCCCTGTATCATTCGGTTTTAAGCGAATCCGGACTTCTCTCATGGGATTGATAACTTCAATTGACAGCGGCCCGATATTCGTTTCTGACCTGTCAAAAGGGGCCCGTCGCGAGCTGTGAAAGCAGTATTGCTTTCCATCCATCACAATACTGAAATGTCCATCCATGACAAAGCGGTTGGGATAGATAGCAAAACCAACCCCAAAATAAACCGTTCCTTCACGATTAAACCCATTAAACCAGTATCGATCATAGAAGTTAAGGTCGCTGTCTGAAGGGTGGGCGATTGGGTTCGATGTCTGGTGAATGCAATAATCATCAAATTTTGAAAGCATGGTTGGCTCCTGTTCGATATTAATTTAAAGGAAGAATTGAAAAGCTGAACAGAGTATTTGTCGTCAAATACAGGACCTGTCCACAAGCCTTTTTTAATCCCTTGTTGTGCCCATTGGGAGGCAGGGTGGCTGGAGGGAATCACCCTTTCAATTTGTTGATCAACTCCTCACACTGCTGAAACAGCATCATATCCCCATCCATAACCAAACTCCCGGATGAAAAAGCGTCCAGTGAACTCATCTCTCCGCTTTGAATGCTGTTCCAATCTTCCAGGGATATTCTCATAACGCCATTGGGGTTTTCAGCCTTTCCCTCATGCCTGGTGCCCTGTCCTTTATCGACTTTAATATGCCAGTCATAGCCATTGGGTCCGGAAAAACAAAATTGCAGAACAGCCGTAATCTCATCGGTGCTGGCAAGTACTTCAGGCTTCGGACCTGGGGAAGGGAGATCCAGGAGTTCCGACAAACACCGAGTACTGCCGTTGTTCAGGATCATGTCATCGTCTATAGGTATCCCTTGACGTTTGAGTTTTTTAAACACCGCAACCATGATCAGGCCGAACCTGACAGCGCTGAGGACTTCGTTGAAGAAAAGATTCTTTACCTTTCTTCCGGTTAGTTCCTCGTAACGTTTAACTGTGTCGTCATAACTTGGCGAACCTTCACAGCGCGGAATACCGGCTCCGTCGGACTGGAACCAGTCAAGATGCATTCCCCAGGCGAGGTCGGCTTCCGGATCTCCGAGAAAAGACATTTCCCAGTCCAGGATGGCAAGAACATCTTTCTTATCCGCACAGAACATGGTGTTGCCCATGCGGGAATCTCCCCAGCACAGACTGATATGATCGGGTTCGTAGACATTTTTTTTCAGCCACGCCAGTGCGGCTTCAATCGTCGGATGGGACTCTTCCGGGGTTTCTTTTACCCATTTTAAATAGTTTTCCCAGTATGCTATTCGTCGCTCAACCGGATTGACGCCCCCTGTCGGTACACCGAGAAACGAGAGTCCAAGGGCTTTCCAATCGAGCGCATGGATTTTCGCAATACTCTCCAGTGTCCCCCACCACATCTTGGCTCGTTGTTCGGGTGATGCATCATAGTAGACTCCGGAACTGTGGTAGACAGGGAAATCCACCGGGACCACCCCATTCACTTTTTCCATCAAAAAGAAAGGAACGCCTGTGACCCGAGTATCTCCTTCGTACCAGAGTAGATCGGGAATCGGGACTGCCTTTGTCTCTTTCACAATAGACATCACTTTGAACTGTTTTTGCAGATCATATTCAGGGAATATCCCATCCTGGGGAGCTGATCGCATGACCAGATTTTTATCCATCTGTTGCCCATTTTCTTCCCAATTTATATCAAAAAGAAAGGTTTCATTTGAAAATCCCATGCCGGGTTTTTCGAAGTCATTCATTTTGATATTTTTGGCTTCAGGCATTTTTTGATGAAGCCAGTTTAGAAGATTTGTCCTGACATCCAATACTTCTTTGTTTTCTGTCATAATTTGCTCCCTGGTTGTTGAATCCACTCAGAAATTAAAACTCCGATTGCGAAATAAAACGATATTCGGAATAGCTCCCGATATATATCCTATGCAGTATCAGGATCAGTTTGAGAAACAGTCCTTGATTTGAAGTAACCAATTCCAGTATCTTGGGTTATCGGTTTCGGCTGATAAATACATTGATTGATCTTTGGGAAATCTATTTAATTGCCGTATAGGCCTTTCAAAAACAACCCGGTTCGTCAACGATGATTTATTAGTGGCAATTCAATGGTAAAATCCAGATAGTAGCGCAGGCATGCTTAAGGGAAAGGATTCGATGTGTGAGAGCCGGTGCCGGTTGGGGCATCAAAAAGGCGCTTCCGTGGTGAATTATAAAAATCAGGAAAAGACGGTAAAGCTGAAGTGGCTTATTTAAGTGAAAGTAAATAGGTTGCCAAGCTGGCTTTTTTGTTGTTGATTCCCAGTTTTTTGCGGATATTATAGCGGTGATTATCTACATTACGCGGCTCCATTTTCAGAGCTTCGGCAATTTCCTTGGATGTTTTACCCTGCTTGATGATGTTGGCGATATGGAGTTCTGTCGGAGTCAGGCTAAGATATCGAGAGGATAACTGCTTGATGAAAGGTGAAATCATATCTTCCAGATTGTATTTAAGTATGCTGACTACGTTCTGCTGCCTGCCAGACAACTGTGTATCACTCAACTCTTCGATGAAAGGGATCACCAGTTCTTTGGCGTTTGAAAGAAATCGCTCTTCCAACTCTTGTTTATCTTCATCCCTTTTTTTTAATAGAACTTTCAAGGCGGTATTGCTTTCCTCCAGATCCCGTGTACGTTTTTTAACCTCTACTCCCAATTCGTCGCGGTGTCTTTTCAATATCGTTTCAGCTTTTTTTAAACTGGAAACATCACGGATGAAGACTCCCGCTCTGGTAAAATTTCCTGTCACATCGCAAACAGGATAAATCGTCTGAATGAACCAGCTTCCTTTATATTTGAACTCGGATCGATTGAGCTTCCCCTTTTTTACCGCTTTGGTAATCGTTTTGAGATCGAGGGGGAATCTGTCTTGAATGATTGTTGAAAGACCGAGTCCGATACAGGACATGGTGGATCGGTTAAAAAGTTGGGCAAATGCAGGGTTCAGATCGAGGATCGAACCTTCCTGATCAACCAGCAGAACAGCATCGGAAGTGGCATGTAACATGGCCCTGGCCATCTCTTCACTCTCCATGAGTTTTTGTTCTGCCAGGGCTTGTTGGGTAACATCTCTGAGAATACAAACCATACCGGTTGTTTTCTGGTTTTCATACACCAACCGGGTTGATACTTCGACAAAGATTCGCTTCTGGTTTTTATCAATCCCTTCGAACTCCAACCGTCTGACATCGATATCCCCAAATGGTTTTTCAGGGTCAATCTCTGCCAGTATTTTTTCCTGGAACTCCTGGTTGAAAATGGGTAATTCCCAGAAATATTCTCCGATCACCTCATCGGGGGAGTACCCGAATATGGTTTGGGTCGCAATATTTGAATCAATCACCCTGCCCTTTTCGTTCAAATATACAATCTGATCATTGGCAGATTCAAAAAGTGTTTTATAAAGCTTTCCACTCTCGGTCAGGTCAGCCGCTTTTTTTTCCAATACCCGGATTCTTTCCGTTAATTCAGCTTTTATCTCACCGGTTGAGGGGTGGCTCTTCTCCGGCATTCTTTCCCTTTTGACTGTGCAGACGGTTTATTAAAAACGCATTTCAAGGCCGAGTGCAGACTGATATGTTTGCTCATCAATCTTGAAAGTGCCATATGGATCAGCAAGAGAACGGCCCATAGCAAAATTATACTGTATGTGGGCAAGGAGTATAGTAATATCCGAGGTCAGGTTCAGGTCGACTCCTAAACCGATTCCGGTATAGCTTGTTTTGCTGTTCATGTATGTAAACGTTAAAGCTTCATCCGGATCGCCGGAGGAATATCTGAGACCTGTCCTCAATGTCAGCAGGTCCCCCATGGTATATTTGAGACCTGCACCGATTGCAAACTCGTCATTATATTTGTCAGTATATTCTGTTCCCGGTTCCATCTTGACCCCTTTTTGAAAGTATATACCGTACGCGATATCCAATTTGAGACTGTCAGTCAGTTGTAGAGCGATGCCAAGTTGAGCCGTTGCTGGAAGGTTATCATCCTTCTTCTCCCCATTAACCGCTCCGGTCGTGTCCGCGGCGCCAACTGTTGTTTCGGTTCTGATAGGTACTTCAGTGTCGTATCGCATGGCCACATTAAAATTATCACTAAACTTAATATTAATACCGATTACATGTCCTATTCCAGAACCTGAAGCCTCTGCATCCATACCAAAGCGACCAATATTTTCGCCGGATGAGACAACAACCATGTCGGCCCCTCCATCCGCAGCGTATTGGTAGAATACCTGCCGGATACCGTACGCGAGGGAAAGGGTATCGCCGAACTTCATGGCACCGCCTAGTGTAAATGCCCCCAATCCAGCGGAGTATTTAAATGATCTGTTTGTGGCAACAACTTCCTCACTCTGGGTACCTGAATAGATATCAGCCATCATGTCAAAAATATAGATCCCGTTATCGTCAAATTCGCCGCCTCCGGTTGCTCCCGGTATGGAAAATGTAAAAAAAGTTGCGTAGTCATCACTTTTATAGGTGAATGCAAAAGGGGTATAAATTGAGTCTGTCATGCGCAGATATTTTTTCCCGGTGCTTTCGTCGGTATACGTGGTATTATCTACCGGGTTCATGGCGGAGATATGAAAGTGAAGTCCATCCGCCATTTCTGTCGATCCTGCCGGATTTAGAAAGACAGTGTCACCATCTTCAGTTTCAGCTACTCGGGTTCCTGCTGAAGCAAGCCATTGAGCAGATTGAGTGGGAATGTTTTTGGCAGTTGCAAACAGTACCTGACTGCTTCCCATAATAAAAACCGTCGTCATTAAACAACAAAAAAAGCATCTCATTTTGCTCCCTGTTTCGAGTTGAAATAACCTGTGTTGAGATCATCGAATATTCAATCAATAATACTCAGCAGTAAACAGAAGATTCTTAACAATCAGTCTCATAGCTGATTTAACGGTTTATCCGGCGGCGATATGTTAATTTTGATTTTGTTTTCTTGAAACAATATCCTGCTAGAGGCAGATTAGGCTTTCCAGAAAATGGAAGGGTAGTCAATGACGAAATAACGGCGGCAATTCGGTAGTATAATCCAGATGATTTTGCCGGCTTCAGCCACCAGCCATCGGAACAAAAAGAGTGACCTGGTCCCCATCTTTAAGACGTTGTAATTTTCCGGCTTTTTCCCCATTCACCAGTATCGGAATAAATATTTTTAACTTCCAATCGGCCTTAACACGTCTCAGAATACTCGCAACGGTAGCCAGCTTCCCGACTTCCAAGTATCCATCTTCATCGACACCTTCAACTCCAATCGCTCCGGAACAGATGATTTTAATTTTCATGGGAGTATGGTTTTAGGATCCTTCCCATTTGGGTGGACGTTTTTCGATAAAGGCTGTGATGCCTTCAATGACGTCGTGACTGCCGTACATCTTATCCAGCATATCGTATTGTTTCTCAGTCTGGGCTTTCATGGCATCTTCAAGCGTAGGAAAATTTAGTCCCTGAGTGACACATTGTTTTGTAGCTTGAATGGAGATGGGGGCACCTTTTAAAATCAGTCGCGCCAGATTTTGAGCACTGGCCATCAGTTCCTCCAGCGGAACAACTCTGTTGACCAGCCCCAATGTCTGAGCTTTTTCGGCTGAAATCGGTACTGATGACAGGAGTAGTTCCATTGCGGGTTTGAGTCCGATCTGACGGGGGAGTCGGTGCATACCACCGGCATACGCCACGGCACCAATCAACGGTTCTGGTAATCCGAAGGTCGCATGATCAGCGGCGACCACCAAATCACAGGCTAGAGCAATTTCGAAGCCACCTCCCAGGGCCATCCCGTTAACAGCGGCAATAATCGGTTTGTTGCAGGTAAACCGTTCTGTCAGGCCGGCATATCCCGTTTTAGGAATCAGGTATTCGGTGCCTGTCTCAGCGGCGCGGCTCATTGCCTTGATATCTCCTCCCACTGAAAAAGCTCGGTCACCTGTGCCGGTTAGTATCGCCACCCAGAGATCGTCGTCATTTTCGAAGTCGTTAAAGACCCGTTCCATCTCGAAATTGGTTTCGGGGCTCAGAGCATTCAAAGCCTTGGGGCGGTTTATGGTTACGATCAGCAAATGATCTTTCCGATCCACGATAATATTTTTATGGCTCATAAGAATGCTCCTTCAAGAAAAGGGTGTCTTCAATACTCGATTAACCACTTATCGCGGTGGCATACGAACCGCACCGTCCAGGCGGATGGTTTCCCCATTGAGATAGGCATTCTCGATGATATGCTGGGCCAGTCCGGCAAATTCTTCGGGGGCACCCAAGCGATGGGGGAATGGGATATTGGCGACAATACCGGCTTTAACTTCGTCACCTGCAAGGGCCATCAGGGGGGTATCGAAGACACCTGGCGCAATCGTGCAACATCGAATTCCCGCTCGCCCCATATCCCTGGCAACAGTCAGTGTCAGACCCACGATGGCTGCTTTGGAGGAGGAATAGGCGATTTGACCCATCTGCCCGTCGAAAGCAGCAACAGATGCGGTATTGACGATGACTCCCCGTTCTCCGCTTTCATTGGGTTCGTTGTCCTGCATTTTGTGAGCGGCCAGCCGTATGAAATCGAAAGTGCCGATCAAGTTGATATCCACCACCTGCTTGAATATATTCAAATCATGGGGTCCATATTTTCCGACGGTTTTCATGGCAGATCCGGTTCCTGCACAATTCACCAGAATGTCAATGGAGCCGAAGGCCTCTATGGCTGCATCGACAGCTTTTTGGACGGTTTCAGTCTCAGTCACGTTTGTTTCGATATAAACGGCCCGTTCTTTTAGTTCTTCAAGTGTTGCCTGACCGTTGAAAGGATTCATGTCGGCGATGACCACATTGGCGCCCAGTTTGTGAAGCTGGCAGAGTGTTGCCTTTCCCAATCCGCTGGCTCCGCCGGTAACGATAGCTGTTTTTCCTTCAATCTTCATTTGAATCTCCGTATGTTTATCTATGTATATAGAAATAAGGGGACACGATACGAAAAAAGTATCATGTCCCCTTATTTCCTAAAAGTTGGTTTATTTCCCTTTCCATTTAGGTTCACGTTTTTCCATGAAGGCAATGGATCCTTCCATCATGTCTTCAGACTTCAGCATGGCTTCAGCAATTGGATAGGTTGTATTGATCGCTTCTTCAACAGTGGTGTTTAAACCATTTATGATAGCCTCTTTGGTTGCCTGAATTGCCAGGGGAGCTCCTTTTGTGATTTCGGCAGCCCATTTTTTGGCGGTTTCCAAAAGTTTGTCTGAAGAGACCACTTCATTGACCAGACCCAAATCAAACGCTTCGTTTGCAGGCACCTTTTTGGCTGTAAAGAGTATTTCCATAGCCCGATGGTAAGGGATCCTGCGATGCAAACGATGAACACCACCCGCAAGTGCCATCAAGCCGACCCTTGGTTCCGGTAGTCCAAAAACAGCGTTCTCTGCTGCAATGATAAAATCCGCCGCCAGCGCAATCTCAAATCCGCCACCCAGTGCTACGCCATTTACCGCCGCTATCACCGGTTTGTAAAGGCCTGTCCGGCTGGTTATTCCACCAAATCCGCATTTCAATTTTCCGATCTGTTCTTCCATTTTATCAAAGTTCAGAGACAGGTACTTGATATCATTTCCAGCGCAAAATGATCGTTCACCTGCTCCGGTAATGATACAAACCAGCTCTTCCGGGTTGGCGGCAAATTCATCGAGTGCCGCTTCCATTTCGGCACTGGTTAAAGGGCTAATCGAATTCATCGCCTTGGGTTTGTTGATCGTGATAATTCTTAATCTGTCTTCTACTTCTATCAGTATTTCGTTATACTCCATTTTTTCTCCTCTGCGCGTTATTTGATATTGTCTCAGCCAGCCAGATCCCTCTGGCCAGGTTCAAGGGGTTGTACCAGAACAATAGCTCCAATGGGGCAGATGTCGGTACAAAAATTACAGGAAATGCATTTTTTTGTGTTTTCCAGATATGGATACAGATTGAGATCCTTTTTCTTTTGGAACGAAGTCCCAATTGCGTTGACAGGACACTCCTGCACACAGGCTGAGCAGGCTGTGCATATTTCCAGGTCAAAAACAGGTTTGGGCCAGAGTGAGCGTTTCTCACTTTTGCAGACTACGCCTGTGTCATCCAACACCGCTTCAGGTTTGCAGATTCTGCCACAGACACCGCATGCTACGCAGACAGCAGCATTAATTTTGTGCAGTTTTTTCTTTGTTCCCGAAATGGCAAGTACGGGACAGAGGGATACGCATAATCGGCATCCGTCACATTTTTCAGTTATGGTGTAGGCCATCTGATGGTACCTCCGAAAAAAGGTTATCCAGTCCAAGTTTTTTAAGAGTCTCTTCTGCGGGGATTCCGGTTTCACTATCCCAGCCCATGGTTTTCCAATAATCCTTGATCATCGCGTCAAGATCAAAGGTCTTCCCTTTCAGAACACCATCATTAAGCGGCGGGCTCCCATAAGACCTTGGGTGGGCCTTGGGGCTCCAGGGATCGATACCGTGTTTGATGTTAAACAGGTGCCTGAGAGTTTGAATCCGCCTCCCGATATCAAAATACTCCTCCGGGGTCTTGTTCCAGTCCGCCACGGCATTGAAAAACTCTGCCATTGGAAACCGGGCCATACCACCATATGGTCCGAAATAACAAAGTCCTGCCGAATCGGTCAGCATTTTCAGAATACTGTCCCCGGCGGCCATAGCACCTTTATCTTTAACTGTGTATTTTTCAGCCACCGGCATTTTCTCAAGCTTCGGAAAGGATTTGATGACTTCCCAGATTCGATAAAAGGAATAATCCCCTTGTGATCCGATGGTATGCCTGCCGGGGGTCGGGTCCACACTGTAGTGGATGCCAAAATTAGGATCATGTCTAGGGTCGTGAGCCGGGAGTTCCTGCCCACCAGCATGAATGGCATATGCTTCAGAGCCTTGGCCAATTTTTTGAGCAGCAACCTTGACCCCATCGGCCAGGATGTCACCAATTCCCTGCCGGGTAATCATTTTTTCCAACAGGGCGATCAGGGCTTCACTATTGCCCCAGGTCAGCTCCAGCCCATCCGTATCATCATTGGTCAGGATACCTTCTTCGTAGCATTCCAGAGCAAAGGCCAGGGTACCTCCGGCTGAGATGAGGTCCATGCCGGCGCGGTTGCACAGTTCCATCATATAAAGAACACTGTCCAGATCCTCGACTAACAGCAGTGTTCCCAATTGGGCGATCGTTTCATATTCCGGTTTATGGACCTCTTTAAACCGATCCTTAGTGGTGACCTTTCCTCCACAGCCGATTGGGCAGGTGGGGCAATGGTACTTTTCAAATTCCAGTTTTTTAATCCGGCCTGGATCGTGCTGCTTTGATTGTTTTTTGGTGAAATCAAGATTGCTGCCTTTCCAGTTTTTTACCGGCGAATCACCCGTTTCGATTCCCATCCGGTTATTACTGCCGGTGCCCCATTTTTTTAAAAAACTGTAGGCGTAGATACCATCTGCGGGGGAGACATCCTTGGCTTTGCCCATCAACTTTCCGATCAGGCGCAGTGACCAGCCGGGAATCGGGACGTTGGGGGCAGTTTTGATAAACTTATCGTGATCCAGCTGCAGCGCCTTCAGTTTGTCCCTGTTTCGAATGCCGACCTTACCAGCCGATGCGATTATCACGGCTTTCAGTTTTTTTGATCCCATGACGGCACCCAGCCCTGATCGTGCGGCGATACGCCCTTTTTCGTTTGATATACCAGAGATCCGGGAGAGGTTTTCCCCTGCCTGACCAATGACTGCGACCGATGGTGTAATTTTTGACTGGGTCTCTTTGATCAGTTTTTCTTCAGCTTCGACGGTATCCATGCCCCATAGCCCGGAAGCATTCTTTAATTCTGCCCCCTTGTTATCAATGTGAAGATAAACCGGCTTTTTAGAGATACCCTTGAAGAAGATTCCATCGTAACCCGCTCTTTTCAATGCAGGACCAAACGAACCACCACCACTGGCATCTCCCCAACCGCCGGTCAATGGCGATTTGCCAACCGCCATCCAGCGCCCAGAAAAATATGTTCCGGTGCCACACAACATCCCGGCCACCAGACCCAGAATATTGTCGGGTCCCAAAGGATCGGCCCCCTTTGGGATTCGTTCGTATAAAAGATGGGCAGCCAATCCGACACCGGATAGAAACTTCTCGTAAACGGTATCGTCGATGGTTTCCTCATCAATTAACCCCTTGGACAGGTCAACATTTAAAATTTTTCCCGTATAACCTTTCATTGTCCCTCCAAAAAACATCGTGTTTCAAAGCTTAAAAACATGGGGAATCCAGAAATGATCAGACTGCTCTTTCCAGAATCATTGTACCGGACTGACCGTAGGCCGCACACATGGTGATCATCCCATATCTGAGATTTTCTCTCTCCATTTCATTCAGTATGGTTGCGATCAGAATGCCGCCCGTACCCCCCAGAGGGTGACCCATGGCAATGGCACCACCATTTACATTCACCTTTTCTAGAGGGATTCCCAATGTTTTCATCCAGGCCACGGGAACACAGGCAAAGGCTTCATTAATTTCAAATATATCAATATCTTTAACTGTCAATCCGGATCTTTTTAAAGCCATTTCCGTCCCGGGAATGACCCCGTCCAACATGATATCAGGCTTAACACCCCAATTGGTGCTGGCAATAATCCTGGCCAGGGGTTTTAGACTATACTCCTGGCAGGCCTCTTCAGACGCCCAGAGCACCATGCTGCTCCCGTCTACGATCGCTGAAGAAGATCCAGCATGCATTATCCCCCCCTCTTTAAAAGGACGTGGTAGGGATGCCATTTTTTCAATCGATGTATCGGGCATTATATTGCTGTCCCGATCAAACACCCGCTCTTTCCCATCCTGGTCGGTATAGGTAATGGGAACAATTTCATGCTCAAATTTACCGGCTTCAGTGGCGGCATGTGCCAACTGATGGCTCCTGACTGAAAATGCGTCGAGCTCTGGTGCCGTCAGATGATATTTTTCGCAGACCATCTCCGCTGCCTGCCCCTGTGTGCCCAGTTTATATTTTTCAAACATTTCGGGAGGAAAAGGCATATGATCGTAATCGACGGTTCCGTCAATGGGGACCTTGTTCATATGCTCACCACCACCTGCCATTAAAATATCATAATCACCGACCCGGATACTGGCGTTGGCAAAAGCGTTGGTCTGCATGGCACCGGAGCAGGCCCGGTTCAGTTGCAAACCCGAGGAAGTTTCAGGCAGGTTGGAGGCGAGAACCACCATACGTCCGGCGTTGGCTCCTTGTTCCTTCTCTGGCAGGGCGACGGAGTAAAACAGATCCTCGACCTTTTCCGCGGGCAGGGACGGATTTCTTTCCAGAAGTGCATTGACCAGTTTCGCTCCCAGGGTGGCGGGATGGATGTTGGCCAGTTCTCCAACAAAATTTTTCTTGGGACGGCTTCTTCGTCCTCTGGGTGTTCGAACAGCATCTACGATATAGGCATTTCTCACGGTGGACTCCTTTTCTTTTAATTCCAGGTTTTATGATTGATCTTCGTTTGTTCAGTGAATTATCGATAGTTAATCTTAGTGAACTCTTTATTCTAATTTCAATAATTGAAAAGCGGTTGCAAACTTACTGGAAAAACCCATTGATTAAATACAACTGGCCTGTTTCATTGAATCTCTTCGGGCTTTAATTCAATGAACAGCGTGTTTCCTTCACGGTAACAGGAAACACTTGAACCCTCGCTTCGTTTTGGAAACTCAAATTCAGCTTAGTAACCATTTGGTTCTTTCTTCAGAATTTTGATAATTCGAATGGTTGATCCTGAAATAACCATTGATCATGAAGTCCTGTTTCCTGGAATGAGGGAAATTGGCCTGATTCGGAACTAGATTGGTAAAAATATAAACCAGGGTATTTATTTGTTTGCCACTCCATTTGAAATTTGGAAGTGGAAAATGTCAGCTGCTTAAATCTTCAATGGGAATTTTCAACATGTCCACACCACTGCCACCATCGACCCTCAGGCAGACGCCGTTGATAAATGTTGCAGCATCACTGACCAGAAAAAGGACGGCATTTGCAATATCCTGTTTGGTCCCGATTGAAGGTTTTTTTCTGTCATCGTTCGTAACGGATTCAAACCTTTTCACGCCCTCTGTGGCTGCTATACCGCCTGGGGCAATGCTGTTGATGCGAATTCCAAGGGGAGCCCATTCAACAGCACAGGTTCGGGTCAGGGAATTAACGCCTGTTTTTGCAGCTGCGACATGGGCCTGATAGCTGACCCCCCAATGCTCAAAAGGAGCAGTAATATTGATAATACAGCCACCATGGGTTTTCATATATGCCGTAAACGCGGCTTTAGTGACATTGTAGGTCCCAAGCAGATCAATATCGATAATGGTTTTGAATCCGTTGTAGGAAATATGGTCAAGGGGTGCTGGGAAATTACCCGCTGCATTATTGATGAGGATGTCAAGACGGCCGAAGGTTTTCAGAGTTTCAGTCACGACATGCTCTACCTGGTCGGGTTGTCGCACATCGGCGGCAACAGCAAGGCATTTGATACCCATTTGCTCCATTTCTACTATTGCAGTGTCCAGAACGTCCTGTTTTCGACTTGCGATAACGATTCCGGCACCATGTAGCCCCAGGTTTATTGCGATTTCTTTCCCTATTCCCGTACCACCACCCGTTACCAGAGCGATACGGTCGGTCAGGATATTTTTTTTGAATACATCCATATCTATAGTTCCCGTTGGAATAAAAAAATTTCTAATGACACTTTCTCAAAATTGCCATACGTCTTTTGCTTATCTTTGATGCAGATTTCAGGATTTATCTAAACATTCATTGTAAGCTGGCTTGCCTGTCAGGCAGAACCGTATAGACCGTATCCGAGAATGCATTTCATGACAACTGGGTTTAACGACCAGATATTTAGTCGAGGAAAAAATTGCAATGAAAATAGTACCATAGAATTTAGATACTGGTTTTTACTTGTATTCTTATAGTAGTTTGTTGGTCTGGATCTATCAATCAAACTTGACTAAACATGGCTTGTGTTCTTCGCTACGAGTCTCGCGAATTCAGTTGCTGCAAGTTTTGCAAATTCAGTGTTGTTGCTTAACTTCGCTCGAACCCTACATAATCCAGGGCTCCGCAGTGTTGGGTCAGTATTAACCAAGTACTGGTAATGATAAGACTGCAAGAGGAATCTGAGTAATACCTGAGCTTAAAACAGAACATGGGGTCTAATTCAATAGGATTTTCCAATTGGTTTGCAACCGCTTTTCCATTATTGAATTGGATGATAGAAAACGTTTAAATAACATCAGATATTTTATTGATTTCAATCTTTTTTGAATTTCTGATTGATTCGGATTCTAGATGGTGATGTCGACTCTAATCACAGAGAATCCGATCTAATGACTAAATGTTACAATACAGGAGAGGATTATGGATGAACTTGGGTTTTGGAAAATCGCAGAAAAGGATCCGACACGACTTGCGCTCATCGATCCATCCGGATCGTCCATGATGTATGGTGAGCTTTTAGCGGAGTGTAATCAGCTCGTGCACGGATTTCGAGCTTTGGGTTTAACGAAGGGTGATTCAGTTGCGGTTTTGATGGAGAATGAGAAATACTTTCTGGCAATTTTCATGGCCATATCCCAGGCAGGTATGTATCTGGTGCCGATTAATTGGCATCTAAACCCCGAAAATATTTCCTATATTATTGACGATTCCGATGCAAAATTGCTCATATCCTCAGAAAAATATACGGATAACGCCAAACAGGCCGCTAAGATAGTTGGGTTTCCTGATGACAGGGTGTTTTCAACCGGTAACAATCCGGATGTTCGCTCCTACCGTGAAATTATAAACGGTCAAGACCAATCTAAACCGGAAGATCGGTGTTATGGATGCGTAAAAACGTACACTTCCGGTACCACAGGCCGCCCCAAAGGTGTCCTGCGAAAATTCCAGGAGGGTGATCCAGAAGAATATTCTGTGATGACGGCGATGTTCATGATGATGTTCGACATACAACCCCACAGTAACAATGTTCACCTGGTAACAGCCCCACTGTACCATATTGCACCGAACCAGTTCGCAACTATGTCTCTTAATCTGGGGCATTCTTTGATTCTCATGGGAAAATGGAGTCCAGAGGAGACCCTTCGTTTGATTGAAAAACACAGGGTTACGACCGCCCAGATGGTGCCGACCATGCTCAACCGTCTGATTCGTTTACCGGAATCGGTAAAAAAGGCAGCTGATTTATCATCGCTACATACCGTCATACATAGTGCCGCCCCCTGTCCGGTTGATCTAAAAAAAGGGATTATGGAGTGGTGGGGACCGGTTTTATTTGAATATTATTCGGCCTCAGAGGGTGGCGGAACCTTGGTGAAACCGAATGAATGGATGAAAAAACCCGGCACTGTTGGAAAACCGTGGCCGATCTCTCATATAAAAATACTGGATGAATCGAAAAATGAACTTCCATCCGGCCAGATTGGTACCATCTATATTCGAATGGACACCGGTCAGAAATTCGTATACCACGGGGATAAGAAAAAAACAGAAAAGGCTTACTTCGGCGATTTTTTCACAGCCGATGATGTGGGATATGTGGATGAGGATGGGTACCTGTTCTTGACCGATCGTAAGTCTTATATGATCATTGTGGGTGGCGTAAATATTTATCCTACTGAGATTGAAAGCGCACTGTCGATGCATCCAAAAATAGAAGACAATGCCGTTTTCGGTATCCCTAACGAAGATCTTGGTGAGGAAATCAAGGCTGTTATTGTACTGGAAAAGGGAATTGAGCAGTCTGAGGAGATCACTGCAGAGATTATGGCCTATTGTGCCAAGACGCTTGGTAAATTCAGAACACCCCATTCAATTGATTATGCAGATAAGCTTCCCCGTGAGGCTACAGGCAAACTAATCAAACACAAAATACGGGATCCCTTCTGGAAGAATCAGAATAAAAATATCTGATTGAATACGGGAAACAATTTGTGTAAATAAGGGGACATGATACTTTTTTCGTGTCCCCTTATTTAGGAAAATAAGGGGGACATGAATGATCATGTTCCTTTTTTTAAAATTATTTTTAAATACATAAAGAGCAGGGAGATAAGGGAATGGTTCAACTACTGAATGATCGAAGGGATATCGATTTTGTTTTGTATGAAATGCTGGATGCCGATCAGTTGTTAAACTGTGATAAATGGGCGGAATTTGATCGAAAAACAGTCACCCTGATGATCAATGAAGCCCGCAATTATGCCACCAGGGAACTATTACCCGAAAACAGTATCGGGGACAGGGAGGGGTGCCACTTTGAAAAAGGTCAAGTGACTGTTCCGGCTTCGTTTCATCGATTGTATAAAAGCTACCTGCAGGAGTGGGTAGCTTTGACCGGTAGTGTGGAAGAAGGTGGGCAGGGGCTTCCACGCCTTTTCTCCCAAACCATTGCGGAACACTTCACCGAGGCTAATCCAGCTTTTCAGATGTACACGGGTCTCAGCGAAAGCACCGCGGGTCTGATTCTCAAGAGAGGGTCGGAACAACACAAAAAGCTTTTTGTCTCAAAAATGCTATCAGGCGTATGGGGTGGCACCATGGTGATTACCGAAGCGGATGCCGGATCAGATGTGGGCCGGATTTCAACCACAGCTGTCAGAAATGAAGATGGCACATACCAGATCAGCGGAAACAAAACCTTCATCTCTGGTGGCGAACAGAATATTACCAAGAATATCATTCACCTTGTGATGGCCCGTCTGGAAGGAGCACCTGTTGGGTCAAAAGGACTTTCCCTGTTTATCGTTCCTAAAATATGGGTAGATGAGGATGGGTGCCTGGGTGAAGACAACGATGTGGTCTGCACTGGGATTGAGGAAAAAATGGGGATTCATGGAAGTGCCACTTGTTCCATGACCTACGGGGGTAAAGGCAAATGCAGGGGATTGCTGATCGGGGAGGAAAACAAAGGACTGCATAATATGTTTCACCTGATGAATGAAGCCCGTTTGGGAACCGGATCCCAGGGTTTTGCTTATGGCAGTGTTGCGTATCAATCTGCCATCGACTATGCCCGGCAAAGAGTCCAGGGGGCACATATTCTCGAAGCGATTGATCCCGCTGCAAAGTCAGTTACGATTATTAACCACCCGGATGTCCGTCGGATGCTGCTTTGGATGAAAGCGCATGTCGAAGGGATGCGGGCCTTTATCTACTATACGTCATTGCTGTTTGATCAGGTGGAGATGGCGGATGATGATGAGGAGAAAGATCGACTCAAGGGGTTGATTGAGCTGTTAACCCCAATTGTGAAATGTCACTGTACGGAAACCGGATTCGATGTCTGTACTCAGGCAATTCAGGTTTACGGCGGAGCCGGTTATATTCAGGACTATCCGGTGGAACAGATCTTGCGGGATGCCAAGATTACCTCAATTTATGAGGGAACCAGCGGGATTCAAGCACTGGATCTTCTGGGAAGAAAGATGCTGATAAATAATGGCAAACCCTTCGAGGATCTGATCGTTGCGATTAATCAGACCATTAAAACAGCTGGAGCCATTGCCGGTCTGGAAAAGCTGGCTGGCAAAATGGAAAAAGCGACCGCTAAACTGGCAGAAACCGGCCGACATATGCCCAAACTCTTACTTTCGGACAAAATGCTGACGGCATGTTCTCTCTCATATCCTTTTTTAAAAGTAATGGGGGAGGTCATTCTAGGATGGATGCATATCTGGCGGGCATCTGTGGCCGCGTCGCTGCTCGATGGACATAATTTGAAAAAAAGCGAATTGGATTTTTACACCGGTCAGGTTAAAACGGCCGAGTTTTATATCAACACGATTCTCCCATCGACTCTGGGTAAAATGGATATGCTGCTGGCAGCAGATGACACCGTGACTGAATTCCCTGAAGCGGCTTTTAGAGGTTAGCCAAGGGCGACAAAGGTGGCTTTTGCCGCAGCCATTTGCTTTCCATCCAGGAACATGGAGCCTTCGGTATAAATTTTCCGGCCTTCAGTTCTAGCGACCCTGCCTTCGTAACGGTACTCGGTATTGATCGGACAGGGTCTGAGGTAGCGAACCGTCAGACTGCCGGTGAATCCGGGATGTTCTAGTTGGGCCTGGACTTTACCCAGAAGCTCATCAAAAACTGCCGCAATAAACCCACCGTGAACGAGCCCAGGACCTCCTTCGTACGCCGAAGTAAAGTTCACCATGCCTTCAACAGTACCGTTTTTTGTCATTGCCATGGACAGATATGGAGCCACAGGATTAGACAGGCCACTGACCGGACTGAGATCCTGCTGGTTCCCATAAGAAATATCCTGAATCTTATGTTTTCCGGTACTTAGAACTTGCTTTTCATAAGTTCTTTTTCGAATGGGAAAGGTTTTAAGTTCGGCTGTAAAAGTGTTTAGCTCTTCAATCAAGCTAACATATATTTCATCAGGGCTTTCAAAAGAGATCAGAGCACTGTTCAATTCTCGAATACTCTTGGCCAGGCAGCGCAGGTTGTCGGAGGGGTTGCTTGCAACGATATTTTCTTTCAATGGTTCCATCTCGATTATAAGATTGTAAATGAATCCAGTTTTAATACTGGATTGGAATCTCTCTCTTCTAAATAATTTTATATCTATTCGGTAAATGCCCTAAAGGGATTATGTTGAATAGATACAAAATATCAAGTGATCCAGTGAGTGTAAGTTATTGTCTCATAGTAGTACGTTAATCTTAAAAAACAAGACTATCAAAATGCCAATATAATACTGGTAATAACTGGTATTGTATGATATTCGGTTTTTGTAATACCGATTTAGGGGGATATTTCAGTGAACTAGCATCAAGCGCATACGCATCCAATAAACTTCAAGATGCATTTTAATATCTGTTGATTGTTGAACATTTGCCAAACCAGATCCAAGAACACAATTAGTCTCGCTCAAATGTAACTTAACCAAGAACTGGACAATAGGAACTGATGGAAAACAAATATGTCAAAAACCAGAGATCGGCCCCCTCTTCGGGTATAGCGGATGAATCTTTGGATGAGGATGTCAAAACTGATATCGGTTGGTACCCTCCGGTGGATTCCGGAATCGATCCTGCTGAATTATATCCACCCGCTCTTGATAATCGGCATAAATCTGTGGAAGCAGAAAGGTTACTTGAGGAGAAAGACAAGAAATTTCGCATGATCTATGAAAATGCGAATGATATCATTGTGTGGATGGACCCGTCAGGCATCATCACCAATATCAATCGCAAAGTGGAAGAGGTATTTGGCTACTGGCCGGCTGAAATGATCGGTAAAAGGTTTGACGAACTGAAAATGTTGTCTCTCGAAGACCTGCAGGAGCGTTTAACAAAACTGAAAGCTGCCATAAAGGGTGAGATCCCGTTTTCAAGAATCGGGATGAAAAAGAGAGAATTCAAGGCATTGCATAAAAATGGGAAAACCATAGATATTGAGTCAAACCCAAAAGTCATCATAGAAAACGATAAGGTAACCGGGATCATCATTATTATCAGGGATATTTCGGAACAAAAACAGGCAGAAAGGGAAATTCTAGCCCGAGAACAGGAGTTTCGGAATATTCTCGAAAATTCGTACGATCTCGTTTATCGGGTTGATCTGGGAAAAGATACTTTTGACTATGTCAGCCCCTCTTCAGTAAAAATATTGGGTTACACCCCTCAGGAAATGATTAAGTTTGGCTATCGTAAAATGACTTCGATTACCCATGAAGATGATTTTCCTCGAATCAAGGACTACTTCGATCTCCGGACGGTCACTCGGCAGGAGGATACTGAGACCATGATAGAATACCGCGTCAAGCATAAAGACCTGGGATATCGTTGGGTCTGTCATACTCGAATGCTGATTTTTGATAGTGACCATAAACCCATCGCATTTATTGGTAATACCCGCGATATTCATAAACGCAAACAGTCAGAAATTGCTTTGGAAGAGCTGCATCAGGAACTTCAACAAAAAGTCAGAGATCGTACGGCCAATCTGGCAGATGCCAATACAGCACTGAAGGTATTGATTAAACAGATGGATAAAGAAAAAGAGGAACTTGAAGATAGAATTCTATTAAATATTAAAGAGTTGATTACGCCCGCTCTTGACAGGCTGAAATCTACTCACCTGGATGATGTTCAAAACCACCAGCTTGACGTTATCGAAGCCAACCTGATGGATATCACTTCTCCCTTTTCTAAAAAACTAACCTCTAAATTTTTCAATTTCACTCATGGAGAAATACAAGTCGCAAATCTGATTATGGAAGGAAAGACCACCAAAGAAATTGCGGATATCGTGAATCTTTCAAACCGGACAATTGACTTTCATCGGGCTCAGATACGAAAAAAAGTAGATATTGCCAATAAGAAGGAGAATCTCAGATCCTACCTTCTGTCCTTGAAGTAGAGTCTGATCAAAGATTCGCATGCGGATTGATTACAACATACAAAAACAACAACAGGAGAGCTATAATGAATGGAAACAGACTTTGCCACCTTCTCGATATCCAGTACCCAATCGTGCAAGCACCGATGAATTGGATAAGCGGTGCGGATCTGGCGGCAGCTGTCTCAAATGCAGGTGGATTGGGGACAATTGGACCGAATGGCGGAGCCGTTGAGATAACATCTGATGTCGCAGAAACAGGGAAGCGGTTGCGAAACGAAATCAAAAAAGCAAAGAGCCTGACTGATAAACCGTTTGCCGTCAATTTACCGATCGGGATGGACGATAGAGGTCGCGAGTTTTCACAGCAATGTGTCGCAGTCGCCAAAGAAGAAGGTATTCGGGTCGCAATCACCTCGGTAGGCCCTCCCAATGTTTATACCGAGGAATTAAAAGATGCCTCCATAACGGTTTTACATGCTGTTTCAACGCCCAGACATGCCAGAAAAGCAGAAAAATGTGGTGTGGATGGCGTTATCTGTGAAGGTTATGAGGGCGGGGGACATAAATCGATCACCGGACTCACTACAATGACAATGATTCCCATGACCGCCGATGCGGTGAAAATTCCTATACTTGCTGCAGGTGGTATCGCAGATGCACGGGGAGTTGCAGCAGCAATGGTTCTGGGTGCTGATGGCGTCTATATGGGGACTCGCTTTATGGCCACCAACGAATGTGATGCTCACCAGAATGTGAAAAATGCCCTCATAGAAGGGCAAGATGCGTGTACGACAGCTATCAAAAAATGGATTGTTACGGGTAGAAACCTGACAAATGCCTTCACTCAAAAATATACGGAAATGCAGGAATCAGGAGCATCCACTGAAGAATTAATGCAAATGATCGCGGAAAGCTCAATGCATAATGCCTTGGTTCTTGGAGATACCGATCAGGGAGAACTGCCATGTGGTCAAATAGCCGGTCTTATAGATAATCGGCTTGCTGCGGCTGAGATCATCCGTGGAATCCTGACTGAAATACCCACTGTCATAGAAGCACTTCAAATGAAATTGGCACCGATAAATATGAGGTATTAATGTCACGTCTTACCGATGTTATTGTGGTCGGTGGTGGAACCAGTGGAGTGGTTCTGGCAGCCAGACTTTCTAAAAACCCATCCCGTCGGGTCCTATTGATTGAAGCCGGACCTGACTCCACGCCGTATCCCAAGGTTATCTCGGATTCAGACGGTGCATTCAAAATTGTACTGAAACATCATTATTGTCGAGGCATCAAACATACACAACGAGGGTTCAAAGCCAAAAATCCTTACATCTACGGCGAAATCATGGGTGGTACATCCGCTGTGAATTTTATGGCGGCCATCCGTGGACAGCCCGAAGATTACGATAATTGGGAGGCCATGGGCTGTGAAGGATGGGGCTGGAAAGATGTCAAAGAATCTTTTAAGAGCATTGAGACCGATCAGGATTTTGGTGGAACAGATATTCACGGTGCCGGAGGACCTCTAAAACTCAAGCGATGGACACACAAGACGTTTGCCCCGATCCATACAGCAGTCTTGGAAGGGGCAATTGAAATGGGAGTACCCTATAGTGAAGACGTCAATGACCGGAGTAAACTTCCGGGAGTCGGGGCTTTTCCGGGAACTTTTTATGGGGAAGGAGAAAAACGGCAGACCGTGAGCGATGCTTACCTGACCACTGAGGTCCGAGCCCGTAAAAACCTACAGATATTGACAGATACCCGTGTTGCCAAACTTATCATCAATCAAAATCGGGTTGAAGGTGTTCTCACAGAAAAAGGAGAGAGGTATACAGCTGGTGAAGTCGTACTTTCCTGCGGGGCCTTTGAATCTCCCAAACTGCTGATGTTATCCGGTATCGGCCCGGCAGACACGCTTCAGGATGCCGGGATTCAAGTTATACAACATCTTCCCGGCGTGGGGGGAAACTTACAGGACCATGTGGGGCTGTCATTTATATACTGGACAAAGGGCAGAAATCGATTGGTCGGATCGCCCGCCCAGGTTGTCTGGATCGGAGATTCACACGGAGGCAATAACATTGATTTTCATATCCTCTCGATTCCAATCCCCAACTTTCCAATCTCAACCCTGATGGCATATCCTCTGCAGCCCTGTACTGGAGGGACGCTGAGGCTCAACCCCAAAAAACCGTCGGGATTTCCGCTGTTGGAAACCAATTTTTTAACTGATTTGCAGGACCTGGAAACCCTCACCCGGATCACCAAAATTATTCTGAATTGGGAACAGACTCAAGCCTGCAAACGAATAGGGGCCAAAAGGATTATGCCGAGACCCGCACCCACTACGATCGCCAGAACGCGTCAAGCAGTTCGTAAAATATCAGGAAATTATGGCCATCAGGTGGGGACTTGCGCTATGGGGCCTGATAGAGATCCCATGGCAGTACTGGATACCCGGTGCCGGGTTCGGGGGGTCAACGGCCTTCGAGTGGTGGATGCTGCTGCCATGCCCAAAATTATTCGCGGCAACACCTATTTATGCTGTGTGATGTTTGCCGAACGCGTTGCCCGATTTATGAATGATGAAGGGGTGATGTCGAGTCCTTAGGGGTTAGATGGTACACGGAAGAGCCCACTGTTACAGCGATGACTCACAGTATTTTTCAAAAAAAAACTGATTTCGTCAGTATTTAAATGAAGGTGGTATTTTGTGAGGAGCCCGGTAGATATCCGGAACAAAACAGGTGTCTTGTTCCGGAACGGGGTTAAATCTTCATTTCAAACCCGAAGCCCATCATGGTGGTGTCCTGCTGGACCTTGTAGTGCCCGATGCTATCATTAGGTGTGGCTCCGGCGTCCCAGAAGTATTTGCCATAGCTGACGATGACTTTCATATCAGGCTTCAACTTATATGTGCCACCGAATCCCAAAAACTTATAGTTCGTACGGTCATTCATAAAACTAAAGTACCTGACTTCATCGGGGATACCACCACTGGTTGCCCTGATCGAACCCGCCAGTTCCAGAACCTCCGAAAGCTCATACAAGAGCGCACAGCTGAGGCCCATACCGTTCTGATATTTACTGCTATCTATTTCAGGCCTTTCCTTGATACCATTTTTGAAAAAATATGAAAAATCTGCAGCGAGTTCCATTTTTTTGCTCATCTCCATGGAGAGTCCGGCCTCAAACTTGGCGGCCAGAGCATCGTCTTCTTCCGCACCGTTTACCACTGACGGGACGGTGTCGGTGGGTCCTTTTTCTACTTTATTCTTTATTGCCACTTCGCTCTCATAATGCAGGCCGATATTCAACCCTTTGTCCAATTTGATATTCATGCCAATGACATGTCCGATGCCTTTACCGTTCCGCTTCTGATCGATTACGAGCGTATATATTGTATTGTCATTTGAATCGACGATGTCAGCCCTGGCCTTAGCCTCACTGACAGAGGTTAACTGACGTAAACCATATGCCAGTGAGATTGAATCTGAAATCTTCATGGAGCCGCCGACAGTCATAGCGACCAGGGCACCGAAATATTCATAGGATCTGTTGACGGCCGTTCCACCGAAGAGCCCGGCGGTATAGTCGAACATACCATGCCCCCTGCTGTCGAACTTGCCGCCTCCAGAGGTTCCCGGAATATTGATCGTAAAAAAACCGGCCCAATCGTCTTTTTTATAAGTCAAAGCGATCAGAGGATATAACCAGGAATCGGTCTGTCGGAGGTTTTTAGTCCCCGTATCCTGATTTGTGTAGCTGGTATCATCGTTAACTTTGGCCACTGACAGGTTCAGATGAATACCCTCTTCCATCAAAGCGGATCCGGCCGGATTCAACATAGGTGTATCGGCATCCTGTGTTTCGGCAGATCTGGCACCACCGGTCATCAACCATTGCGCGCTGTGCACGGTACTATTATTGGCGGCTTGAATCAAGGCGGGGCTTCCAAGCATAAAAACAGCGGCTGAGAAAAAACAGATCGTCTTTCTAATTGAAATCATATGACATTCCTTTAAAAAAAGTGGACATTCGAAGCCTTATCAGCCAGCTCTGTCAGGCTTTTAAGGCATTAATGAGAGTTCGGCTTAATCTTCCTGAAATGGATTTTCGTAGCTTTCATCCAGCAGATGTTTCATGACTTTCCCGACCGCGTTCCGGGGAAGCGGTGTGGATCGCAGCTGCCAGGATGTCGGAACCTTGAAATAGGCCAATGTCTGACCGACCCAGATTGCGAGTTCATCCGTATCCAGTGATATCCCAGGGTGTCCGACGACAACCGCTTTGACCTCCTGTCCGTATTCCTCGCTTTCAATCCCGATCACGGCTGTTTCAGCAACACCTGGATGGGCTTCAAGCCGAACTTCCACTTCCATGGGGTAGACGTTCTCCGCACCCCGCAGAATAATGTCCTTGGCCCTTGAATTGATGATCAAGTGTCCATCCTCCAGCTTGGCGAAATCGCCTGTGGCCAGCCAGCGTCCTTTCGTCAGGGCTTTAGTGGTCTCTTCCGGCTTCTGCCAGTATTCAAGCATCACCATAGGGCTGCGGATGAAGATCTCCCCATCAACATTTTCGCCTACAGAGTTTCCATTCATATCCCTGATTTCCAGTTCGACCGTTGGCATGGGGCGACCCGAAGAGAGCGGTTTCCATTTGAGCTCTTCCCCGTAGTTGATGGCACCGATCATCCCACACTCGGTGCTGCCGTACGCGAGTGCCAAGCTGTCACCGGCGTTGGGGAAGCACTCACGAATGGAATCCTGAAGATAAATGGGCATGGGAGCGCCACCGTTTCCAATGGATAAAACACCGGAGAGGTCAAATTTCCTGGCATCCCCTTCTTTAACGAACCGGCGGATGATGGTATCCATCGGTCCCCAGCCTGTGATGCCTTCATGTTCGATTAACCGAGCCGCTTCGACCGGATCGAAACGACCCGACATCATGACCGTTTTAATTCCGGCGGCCATGGTCACGATAGCCCCGGCTGTCAGGCCAGATCCGTGAAATAATGGACTGGTTAACATTGTGGCCGGTGACTGGGGTGATTCAACACCACGCACCTGCATAGCGCGCAACCCGTGGAAGAATTGGGCTTGAACAGCTCCATTCAGGGCTCGATGAGAACTGACAACCCCTTTAGGTCGTCCCGTGGTCCCACTGGTATAAAGAATACAGGCCGGATCATCCTCATCTAGCGGTTCAATCGAAAGCACTGCCTCGGGATCATAACTGGTTAAAGTATTAAAATCATCTTCCATGACCACTACCGGGACCGGGACTTCTATTCCTTTCAGCCGAACCAATCGCTTGACGTCCCCGATCATTAATTTAGGCTTTGAATCTTCCAGGCTGTAGAGAATCTCATCCGCGGTCCACCAACCATTTTGTCCAACCGCAATCGCCCCGATACTGATAATGGCCCAAAAAGAAATAATCCATTCCGGGCTGTTGGCACCTAGTATGGCGACTCGATCTCCTTTTTGAACGCCATATTTTTCTTGCAGCGCTTTGGCAACAGAAACGACTGCTTTAAAATGATCGGCATATGTAATACGCCGGTCTTCAAAAATAAGATACTCTTTATCTCCATGGGCAGCAGACATTTCAAGAAAAGACCTCAGGGAGGGCATTCGGTTTTTAAAGACTTGCATAGGCTCACCGAGTACTTCAGCCTCCTCGGTCTCAAAATAACTACCCGGGGCACAGAGATTTTTTTCGATCTCCAATATTCTATTGAGTTCCTCCATTGGTTTCTCCTGTCGTGTAAGAATGGTCATTATCAACTAAAAATGAAACAGTGAATCAAGAGTTCCTGAAATCCGTTATCATACTAATTCTCTTCAATGAAAAATCAAGACCGATAGAGTACCAGAAAACTACCAGCAATATCTAGTATAGTTTATGAATAAGTTCTGTATTAAAAATTGGATAAAATCATGCCAGTCAATCCAACCTGCTCTCTTGCGATGATTTGGATTTCTAGCTGGCAGAAATTAAACTGTTTGCGAGGGAATTCACATGTAAAACTACGCAAGTTCAGCACTAAGCGTGGGAGAAACTGGAAATGAATGGCCTTCTTTCCCCGGAAGAGGAGAATTTCAAAAGTGAAGTGAGTAAGTATATCCTGACGAAATTCCTCTCTTCCGAAGGAGAGTTCAATGATTGCGGTTCGTGATCAAATAACCCCATCCGTTATATATTGCTTGATAATATCATCCGAAAATCCCCAGTCGGCCAGGGCTGTACTATTATGTTCTCCTGGAGTCGGCGGCAGCCCCTGAATTTCCGGTTTTGTTCGGCTGAGTTTTGGTGCGGGTGCCGGTTGTATGACACCTTCATAGTCGATGAAGGTATTCCGGAATGTATTGTGCGGGTGATTAATGGCTTCATCCATAGAAAGTACCGGTGAAAAACAAGCATCTGTTTCCTGAAGAATGTCGCACCACTCGTCACGGGTTTTGGTTTTAAAAATGTCAGCTAGTTTTTCTTTTAACTCAGGCCACTTGCTTTGATTGTTTTGATCAGCGAAGTCCGGATCAGCGGCTTGAATCCCATCAACCAGTAACTGGTAGAATTTTCCTTCGATGGCACCGACAGCAATCCACCTTCCATCCGATGTCTCATAGGTATCATAGAAGTGGGCCCCAGTGTCCAATATATTTGTACCCCGCTCATCTCTCCACATTCCGGCTGCTTTAAACTGGTAGATCATGGTCATCAGAAGGGCGGAACCATCTACCATCGATGCATCCACTACCTGTCCCCTGCCGGACTTGCGGGTTTCTAGCAATGCGCACACCATACCGAACGCTGCCAGCATGGCGCCACCACCGAAATCACCCAGCAGATTAAGAGGTGGGACAGGTTTTTGCCCTTTGTTGCCGATCGCATGCAGGGCCCCTGAGAGTGAAATGTAGTTGATATCGTGTCCGGCCAGATGGGAAAGGGGGCCATCCTGGCCCCACCCGGTAATACGTCCATAAACCAGACTGGGGTTACGGTCCAGGCATGTATCGGGACCCAAACCGAGCTTCTCCATCACGCCGGGTCGGAATCCTTCCTGCAGCATGTCAGCTTTTTCAACCATGTCAAGCAGCAGCTTGACACCACGGGGGTCCTTCAAATCAATGGCTACCGAACGGCGGCCACGATTTAATATATCCGCCCTTCCCATGGACATTGGATTATCCGGACGCTCTACACGAATAACGTCAGCTCCCATATCAGACAACATCATGCCGCAAAAAGGCCCTGGGCCGATGCCTGCAATTTCGATTACTTTAGTACCTTTAAGGGGCCCCATGACGCTCTCCTTTTATAATCCCATTTCAGCTTGCAGTTTTTCCAGTTGGGCCGGACTGGAACCATGCTTTAATTCCAGGGCCTTGGCCCGGGTATAATACCAGTGAAGATCGTAATCCAGATCTACACCCATACCCCCGTGCAACTGTTGGGCTGAGAAAGCGACATTCTGAACAGTCCGGTTGCAGATGATTTTGGTGATGGCTGTTTCCCTGGCCGCAGGCATTTTTTCGCTGAGTCGCCAGGCAGCCTGATAGGTTGTCCATCTGGCCCCTTGAACATCCACATACATGTCAGAAAGTCGATGTTGAACCGACTGAAATGTGGCTATAGGCCGTCCGAATTGTACCCGGTCTCTTGCATAATTGGAGGTCATTTCCAGTTCCTGTTGGGCGTTGCCAACCATTTCGGCACACTGGATCACGGTTGTTTTTTCGAGCGCGGCATCCAAAACCGGTATTGCCTGACCCGCTTTCCCCACAATTTTCGAAGCTGGGATCTTCACCCCATCAAAATCGAGTTGATAGACCTTTTCTTCACCAATGACAGGCATGGAACTGTACGTGATCCCAACAGTTTTCCTGTCAACTAAGAACAGGGAAATACCCTCATGATCACCCGGTGACCCGCTGGAACGTGCTGCAACGATCAGAATATCAGCAATTTCTGCATAGGGGACCAGGATTTTGCGACCGTTCAACACAAAGTTGTTGCCCTGTTTTTCTGCCTTTAGTTCGATTTGTGTCATATCATAAGCCACATTCGGCTCGTTGGTCGCCAGAGTGAGAATTTTTTCTCCTGCAGCCACCGCTGGCAACAGATCTGACTTCTGCTCTTCACTGCCCCCTTCCATCAGGATCATGGTTCCACTGAGGTTGGCCAGCATGGGGCCGTTGAAGGCTGCCCGCCCAAACTCTTCAAACAGAACCGTCAGCTCTAATAGAGACCAACCGATACCGTTGTAATTTTCCGGGATAATAATGGCTGGCCAATCCAGGTTGACCATTGCTTTCCAGAGTTTTTTATCGAATCCGGTTTCACTTTCTGAAAGATCTTTAATGACATCTTTATTGACTTTTTTCTTGAGAAAGTCCCGGGCGGAGTTTTTTAACATCTCCTGTTCTTCATTCAGTTTGAAATCCATATCAATTCACCTTTTTAAACTTGGGGAGAGTGAGGTTCTCTGCAATTTCATCAAATACAGCTTCCACTTCCATACCGATGAAAATCTCTGTTGGTTTTACATCGACCATGTTGCTCACCAGTCGCACACCTTCATCCAGATCAACCAGCACTACTGCATATGGAGGAATGAAGCCGGGGTGAGCCGCTTCATGACAAATAACGAAGCTGTGAACGGTTCCTTTTCCGGATATCGGTGTCCAACCTGTATCCAGGCTTCGACAAACAGGACAGACCGGTCTTGGCGGATGTAACAGCTTTCCGCAGGAATTACACTTTTGAATCTTCAACTCGTTTCCATTGACTGCTTCCCAGAATCCCATGTTATCCGGATGAATTGTCGGAGCTGGAATCGGGTTTTCCTGATTATATTTAACACTCATCGTCTACCTCCCTAAAATTAGTCCGCTTGCCGGTCCACCCGCACCGGAGACAACCAGTCCAAGGCTTGCATCCTTGACCTGGTTGATTGAAGTCCCACGAAGCTGTCGTACGGCTTCGATGATGTGATTCATATTGTGAATGTGGCCTTCACCGAGTGATCCACCTGCAGTATTGACTGGTATTTTACCATTCAAACGGATCTGGTCTCCACCGCTGCAAAATGGCACCCCTTCTCCTTTTTGACAGAATCCAAGTTCTTCCAGCTGAATGGGGACCAGTGGTGAGTAGGAATCATCCAGTTGGGCGGTGTCTATATCAGCGGGCGTGACGCCGGCCATCTCAAAAATTCGTTTCCCAACAGCTGCAACTTCAGGCATACCGGCAATGTCCTTCCTGTAAAGACCTGCCATGGATTCCGTATCCGGCAGGGTCGCCTGTGCGGCCCCTAGAATGGCAATCGGTGTTTGTTTCAAGTCCCTGGCCCGTTCGAGGCTGGTAACGATAAAAGCAGCTGCACCATCCATCTCCTGCCGGCAATCCAGTTTGCGCAGCGGATCAATCAGCATGTCCGATTTTTGATACTCGTCCAGGGTCATCTCTTTTTGATAGAAGAAACCATCCGGGTTTCGTGCTCCGTTTTCCCTGCAGACGTTTACAATATCGCCGAAGGCGTCTTTATCGATACCGTATTGCGCCATATACTTGCGGGTCATCATCGCCACACTACCGGTTTCAACAGAAAGACCAAAGGGGGCATGAAATGTCCAGTGAAGAAGGTCGGAGGTCGACATCTGCCCGGAAGTTCTCATACTGGGGACGGTTCTCAGTTTGGACCCTCCGTTCACCGCACGGCAAATAACCACAGTGTGACAGGAACCGGCAGCGATTCCGATAGCCGCTCGCATCATCATACCGCAGGGAGCTCCATTCCATCGAGTTTCGCCATAATAGGTCAGGTTTGGCATACCCATGGCACTGGTCACTGCATGCTCATCGGAGGCATCGTCTGTCTGTTTAATCATACCATCCACATCCCTGGGGGTCAGTCCGGCATCTTCAAGAGCGGTCTTGATTGTTTCGCAGGTCGTGCGCAGCTCGGTTTTGCCGCAGTTTTCAGTAAACGGACTTAAACCGATACCCACAACGGCGGCTCTGTTTTTAAAACTAGTCATTAATGATCCTCAGAATTGGGTTATGTTTCTCTTCTCTTGAACTTGGGTAGAACCAGATCGTCGTCCACCCGATCAAAAAATACTTCAACCGGCATTCCCACTTCAATATCTTCGGGTTCAACACCTTCCAGGTTGCTGAGCATGCGAACGCCTTCAACCATATCGACCAGTACGACAATATAAGGTACCTGAATTCCGGGATAGGCCGCTCTGTCATAACGAAATGTCGTCCATGAGTAAATTTTTCCCAGTCCGGTCGATTCCACCCAGTTTGGCTCAGTGTCCAGACATCGAGGGCACATGGGGCGGGGGCGGTGCACGGTCAATCCGCAATTTTTGCACTGCTGGAAAACTAGTTTTCCCTCCTGATGCGCTTTCCAGAATTCCTCATTGTCAAAATCGATATAAGGTCTCAGGATGGGAATTCCCTGCACGTATGTCATCTTCATCGCTTATCTCCTTAATAAAAGTGCACTGGTTGGGACACCCAGCCCGCCGGTGACCATGGATAGTTCGACATCCTGCACCTGATTGGTAGAGGTCCCCCTGATCTGTCGGACCGCTTCGTTGATCAGATTCATACCGTGTAGATAGGCTTCGGAGAGATGACCGCCCGAAGTGTTGCAAGGGAGTTCGCCATCAGGTCGAATGCGTTCTCCCCCGTCACAATAGACACAACCCTCTCCCAGTTCGACAAAGCCATACTCTTCCAATTGCATAGGGATCAGTGGTGTAAAGGCATCATAGAATTGAACCACATCGATATCCTTCGGAGTGACACCCGTAATATGCCACAGTTCTTGCCCTGCGTACCATGATTCGGGAAGACATGATATCTTGGGTCGGTAATAACTGGTCATCATCTCACCCTGCTCTGCTATTCCCTGGGTTGCTCCCATGATAATGGCAGGCGTCTGTTTTAAATCCTTGGCCCGCTCGGCCGTGGTGACCACAATTGCACAGCCCCCGTCCGTATCCACACAACAGTCAAAGAGTCGCAAGGGTTCAGCGATCATTTTAGATGCCATGTAGTCGTCGATGGTGGCCGGTTTATCATAGAATATCGCCTTTGGGTTTCTGCAGGCATTTTCCCGCAACACAATCGAAACCCAACCCAGTTGCTCAGCAGTTGCTCCATATTCGTGCATGTAACGGGTCGTAAACATGGCCACCCAGGAGGGGGGAACTGCCAGCCCGTACGGCATGATATAGCCATAGTGATCGTTAGGCGAAGCCATAACCCGCTCTACACCTGGAACACGGCCATAACGGTTTCCGGATCGTTCGTTCATTCCGCGATAACAAACCACATAATTGGCAGCGCCGGTTGCCACTGCCGCTGCCGCATGAGCAATGGTGGAGCAGCTTGCGCCTCCACCCCAGCCACATTCGGCAAAATATTTTAAATCCGGAATTCCGAGCGTACTCACCAGGTGCATTTCATCGGTGTAATCCATGGCGAATTTCACCAATCCATCAATATCTTCAATTTTAAGGCCGGCATCTTCTACAGCTGCCAGAATCGCCTCACTGGCCATCTGCATCTCACTGCGACCTGAATTTTTTGAAAACTCGGTGGCACCGATTCCGACAATGGCTGTCTTTTCCTTGATGAGGTTGGCCTCAGGAGCGGGTCTTTGCGTGGTCTGGTATTTTCGTGCCAGGTATTGATCAAACACAATCTACCTCCATAATTTTATCAATCTGAAAACAGGTCATAACGATTTAGGTAATAGACGGAAAGTACTTAAGCGCTATCCCTTCCGACTTCAGTCTGTTTTGTGCTTTCAGGCGAACCATTCGACTAAACGAGTCCTGTTCAGTTCGGTAACGCCAGAGTTGCCAACCCTCTGCCGTGTGGTCCATTGGCCGTAGCCAGCATGTATTCCACATCCACCAGAAACTGGCTGTCATTTTGGTATTTTTTAATCACCTTTCCGGTGCTGGTCAGCGTATCCCCCACAAAGCAGGGGATCGCTAATTTAATGTCGATCTTTTTCAGCTCTCCTTCAGGTCCACTCCAATCTGTTAAAAACTTACCAATCAGGCCGCCGGTGGTCAGGATATTCAGAAAAATATCCGGAACACCAGAGCGCTTGGCTGCCTCATGGTCATGGTGAACATCCTGAAAATCTCTGGTTGCAATAGCGGTCGATACGACTGTTCTTCGTGAGATCTCCCTTTTCTGTTCAGTCAACAGGTCTCCTTCCTGAACATCGCCCCACAGGATTGATTTGTATTTCCCGGTTCCCATCTATCATCTCCCTGGTTATTAAATCTTGAATTTGAATATGGTAAAAGGTTGTTTGCAGACCAGTTCTCCGTTCTGGTTGGTATAGCTATATTCAACTGTTAGAAAAAATCCGGTTCCCAAGGACGTTTTCTTTTCTTCAGAAGCGGTCATGAATTTGAGACCGTAACTGATATGATCTCCAGGTCGCATGGGGGCAAAATACTCGTGGGAGGTCGTAGTCGCGACCACTCCCGCATAGCCGGCATCATCCATCATCTTGGAAAGTTGTCCCAGAATATTTGGTTCCTGGTCATCCGGTGGCCAAAGCGCCGGTAGGCAGTACGTCTGGGCCATTTGCGGCGGAGCGATCACGCCACCGAATTTACTGTTTTTCGCATATGCTTCATCTGTATATAGTGGATTGCCATCCTGCATAGCTTCGCACCAGTGTCTGGTCATCGCTGGATTAACCACATCGTTGGCCTGATATGGCCCTGATTCCTGTCCAAGCATGGACTGCAGTTTTTCGAATAGTTCTTGACCCATCTCTTCTCCTCCGGTTATATCAGTCGGGGGTCAGGCTTTGCTTATTTGCTTATTGGCTTCCAATCCAATCCAATAAGCAAATAAGCAAAGCCTGACCCCAATTTCCCCAATTTCTAATCAGCTGGCCATAGGCAGCATCAGCCCGGCCATGGCAATGATACTTTTCTGCACTTCGATAGCCCCGCCACCAAATATGAATACGATATCGCCCCGATGGGCGAGCTCAACTTTACCTTCTAATGGCGACAAGTTATGTGGGTATTGAATCAATCCCAATGGTCCGAAGATCTCGAGGATGACATTATTGACTTTTTGGTACAGCATTGACCCATAGGCTTTAACTGTCGACGCCTCAGCATACACCATTTCATTTTGGGTGATTTTCATAGCCACCTGGAAATTGAGCAGCTTGAGTACTTCAATGTCAGCTGTCAACTCGGCGAAGGCCGTTTTGACGCCGGGCCGATCAATGATCTGTTTACCATCCAGACGGGTCTCCCTGGCAAATTGAATCGCCCCTTCGACTCTTTTTCTCAAGGGCGAGGAGGTGCAGAGAGCAATGCGTTCCAGGTCCAGCTGGTTGGTAATGTATTTCCAACCTTTGTTTTCCTCTCCGATCAGTCGACTTTGATGAACACGGACATTATCATAGAAAGTGGAGTTGGTTTGCATATTGCCCATGGTCACAAGTGGTGTGACACTGACACCGGGAGAATCGGTGTCGATCAGGAATATGGATATCCCTCTGGATTTTTTTTCTGCATGGGGATCCGTACGCGCGGCAAACCAGATGTACTTGGCAAAATGGGCCATACTTGTAAAAGACTTTTGCCCGTTTAAGACCCAGAAATCCCCATCTTTCTCGGCAGTCGCCTGAAGAGATGACAAGTCTGAGCCGGATTCCGGTTCTGTATACCCGATGGATATGTCATACTCTCCTTTCAAAATTCCCGGCAGAACCATGTCTTTCTGCTCCTGCGAACCGAATTTCATGAGAGTCGGACCCACGGTATTCAGAGCAATTAATGGTAGAGGAGCACTATAGTAGTCAGCCGTTTCAAAAAATATATGCTGTTCCAAGGCAGTTCGACCCTGGCCACCATACTCCTTTGGCCAGCCAATTCCGAGCCAGCCGTCATCTCCTAACTGTCTCCAGAACTTCAGACATTCAGGTCCGCCAGTCTCACCTATTTCTGCCATTTCTTTTTTGAGTTCAGGGCTCATTGTTTTTTCCAGATACTCACCAAACTCCTTTCCGAACTGTTCTTGTTCCGTGGTTAACGTAAAATCCATTGCCAACTCCGTTTGATTTTTTTTAACAACTCCAAAGTCCTCTTGATACGCCCGATAACTGGATTAAACCTAGGAACGGTTTTTTTAATGAATGAACATTTCCAGCGTGTGTGTTATAAGTTAAATTATTCAATGATTAAAACAAGACTTGATAAATGCGGATAAAATACTAGTAAAAACCAGTATTACTGGGAGAGGACTAAAAGTTGATTGTTTCAAGAGGATTATATCTGGATAGGTCGTTGAGGGCAGGCCTATAGAAGGCAAAACGGTGTGCTTGTTACATTATAAGTGGACCTGGCAAACTATTAACAACCGTTAGTGCTGCCACTTGCTGCTGAAGTTGTAAGCATGGCTGAAGTACTAAAAAAGGCGGGGCTAACAACGGGTGTTATCGGAAAATATGGTCTATCAATCGTTCCTTCCCTGCTTGGAAAAAAAGGACAAAAAAACACGCTTACCTGTATTGGGAGTTTCATGAACAGTTCTTCGAACGCATCTGTTATTAATTTCAAACAATGTCGGTATTTCTTTGTAGGATCCTTCGGAAGGAAATTGAGAACAATAACGACAATTTGAGATTGAAGTCGTAGTTTTCCCTTGTGATATACTCAAGAAGCAGAAATGGAGTATTGCCTACTTTTGGGCATCAAATGTTTCCTTAAATACATCTGGTACTTTTACAAGCTGTTTGTTGTTGTAGTCAAAAAACAGCATTCCCATTTTTGCCGTTGCTGCGGGTGCTCCGGTTTTTTCATTGAAAACCTGAAACAGCAGATCGCAACCGTAGGAGTTGTACTCCCCTATCGCAACTTGGACATTCAACACATCACCATGCGAGGATTCTGAGAGATAGGTTACTGCCAGATCCGCATTGATGAAGGCATTGCCGTCGACGGTCAGATCGGTAAATCCATTTGCTTTCAACAAGCCTATCATCGCTTCATTCAGATAGGAAACCAGATGATGATTGCCGAGGTGGATACCACTGGCGCAATCCCCAATTCGAATCTGCATTTTGGTTGAAAAAATAAATCGCTTCGGCATATCAATTTGCATTCGGGCCATGATCGCTTCTCCTTATGTTTTTATAAATTGAATCTATTCAGATGGCTGTCTAGAAGGCCAGAGGCAAACTTTTTCAGGAACCTCATGGATGGATTTTTTGAGCTGCCTGAAAACCACTCTGTTTAAATGAGACATCAGTTCAAGTGGTACAAAAAACCACTATTAAGAGGACATCTTCCAGCCGCCGATTCCACCTGTTTTGAGTATCTCTTCTGCTTCCCCAATAATGCTGTCTATTAATTCTTTGGTAGTCTTGATGTCATTAATAAACCCTATGGCCAATGAAATGGCGCCTGTGCCTGCTTCTTTTTGGATACCAAGTTCTTCAGCCTTGCCGGCCGCCTTAAAGACCCCCTTCCGGGTTTCTGACTGAACGATGTTCTGCAGCGCCTGGGGTCGTGGAGTCGATAGGATAGGGTCCCTTTGATACTGACAGGTTTTCAAAACTGAAGTACCCACTCGGCTGAAGAGTATGAGTATTATTGCTCGCCGGATTTCCAGCTTATTTCATTCTGAGATTTGAACAAGACCTGATAAATGCTGATCAAGTAGCAGTTAAAACTAGTATTAGCTTGAAGGCGCATATGATTAAATAAATATCAGTTTTTTGTCTGACTATTTGGTTGTCCAGAAGGTTGGCTAAAATGGGTATTTTGAAGTTTTGCTGAAAAGGGGATGTTCTGTAGATGCCTGTAAAGGTTGGTAGCGATGCCCAGGATCGAACTGGGGACCTTACGCTTATGAGACGAATGCCGCCCAGCAAAAGCGGCATGCCAAATCTTTGTCACCAGTTTGGATTGTTATCCAGGGGATAAAGTGGATGGGGGATTTGAGTGTATTTGAGTTTGAAGACGTCAATCCCCGTGGTGCCCGGTGTGATAACGTTGACAGTCTTGCGGTTATAGAGCAGGTATCGATAACGGAAAGGGAAGAGGTTTTTGACGACCACAATATCAGCTTTCCAGAGACTTAGCCCCAGACCGGAGAAATATCCCGGATCAGCGAGGGAATCTGATAGTTCAGTGAGGATCAGATGGATTCCCTTATGCTTTAGAATCGCTGTTTTACCCAACCGTTCTTCCGATTTGTGGATCAGCTCACCTGTAAAATCCAAGGGACGATTGTAAACCCGGTCTAGTTTCCCCCCCACAGACAGGGATACCGGATCACCGACAGCGTGTTGCCAGGCAATATTGGCGGCTTCTTTATCCCGTATGGTCAGATAAGACGTCAGATCGGCTCCTTCTTCCAGCAGGGATTTCAGTATCCACGTATTCTCCCCGGGCGCTCCAGCTCCGACGGCATCAGCCACATCACAAAAAACCACGGTGCCGAGCTTGCGACGCAGCCATTTCTCTTTAGCGATGGCAACGGCTGCAGAAGCGGTTTCACCTGCGGGGGGTTGAACCTCACGCACAGACCAATCAAGATCAGCCAGTTCGTCGGCCAGGTTTTGCGCCAGGGCAGGCTCGTTATTGGTGACGGCTACCGTTGACCAACCCAGTTCCGGATCGTCCAGCCAGATATGCACCATGAAATTGGAGACGTCCAGCACTTCTTCCGAATCCTCGATCATATCGTCCATGCGGCTGAAAATTGACCGCATGGGAGACAGCAGATCAATGGTCATACCACCACCCTTCAGCAGCTTCAGCTTATTAAAAGCCATCACCGGTTTGATTTTCCCCTGTACTGTTTTCAGTAGTATTTCGCCAACCCGGTAGCCCACCTCGGCATGATCGCGATGGGGATTGGTCTTATACCCGACGATAAACGTGGCCAGGTTGACCCGCTCCCGGGTCAGATTGGCATGGAGGTCGTGGGATACCCCAATCGGGGTCGATTCTCCAACCACGGATCGCGCGGCTTTAAGCAGGTCTCCTTCCGGATCCCTCAAGCCGTCAACTCCCATCGCCCCATGCAGTGACAGATACACGCCATCGACTTTCCCTGCCTTTTGCAGTCCACTGATCAGATCCTGTTTCAAATTTTCATACAGTGAACGTTCCAAGGGCCCACCTGACATGGAGCGGGCTTTGATGATCGGTACGATTTTAACCTCACCGTTACCCAGCTCATCCATGGCTTCCAGAAATCCACCGATTTCCAGGTTGATGTCCCGGGCGACGGGCAGAATGTCTTCGCCATACAGCAGCGCTTGAGCTTTGAAATCTGCTCGAGTTGTTAAGACAGGAGAAAAAGAATTTGTCTCCTGCATGATCTCAGCGACTGCAATGGTGTATTGTTGTTTTGCAAAGATGGCGCTGCTGGCGGTCAGAAATCCAATCAGAATGGACCATATCAGGAGGTGTTTTGACATATGGCAGTTCTCAGAAATAAGATGAATGATGGGAACACGGTGTGATATCGAAAAAGCGAATTCCCATCACAATAGTGGAATTTGCAGACGAATTTCTAAATGCAACCCTTGGATAGCATTGGGTCGTTCTGAATTTCTTCCTTGATGGAGAAGAAAAAATGGTCGCTTTTGGGCTGTTCGGAAGTATCACTAAAGAGCTCTGCGTAGTTTTCCTGCACCGTATTTGTCAGGAGCGTTTCGGCATTTGGTGAGCATCCCATCAGCTGTGCAAACCCGCTGATATAGTGACCTTCACCTTTGGCGGCATCTTCAGCCAGGTTGTCAAAGTTGATTCTGACGTAATGCAGTCTGGGAGCGTCTGCCTGAACCACGTCGCTGTACCCGCAGCCCGATGTGCCGACTGTGACTGAAACGGCATTGGAAGGGAGCAGGGTGACATTGGTGAATTGAACCGATATTTG
>Ga0075122_10000332_pt1 | contig 38661 bp, 35 predicted proteins | sample AntAceMetag02UKB_FD_69790 | JGI IMG/M metagenome (GOLD analysis project Ga0075122, IMG submission 69790) | Saline lake microbial communities from Ace Lake, Antarctica - Antarctic Ace Lake Metagenome 02UKB | ecosystem: Environmental > Aquatic > Non-marine Saline and Alkaline > Saline | place... | reverse complement strand
CCCTTTTCTGTTGATCTTAGAGGCAACCTCAATGAGCTCATCACTTGAGAGTGAAAACAAAATCTCTTCTCTGATCGGGTTATATTCTAAGTCCTTTTTATCCTGAAAAGTATGTCGATACGGATCAATCTGGGCCTGCTTTACCGAACCAAAAAAATCATGGGTCAGGAGGGTATACAGATTCATCGTTTCAAAAACATCTTGGTAGTCATCAGACTCCTTTTTTTCCTCCAGCTCCAAAAATTCAAACCCACTAAATGAAAATATAACCCCTTCATCTGTTTTTATGGCACCTGCTTCCTCGGATACGGTTTCATAACTACTGATATAATCGCTATTAAGCAGGCTTTGCGCTTTGAATAAAGCATTTTCATAATAGACTTCTCGATCCAGCGGATGAATATATCCAACAATTTGGGACAACGTCAGCGCTTCATCATCATCAGATGTAATGATCGTCCCATCAGGATCCATCAGAATTAAATATCCACCCAGATACTTTTCGAAATACTTATACAGTGGATGGTTTTTCAAGATCGATGCTGCCGTTTGATAGATATTCTTTTGTATCATCCTCAACGACACATCATTCTTCATAACATTTTGCGCAAATACTGACCCCTTAAGCATTCATTCTCCTCTCTGTAATTAAGCAATCCATTTCGTATCTTTTAATCTATATCATTTATCCAATTTGGAAAAGTCCTTTATGAATCTTGTTTCTGACAGCAATGTCCGGTTAGTTTTTTGCAGAAAGCTAAATGATGAATCCCGGATCGAGCTTATAAGGATTTTCTAGATGTTCTTAGTTTGACGTAGCGAAAATGAGCCTTGTTTGAACTTGACACGAGCGAGTTTGGCGGTTTTTCGTGAAGCAAACTTAGACCATCTTAAAATCCTTATGCAGAGAGACGGGTTTTATCGTTTAGGTTTCATTCTGCACAAACCTAACCGGACATTGCTGTGTTTCTGATACAATAAAACTATTGACATAGTTAACTAGTTCAATATATATTAAGGTCGCAGATTAGTTAAAACTTAATAAACAATGGAACTAGCTAATATAAAAAAAATTTATACAAACAAATATTGACCTAATTTTATGAACTTACCGATAAACATTGAAACAGAAAGCGGTATTCCTGTGTATATTCAACTGGCCGAACAGATTAAAATGTTGATTCATGAGCGTGTGCTCAAAGTCGGGGACTCGATGCCGACAACCCGCGGCCTGTCCGTACAACTGGGGATAAATGCCAATACGGTCGCCAGGGTATATCGGGATCTCCAGGCTGAGGGACAGTTGAGATTGCAGCGTGGGGTAGGCACCTTTGTCGCTCAGGAGTCTCGGCCGCCTATGCCAAAAGACCAGTTTCAGATCCTTGAAAAAAAGGTCGCCGAAATCATAGAGGTCAGCAAACAGGCGGGACTTTCTCCTGTGGAGCTGGCACAATTCATCAAAACCCGCTGGAAGGAGGATAAAAATGGTTAAAGGCAGCTTTAATATCGTATCTGGTTTAATCAGTGTGATATGCTTGGGGTTAACCGTCTTAAGCTATTACATGGTTGACTGGCAGACCGCCCTGGTAGTGTTTTGCCTGGGAGCTATCCTGACTTTATCTCCCCGCATTATACTGGAGTGGGAAAAAGGAGTGTTGCTGAGGCTGGGTAAGTTTAAACGGGTTCTGAGTTCGGGTATCGTGTGGGTGATCCCCGGAATTGACATGATCTCTGCGATGGTGGACATGCGAATTCGGACCACCTCTTTTTCAGCTGAAAAGACATTGACAAAAGATACGGTCCCGGTTGATGTCGATGCTGTTTTGTTCTGGGTGGTGACAGATGCCAAACGCGCGATTTTGGAAGTCGAACTATATGAAAGGGCCATTAATTGGGCTGCCCAAACCACGTTACGGGATATTATCGGTCGTTCAGAACTGGTTAAAATGATTTCAGATCGTGAAACACTGGATCAGGAACTACTGAATACCATTGATGCCAAAACCACCGAGTGGGGGATCACCGTTCAATCCGTAGAACTCCGTGATGTCAGAATCCCTCCGGCTCTGGAAGACTCAATGAGCCGAAAGGCGCAGGCCGATCGCGAAAAAGAAGCCCGGATCATCCTTTCTCAGAGTGAGCTGGAAGTCGCCAAAGAGATGAAAAAGGCCGCTGAGGTTTATGCTGAGGATGAGATCTCCCTGAAGTTGCGTACCATGAATATGACCTACGAATCAATCAGGGAGAAAGGGGCCTTGATGGTCATACCGTCAAGCATGGCAGACTCTTTAAGTGGACAAACCATGGGAATTGCAGCAGCAGGGTTTCGGTTCGGGGAAGAGAACCCGAAACAGAATGGTAAGGCATGAGCAGCTTTCTGCTATCCACAGAGTCTCTGCATCGGCAGAAAATCTGGTTCAGAGACGAACCCGTCGCAAGAACATCCATCTTTCCGATGTTTGACGAAAACGGTGAAGTCAAGCAGCTGATGGTTATTCTGCCCGCTATTGATGATATCTACCTCATACCCTGGAATCCGGGACTTGTAAAATTTGGATTCTGGGGGGCCAACCGTTTGATGCTGGATCTGGCTGAGCTTACATCGTACAGTCAATTCAGTACCACCAGTTTCAGCAATTTAAGTTACTACGATCCATGGCGGGTATTAAGTAAGAACCGTTTCTGGAGATACCGCGAGTTGGAGCAACTGCAGCAGACCAATTGTGCTAATAAATTCGAAGAAAAAATTGCAGCTGTCTGTTTCGACCGCAATCTTTCCAGATTAAAAAAATTTACGGTCGAAACCGGGGCTTTAAGTTTTTCATATCGATCTGCCAAATTGGAAGAGATGACCTTGCGATCGGGTCTATCCTTACCGCGATTGAAAAATGGGCCCCAAAAGAGCTCGCTCTCTTCTCAATGGCGGCTGGAACCAGTATGGGATGATTGGGGAAATATGTAGACATCCGGATAGGTTTTCGGATAAAAATTGATAGCAGGGGGGCACTGCTGACCGTTCAGCCGACTGTTGAATTCAAACTTGAACGGATTTCAAAAATAGAATAAGTTCCCAAAGCTTTGGCAATTAGAGCTTCTCCGCATTTAACCTCCGATTCCAGCACCGCAATGCGCTTACCCTTATTGACGATCTTTGTTTTGCAGACCATATTCCCGGTTGAAACAGCCTTGAAATAGTGGATCTTGATCTCTACCGTTGCACACAATTGCTGCAGATCCAGCCGTGTGTAGAGCGCGCCTCCCATGCCGGTATCCACCATGGAATAGATCACTCCCCCATGGACAACACCATGGGGGTTCATAAGTCGATCACACAGTTCGATGGTACAGCAACTGGTGCCCTCAGTGATTTCTGTGAATTCCAACCCGATCAGGTCACCAAAAGGGTGACCTCCGGAATCTTTCGTCGGCATCTCTTTTGTCATCCCGCCTTTTTTGAAAAGATTGTTTGTATTTTTGCCACTATTCACCACTTTGCCTGAGCCAAGGGGATCATGCTGAATAGATACGTATTTTTTGGCCATACATCTGGTTTTATGGATACATGCAGTCGGTTTTTAGGTAAGCCTAATGCTCTGTGAAGAGTTCGTCAACACAGCACATTCGAAACAGGCTTTCTTCACTATCTGCCTGCAGCCCGGAATGAACGGCCCGAATCTGAGCGCAAATAGGTTGTATAAGCCTTACGTCACGTCTACCAGGGAATTAAACCAGAATGAATTGCACTATCGAACTCTGCTCTGTATGATATCTGTCAAAGACAGTCAAAAAGGGACCAATTGTCCCTCCAAGCCTGTCCGCCATTACTTTTCAAGTTCGAGTTTCAGTTTTATGATTTGACTATCTGTATCCGGTTTACCTGTTATCCTATGGAGTAAAGTATGAAAATTCTACGTGTAAACATGAGTACGCTTAAAATCACTACCGAAGCGCTTCCTGTCGGGCAGGAATTTCTAGGTGGTAGAGGACTTACCGCAAAGATACTTAATGATGAAGTATCACCAGCTGTTGATCCGCTTTCCAAAGAAGCAAAGATGATCATCGCCATCGGTCCACTGGCCGGGACGAATGCCTCTTCCTTGGGTAGACTCTCCGTCGGCGCCAAAAGTCCTTTAACTCATGGGATCAAGGAAGCCAATGTCGGCGGCCCCGCCGGACAAAAAATAGACCGCCTCGGCATACGGGCGATCATTATTGAAGGCGAACCAAAAGATGGCGGTGTCTACACCCTGCTTCTTAGCCAGGATAAAATCGGGCTGGAAAGCGCTGAAGCATATAAGGGTATGAAAACCTATGATGTCGCTGCTCAACTCCATGAAAAAATAGGTCATAAGGCCACCATTATCAGTATCGGTCTCGGTGGTGAAAGACGATGGAAATCTGCAGCTATTGCTTTTACTGACAAGGATGGACACTCCTCCCGACATGCTGCCCGTGGCGGATTGGGATCCGTAATGGGAGCCAAAGGCCTGAAAGCAATTGTGATTGATGATCGCGGGACCTCTCCGATCGAACTCAAGGACAAAAAACTATTTCGTAAGGCGCAAAAACAGTACTCTGACCTGGCAAAAAACGATTTTCAGATACAAGCCATGAGTATGATGGGGACACCGGCCCAAATCGATACCAATCGGGCACTCGGATCCATGCCGGTCTTTAACTACGGCAGTGAACCCCTGGAAGGCGTTAGCGGAATCAACGGTCAAGCACTCTTCAAACTGAACATAGAGCGGGGAGGTAAGATGGAGCCCTGTATGCCGGGTTGTGTGGTAGGCTGCTCGATCGTTTTCAACGACAAGGATGGCAAGCATGTCACTTCCAGTTATGAATACGAAACCATCGCGTTGATGGGAACCAACCTCGGTATCGTCGATCCGGATGTGATCGCCCATTTTGATCGGATTGTTGACGCCATCGGTATCGACTCCATTGAACTTGGCAGCGCCATGGGCGTGGCCGCCAGTGCCGGTAAAATGAAGATGGGAGATGTAGATGGTGCCTATAAGCTCCTGGAAGAGGTTGAGCAGGGAACCGAACTCGGCAATGCTCTGGGAAATGGTGTCGTCGCAACCTGTAAATATCTGGGCGTCGACCGAGTCCCAGCCTTCAAAGGCCAGTCTATGCCGGCCCACGATGCACGGGCTACCAAAGCCACCGGTGTGACCTATGCTTCCAGTCCCCAGGGGGCAGACCATACCGCTGGAATCTCATACGAAGATCCCCAGAACAAGGAAGGACAGGTGGACCGCTCTCTCAAAATACAAATTTTCTGTTCCATGGCTGATACGATGGGATTGTGTATTCTTTCCGCGCCGGCCGATCCCACCCGCCTCTTTGTCTATCTGAAAAGCCTGTTGAAAGGTCGCTATGGAATGGATGTCAGCGCCAATCAACTTTTCGAAATGGGGAAGGAAACCCTGCGACAAGAGCTGAAATTCAACCAGGGTACAAATTTCGCGACCGCCAATCCGGAGCCGGAGTTTATACGCACAGAAAAACTGGCGCCCCTGTCCGCGATCTTTGATGTTGACCAGGATGAAATCAATACCATCTGGGACCGACTGGAAGACCATAGACTGATAGACTCTTTTGTCGAGTATCCCTACATCCCAAGATACGGTAAAATCAGTGCCCTGCCGGAAAAAGGTCTGGATGAGGAGAAGATCTTCACTCAACTGCAGGAGATGGCGGTGGAAGAAGATGCCCAGTGGAAGAACGGGAAATGCTCCGGTACCATGTATGGTGGCGACCCCAAGATTTTTGAGATGATCGGCCGAGCCTTCGCGCTCTACACCCATGTCAACGTTTTGCAGCGGGACCTCTGCCCCAGCCAGACCAAATTCGAATCTGAAATCATTGCCATGACCGTTGATTTTTTCAACGGCCAGGCCGTCAAAGAGCACCATCCCAAAGAACAGGTCTGTGGTGTCATCGGTACAGGTGGAACGGACAGTATCATCAGCGCGGTACTTGCCCATCGCAACAAATACCGAGAAGAGCGCGGCATTACAGCACCGGAGATGATTATGGCCCATACCGCCCATACCGCTTTTCGCAAGGGAGCCCACTACTTTGGGATCAAGTTGATCGAAGCACCGGTGGATCCTGACACTACTCTGGTTGATCTCGATTTCGTTAAGGAGCACATCAATGAGAATACCATCTTACTGGTAGGGTCAGCGGGGAACTACCCCTATGGCACCATCGATCCAATCAAAGAGCTTTCTGAACTGGCCCTCAAGCATGATATCGGAATGCATGTCGATGGTTGCCTGGGGGGGTTCATTCTGCCCTATGGCGAGCAACTGGGGTACGACATCCCGGTTTTCGATTTCCGTCTGCCGGGGGTGACATCTATCTCTGCAGATACCCACAAATATGCTTACGGACCCAAGGGAACTTCTGTGGTCTGCTATCGAGATAAATCCTTCCGTAAGCACCAGTATACAACCAACCCCGAATGGGTTGGCGGAACATATGTCTCACCTGGAATTGGGGGCAGCCGCTCCGGCGGGATTATCGCAGCCACCTGGGCGGTAATGGTTACTCTGGGCAAAGAAGGCTACAAAGAGCGCGCCCGCAAGATCTTCGAAACAGCCTACGCCATGCAGGAGATTGTGAAAAAGCATCCGGAACTCCGCCTGATGGGGAGTCCCTCCTTCTGCTTTTCGTTCACCTCGGATGAGTTCGATATCTATCACCTCAACGACTATATGCAGGGCCGGGGTTGGCGCTTTAACGGCCAACAATACCCCAGCGCCATTCATATGTGCGTCACCGGCCCTCAGACTCAGCCGGGACTCGTAGAAGAGTTTGAAAAAGATCTTGCCAAAGCCGTGGTTTATGCGAAAAAACCGGATCGCTTGATCGCAAAAAGTGGTGCCCTGTATGGCGGACAGGGGTCCAAGGCCCTGACCGATTTCAATGACATGGACATGATCCGTGACCTGATGATTGAGTACATGGATGACTGCCTCGAGCAGCCCGATGAATGGTCACCGAGCCCTAAAAAAGACTAGTTGTTACCCAATCTCATTAACTTAAGTTCCAAATCCCATGTCTTTATTTTTTTAAATCCTTAAATTAATGACTCAGCTTTCCCAACTGGGAAAGCTGAGTTAATGACATTGAGTTCTTATCTACATGGGATTATCAGCAAAACCAACCCAAACAAATAAATTCAAAACACCAACAAAGAAACCGATGATGGTTGATCAAACACCCCAAAAATTTGTTCTGGCCCTGGATCTGGGCAGTTCCGGACTGAAAGCTGCCGTTGTCTCCGACATGGGTGATGTACTCACACAGGCCTACGAGCCGATCGAGACTATCCTGTTGCCAGACGGTGGTGTAGAACAGGACGCAAACCAGTGGTGGACCATCACAAAGAGAGCAGCGAAAAAAGTTATCGCAGATTCAGGGGTAAACCCTGAGCAGATTGTCGGCATCTGCTGCGATTCACAATACGCACTCATTGTATCAGTCAATGAGCATGCAGAGCCGTTGATGAACGCCATTTCCTATCTGGATACCCGGGGGGGAAAACACAACCGGCAATTGATGACTGGTTTCCCGCGCATGCAAGAGATGAGCATCAGGAAACTAATCAAATATATTCGTTTAACCGGCATTGCGCCTACCAAAACAGGTGCCGATTCCCTGGCACACATGCTGGTGATTAAAAATGAACTGCCGGAAATCTACCAGAAAACCCATAAATTCCTGGAGCCGATGGATTTTCTAACCTCCCGTTTAACCGGTAGAATCACCGCCTCTCAGCATACAGTGATTACCATGATGCAGACCTCCAACCGCAGTTGGGGAGAGCTAGAGTATGATGACTCCCTCTTGAAACTATCCGGGCTGGACAGAGACAAACTACCGGAATTGCTCCCCAATGACGGAATCGTGGGCAACCTCGATCCAGCAGTAGCTACCGAGTTGGGATTATCTTCATCGACCCAGGTCGTCAGTGGAGTTCTTGATAGCCAGGCTGCCATCGTTGGGGCTGGTATTGTTGAATCGAAGCAGGGCTTAATTCTGGTGAGCACCACCCTCAGTCTCAACGGCTATGTTGATCGTAAAAAAACCGATCTTCTAAACATGATCGCTTCCATGCCGGCCTGTATGGAAGACAAATACATGCTGCTGTGCGAGCAGGGTCTGGGGGGGAAATGCCTGGATTATTTCCTGAATAATATTGTCTGCAATGACGATGACTTCAAATCCGGAGAAATGCCGGAAGACGCCTTTGAACGGCTAAATGCCATGGCGGCAGAAGTTGAGCCTGGTAGCCACAATGTTCTTTTTTTACCCTGGCTCAACGGATCCTTCGCACCAGCTGAAAACCAGAATGTCCGAGGTGGATTTTTCAATCTCTCATTGGATACAAACCGCTGCCATATGACCCGAGCGGTCATGGAAGGGGTCGCCTTTAACAGTCGGGGCGCACTGGGAGCAGTGGAAAAATTCATGGATACCAAATTTGAAAGCCTCCGCTTTGCCGGCGGTGGCGCCCTCTCCGATATCTGGGCACAGGCCTACGCCGATATCCTCCAGATCCCTATTCACCAGATGGAGGACCCGGTACAGGTCACCTGTCGGGGCGCTGGACTGATTGGACTCATACGACTAGGCCACATAACGCCGGCTGACATCACCGCCCGGGTGAAAATCAAACACACATTTAATCCGATTGCAGCCCATCGCTCGACTTACGATAAGCTCTTTCAGCAGTTCCAGGCAGTTTTCAAAAAAAATCAAGCTGTGTTTAATGCTCTGAATGGATAGATTAAAACAGATACAACGACTCAGCCTGAACGAGTGGTCTGTTTCAAATTATCGGTCGATTATAGTCGACCGTTTCAGAGTCGAGGGGGTTTCGATCAGAAAATAATTCGATCCACTGAGCCTGAGCAAAAAAAAGGGATCGAGATCAAAGTGTTTTGAACTAAACCAGGATACAATCAATATAATAAAATCTATTGGAATAACTGACAAAAAAAGGAAATGATATGTCCAACAATAAAATAAAAGCGGTCACCTTTGACCTTTGGGATACCGTATTCATAGATGACTCCGATGAACCCAAACGCAAAGAACAAAACCTGGCACCTAAAGCGATCGAACGACGTAATCTGGTCGAATCATTTCTGAATAAACATCAACCGGTATCCAGGGAGATGATCGATCTGGCCTACAAAACCACCGATGCTGCCTTCCGCCATGTCTGGTACGGTCAGAATGTGACCTGGACAGTGTATGAACGGATGTCGGTTCTGCTCAAGGGACTCGACGTGGAACTACCGACAGATGAAATGGCGGAACTGGTGCGCTTGCACGAGGAGATGGAACTCACGGTTCAACCGAATCTGGCAGCAAATATCGACACCGCTATTGCCGGCCTTCATGGAAAATACAAACTGGGCGTCATCTCCGACACGATTTTTTCACCCGGACGGGTACTGAAAGAGATCCTGGCCTCATATGACCTTTTAAAATACTTCGACTACTTTGTCTTTTCAGATGTGATTGGATGCGCCAAACCCAATCCCCTGGTTTTCGAAGATGTTGCTCAGGGTCTGGGTGTTGAACTCAATGAAATTGTGCATATTGGTGATCGCAAGGAAAAGGATATTGACGGCCCCCACGCTGTGGGTGCAAAGGGCATCTATACCACTGTTGTGATGAATCGGGGCCTGGAAAACGTTAACGCTGACGCGGTATGCGACAACTACCTGAATCTGGTCGACATTGTCGATAACCTAAATAATTGATCAAAGGAGCCAAACAATGTCAGAACTGAATCGATATCTCATCATCGACGGGTACAACAAAGAGAGCCGTGATAATCTGGAAAAAGCAGGCATGCAGACTGCCTGGAACCTGTATCTAAACCTGTTGCAAAGGTATGTTCCCGATGCCGAATACGACGTTCTGCTGCCCAGCGATCCAGGCGTCACCATGCCCACAAATGAAGAACTCACGGCCTACGCAGGAATTCTCTGGACCGGATGCAACCTCTGTGTCATGGACACGGGCAACCCCAGTGTCGCCAGTCAGATTGATCTGGCTGAACGGGGCTATGAAATCGGAATTCCAAGCTTTGGAAGTTGCTGGGGCTTGCAGATCTCGGCAGTGGCTGCCGGCGGAAAGGTGGACGTTAACCCCAAAGGCAGAGAGATGGGCATTGGTCGTAAAATAATTCTGACACCGGAAGGGATGAAACATTCGATGTATGACGGTAAGGCGCCTGTCTTTGACGCCTACATCAGCCACGATGACATGGTCACTGAACTCCCCCCGGGAGCAGAGATTCTGGCCGGTAACGACTTCACTCATATTCAGGCTCTCTCGGTGACGCACAAAAAAGGGACCTTCTGGTCGGTCCAGTACCATCCGGAATACGACCTGAACGAAATGGCCAGCCTGATTGTAGCCCGGGAAGAGAAACTGACAAGTCTCGGATTTTACAATGGACACGAGGATTTACAACACATGGTTGACCGCATGCGAATGCTGCACCAGGAGCAGGACCGCAAGGATCTGCGCTGGCAACTGGGGATCGATGATGATATTCTCGACGATACCGTGCGACAATGTGAGTTCGCCAACTGGGTCGAAAATCTGGTCAAACCCAGCCTGAAAAAACGCTAACTAAAAACCATTCCCATGCGTTTCTACTTGATCGGCTGTAAGGTATTTTACAGAGAGATCTGTTACTGTGTCGCGCAATCGCCACACACGGTGGATATCCATTTCCTGCCTCAGGGCCTGCACAACTATGGTCGCAAGGGGATGCAGGAGGCCATTGGTAGAGTCCTGGAGGAGGTCGACGAACAGCAATTTGACGCCATCCTGTTGGGGTACGGTCTCTGCAACAACGGCGTCACCGAACTGAAAGCGACTAAGATTCCCCTGGTCATACCGCGCGCCCACGACTGCATCACACTTTTCCTGGGCAGCAAGGAAAAATACCTGGACCATTTTCACAACAACACCGGAACGTATTACCTCTCCTCCGGATGGTTAGAACGCACCGACGACAAACATGAAATTAAAAAGTTGGGGCTGCAAACCAAAGACCCCATGGGGGGCAGTTATGAAGAGTTGGTGGAAAAATACGGCGAGAAAAATGCCACTATGATATGCGAAACCCTGGGCTCGACCACCCATTATCGACAGATCAGTTATATTGAGATGGGAATCGAGCCCGATGATCAATTCGAAAACCTCGCTCGAGCTGATGCTGAAAAACATAACTGGAAATTCCAGAAGCTTCCGGGAGACCTGAGACTCTTTCAGGAGCTGGTTGGTGGTGACTGGAACACAAAGGACTTTCTGGTTGTTCCCCCTGGCCAGAAAATCGTCGCTGCCTTTGATTCCGGACAGATCATTGCTGCAGAACCTGATATCATGGATGACGACTCGACTCGAGGTTGAAATGGGCAGCGAAACCGTGTTTTTAAAGTTCAACAGAGACGACTATGGTAGAGAACAAACCAGGAAACCAACTACATCGCAGAGGATTTTTACTCGGTTCTTTAGCCCTGGCCGGAGCGGCCTTTATTCCAGGATGTAGCAGAGAATCAAATAATATGGCGGTCATTCAAAACTCTCCCAACTTCAAAAACGGCAAGTTTAATAACCCGCTTCCTACAATTGTGATGAAGGAAGGAACCACCTGGGATACCATGAAACGGTGGTTTTCAGACAGTGAATCCCGCGAACCGTCTGTCGAATTCGATTTTTCAGTAACATCCGTGAATACCACACCTGTTTCACCCAATGGCCTACAAATCATGTGGATCGGTCATTCGACCCTGCTGATAGAGATCGATGGAAAGCGGTTTTTAACAGACCCCATGTGGAGTCACAGGGCATCACCGGTTGGATTCGCAGGACCCGCCAGATTCTTCCCGCCACCCATTACATTGGATCAATTGCCAAAGCTGGACGGCGTTATCATTTCCCATGACCACTTGGATCACCTGGATAAGCCGACCGTTCAAAAACTGGGAGCAACAGGCGTGGTGTTTTACATGCCTCTGGGTGTTGGTCGGCATTTGACTTCCTGGGGAATATCAGAAACCCAGATCAAAGAACTCGACTGGTGGGAGCAAATTCCAGTGGGTAATAACCATACATTGATCTCCACTCCAGCCCGGCATTTTTCGGGGAGAGGGCTGTTTGACCGCTACGAAACACAATGGTGTGCCTGGGTCATCAAAGGCCGAAATCACAAGGTGTTTTTTGGAGGTGATAGCGGACTCTTCCCCGGTTTTAAAACTATCGGCGACAAGTATGGCCCCTTTGATATTACATGCTTGGAAATAGGTGCCTATCACACCAATTGGCCGGATGTTCACCTGGGACCCCATAATGCAGTAGACGCTCACCTGGATCTGCGAGGTCAGGTATTGTTGCCAATTCATTGGGGTCTTTTCAACCTCGCCTTTCACGCCTGGGACGAACCAGCGGAGACACTTCTTAAAGTCGCCGGGCAAAAACAGGTCAGTTTGTCACTACCCACACCAGGCAGATATATCAGTGCCCCCGAACTCCCCACAAATTCATACTGGTGGCGATCAGGCTCAACATCATGAAATAAACTACCCCGCCGCTGGTGAGAAGTGAAACTCGTTAAGCCCCCACCTCATACCTGTAAATCCTTCTTGCAGAATTTTAAAACGAATTTAAGTTGACATTGTTCACGTTATTTGTTAACTTTTAAGGATAAGCTAATGTTTTAGAGTGGCTTTTAGTATATTCAAGATACCGGTTGTCATAGGATTCCCCATTTCATCAGATGTCGTAATGGGGTTACTCCTCTGATGGTGCCTGAGAGCAGTTCAACGACTGCAGCAAACAGCCTAAAAACCAGTGGTAAACAACCGCTGAGTTCCATGAGGGCTTCAGATGGCCGATTTCAAGTCCGTGCTGAGAGTGCCTCAGGAGCTAAACCCCAATTGATAAAATCAGGAGAATATGATGGCGGAATTTAAAATTGATCAAACCTTGGATTGCACAGGGCTGCTTTGCCCAATGCCCATTGTCAAAACCAGCAAAACCATCAAAGGTATGCAAGTCGGAGAGATATTGCAGATGACCTCGACAGATGCCGGTTCGATGCCTGATATCAAAGCCTGGGCCAGGCAAACCGGCCATGAACTGTTATCGGCAGAGCAAGAAGACGCTGAATATAAATTTGTCGTGAAAAAAACTCGCTAATTAATAATCAAAAAGCTACTTAAACGGAGAGCACCATGCCTGAAGACAATGTTATCAAAACCCGTCGTCTCGCACTCATTTCGTCGCGAGGAACCCTGGATTGGGCTTACCCACCTTTTATTCTGGCTAGTGCCGCTGCTGCTATGGGATGGGAGGTCGGTATCTTTTTCACTTTTTACGGTCTGCCCCTTTTGAAAAAGGATTTAACCGCGTCGATATCACCGGCCGGGAATCCGGCCATGCCGATGAAAATGCCATTTGGAACGACCGGTTTTCAGAATATTGACTGGAAAATTCCCAATTTTATCACCAACAATCTCCCCGGCTTTGATTCAGTGGCCACCAGTCTGATGAAAAAAACATTTGAAAAAAAGGGCGTCGCCTCAGTGGGAGAACTCAGGGAAACATGTATCGACCTGGATGTCCGTTTAATCGCCTGCCAGATGACGATGGATGTTTTCGGGTTTACAAAAGATGAGTTTATAGATGGATGTGAATTTGCGGGTGCAGCAGCCTTCCTGGAATATGCGGCGGACTCTGATGTAAACCTGATGGTTTAAGCCGCTTTTGAGCCAATTGTGCCTTTGAACAGGAAACAGGACAAGGTTCAATTCCTACTAATACTCACTATAGAAAACGTTAATATGAAGATCGGAATTCTTTTAAAGGAAGGTCCCTATAACCATCAGGCCGCTGATTCTGCCTACCTGTTCGCCAAAGCAGCCATCAAACGGGGACATGATGTAGAGTCAGTTTTTTTATATAATGATGGGGTCATTAACGCCTCCAAACTAGCGGATCCCCCCCAGGACGACCGGAATATTTATCAGCGCTGGTCTGAATTGGGGAAGGAGGGTGTCACCATTCTGGTTTGTGTCGCTGCCGCTAAAAGAAGAGGCATCAGTGAAGAGGTCTTGATTGAAAATGCGTCCATCACAGGCTTAGGCGTTCTAACCGATATTGCGATTCGGGCTGATCGCCTGGTGACCTTTGGAGACTAGGAGAAAATGTGAGAGAAGAAGATGGCCAGGTAATAAAGGATTTCATGTATGTCATGCGACGGGCACCCCATGGGACCATATATACTTATGAGGGTCTGGAAATGGTCTTAATCACAGCCGCTTATGAGCAGGACATCACTATCGCCTTCATTGATGACGGTGTGTACTCCTTGATAAAACATCAGGATACGGATGATTTGCAGATCAAAGGGTATGTCAAAACCTTTACCGCTCTGGACGATTATGAAGTGGAAAAGCTCTATGTGGATCGTCAATCCCTGGAAGAACGGGGGTTAAACAAAGACGACCTGATAGTGGATGTTGAAATTCTGGAGTCTGCAGAAATTGGCAAACTCATGGAAGAACAAGATGTGGTGATCCACAATTAAGGATCGAAGTATTTCTCAACCTTCATAAACCCTGCAAAAGCAGGATTCATAATATAACACAGCAATGTCCGGTTAGGTTGTTGCAGGATATAACAGGAAATAAATAATGCTCCATACCATCAATCAGTCCCCATTCCGGGGCAATAATCTGTTAAGCTGTATCCGTTTTGCCCAAAAAAATGACCCGATTCTTTTTATGGAGGATGGGGTATATGCTGTACAAGAAGGAAACAAATTCAATGAACTGATTTTGGAATTGCAAAAAACCAACCCGCTGTATGTACTAACCCCGGACCTGAAGGCCAGAGGGGTTCTAAACGTTCAGGCAGAGATCAATCAGATTGACTATGACGGCTTTGTGACCCTGGTTGAAACACATCAGGTCAACAGCTGGTTGTAAAAACCCTGATATCCCATACTTTTGAACTGCTCCCCTGCCACAACACGGTCATTTGAGATCATCTGCAGAATGCAGCTCTGACTTGAAATAGGGTCATGCAAACCTGCCCCACTATTCACGTCGTCAATCAATCGCCGCTTCCAGCCCACTGAGAAATATAAAATACCCACCGGTGTCAAAGTCCACACATAACACTAAACAGTGCTTGACATCAAAAATAGATCACCCTATCATCTCCTCTGATAGCATTTCTCTGCACATTAACTGTTTTTTTGGAGACTCTCATGGAGACGATTTTACACTGGGGAATTTTGGTCATTAAATGGATGCAACAGGCGAGTCCTTTATTAGACTTACCGTTTAAGATCTTGACGTTTACAGGTGATCAGATGTTCTACATCCTTTTTTTCCCTTTAATCATTTGGAGTGTCCACCACCGAATTGGGATTCGTTTAACTATCTTTTTTCTGATCAACGCTTATATAAATTCACTTGCAAAACTGGTCGTCAATCAGCCCCGACCCATTGACTTTGACCCTACCGTCAAAGCAATGGTAGAAGCATCAGACGGAGGATTGCCCAGCGGTCATACCCAAAGTGCCATTATGGTATGGGGATATATTTTCAAACATTTTAACTTGAAATGGATCCGGACAGTGGCTGTGCTGATGATGATTCTGGTGCCCCTGTCCCGAATTTATCTGGGAGTTCATTTTCCAACAGACCTCCTGGGTGGCTATCTGATCGGCATAGTCATTCTTATTTTAATATTTCGTTTTGAAGACCCGTTCATTGACTGGTTTAAAGATCAACACGCAATGGTTCAGCTACTTCCAGCTGCACTGATTCCTGTCATACTGGTTCTCGCCAGCCCCTCAATCACATCAACTGGCGTTACTATCTGCGGTGTACTCTTCGGAGGAGGCATTGGCATCTTTTTGGAAAGACGCTATGTCGGCTTTGAGGTGTCCGACATCCTGTGGAAGAAAGTTGTCTGCTATCTATTTGGTGTATCTATTCTAATGTTCATATACCTCGGATCCAAAAAAATGGTTGTTAACCTGGAACCGGAACCCTTTTACCGCTTTTTACGCTATGCCGTCATTGGTAACTATATTGTTTTAATCGCCCCCTGGTTATTCAAACAGCTACATCTTTCAAAAAACTAACCGTCCACCCCTTGACCGTGCTTCAAGGCCGTTTTTCCCGGGGGTGGCGGGTTGGCAACATCACCACTACCCATCGGGTTTTGTGTTCACAAAACCCTGAACTTAACGTTCTGGTAACGTTACCTGTTCTGTTGTCTGCTTCCAAATCTCCTCTATTTTGTCCTCCATTAGCCTTTTCCTTATATCATAATACTGTTTTTTATAGCTTATTCAACATATTTTTTCCTGTGGCACGCTCGCTGCAATATAGATAGTCATCACACGAAACGTCTTGCTGCAACACAACAGCAAGTCAAATCCTTAAACTTGAACATGGAGAATTATCATGACTAACAAAAATATCGTTTACGTATCAGATGCTGAATTCAAAGACCAAGTCATCAATAGTGACAAACCGGTACTGGTTGATTTCTACGCAGATTGGTGTGGCCCCTGTAAAATGATCAGCCCCTATCTTGAAGAACTGGCTGACGAATATGCCGGGAAAGTGACCATCGCCAAACTTAATGTCGACCAGAACAGTCAAACACCAGGTCAATTTGGAGTCAGGGGTATTCCGACAATGATTCTGTTTGATAAAGGTGAGCAAAAAGAGGTTCTGGTGGGTGCCGATCCTCAAAGGGTGCGTGAAATTATTAACGGCGCTGCCTAAACCGCAAACAGACCATTTAAAAGGTGGAAATGAAAACAAACAACAAATTAACACTTTACCAGCGTGAAGCCTGCCCTTTTTGCCAGGTCGTCAGAAAAAAACTGACCCTGCTGAACCTGCCATTTATGTCGATACCGGTTCCAGACAAGAGTGAAGACCGCAAGGAACTCATCGAGCTAACTGGGCAGCAACAGGTGCCAGCACTGGTAGATGGGGATCAGATCGTGACAGGTAGTGACAAAATCATGGCCTATCTCGATCAAACCTATAGTGATGGTAAATCAACGCCGATGCCTTCCAATAGGTATGGCATTCAGGCCAGCGTGAATCGGCCTTTTGATCAGGTCGTAACAGAGATAACTGAAGCTTTAAAGAAAGAGGGATTCGGCGTCCTGACAGAGATTAACGTCAAAGCGACATTGAAAAAGAAAATTGATGTCGATGTGCCCCAGCAGATGATTCTGGGGGCCTGCAATCCCGGATTTGCTCATCGGGCGATGAATGAAGAGCCTGGCATGGGACTGCTGCTGCCTTGTAACGTGACTGTGCGGGAGACCGGGGATAGTGTCACGGTGAGTACGGTGGATCCGCTGAACCTTCTGGCAGTCGTTGGAAGGGATGATTTGCTGCCAATGGCGATGGAAGTCAAAGAAAAGCTATCCAATGCAATCGCAGAGATCGGAAAATAGGTTTTATTGACAGTAACTCCGGGCTTCATTGCCAGCCGCAACCGGAGTTACTCACAATATGGATGGACAGAAATATGAGATCAGACACTTGCTAGTGAAATCTGTCTGACCATTCCAACTCTTCGCTTTTTCCTTCAGATTCAGTGTTTTTTTCACCAGATCTTCCTCATGTTCAAAGTCAACCACCCGTTGTAGCATGCTTTTCAGCGCTATCACCGGCCCGGCACCATGCCAGGTTCCGACCCCATGCATCCCAGCGGTCCAGGGCCTTATGCACTTTCATGATGTTTTCCGTGAGTTCATCCGAGCCGAAACTGAAAAATTCATTTACATAATCCTTAACCTCCGGGTTCTTAGGTCTCGATCCATTTCCCAGGTAGTGGCCGCTAAAGAATGCATGGCATCGTATTCCACACAGCGATAAATAAGTGCCAAGGGTTTCAGAATGACACTTATGAGCGATCCCCTGTATTCAAGAAACTTTTGGAAGTGAGTTCAAACAGAATATTATGGAGAGATTTTGCTTGACACTATTAATACCGATTGGTATTTTTCTGACATGAAGAATAAACACGCCATGAAAAAAGCCGATCTCACTCGACAAACGATCATCGAAAAAACAGCTCCTCTCTTCAATAAAAAAGGCGTTGTTGGGACCTCTCTTTCGGATCTCACGCGGGCAACGGGTCTGACTAAAGGCAGTATCTACGGAAATTTCAAGGATAAAGACGCCGTCGCCCTGGCGGTTTTCGAATATAACGTAGACAACCTGCTCAAGTTCCTATCCAAAAGCATCGAACAGCAAAAAACCGCCATGGATAAATTGCTGGCGATTCCGGAAGGTTACCGCAAGCTGTACCGACAGATGATCCAGTTTGGTGGTTGTCCCATCGCCAATGCTGCCACCGATTCAGATGACACCCACCCGGCCATGGGAAAACTGGTGGCAGAAACCATTGAGCAGCTCAAGCAAATGATGGTGGATCTGATGGAGAAAGGCAAACAGGCCGGAGAGATTCAACCTCTGGTGGATTCTAGTAAAACAGCGAATATCATCATTTCTCTAATTGAGGGAGGGAGTATCCTTTCCAAGGCTACTGGAAACGAACAGTATCTGATGCACTCCCTGGAGCAGATCGAGTATCTTATTTATTCAGTTCGGCAATTGAAGTAAACCGGTTTTTACATACCAAACGGTATAATTTTTATTACTATTCACCATATTATTATAAAAACAGTCTTACATCACACTTAATGCCCTTAATCAGGAGAATAAAATGACCGAATGGCTAAAGAATGCATGCGTCCTTTGCGCTCAAAACTGCGGACTGGAAATAAAGGTTGAAGATAACCGCATGGTCAAGGTCCGGCCCGACAAGGCCAACCAGCGCAGCAAAGGGTACGCCTGCCGCAAAGGACTGAACGTTATTTACCACCAGTATCCCAAAGGCCGGCTGACAGAACCACTAAAGCGCGTGGGAGACAAATTTGTACCTATTTCCTGGGATCAGGCCATTGAAGAAATTGCGGAAAAAACCAAGAGCCTACTGGATCAACATGGCCCCCGCTCCCTGGCATATATGGGAACAGGCGCTCAGGGGGGGCATTTTGAAGTGGGTTTCGGCCTGACGTTGTTACGTTCTTTGGGATCTCAATACTATTACTCCTCGGCCGGTCAGGAGTTCAGCGGTATTTTCTGGGTCCAGGGACGGATGTTGGGCAAACAGTACATTATCAACATCCCGGACGAGGAAAACACTGAAATGTTGGTCGCCTGGGGCTGGAACGGCATGGAGAGTCATCAGATACCGCGGGCACCCAAAGTGTTGAAAGCCTTCAGCAAAGATCCCGACAAGCTACTGGTGGTAGTTGATCCTCGCAAAAGCGAAACGGCGGCGATTGCCAACCGCCACCTGGCAGTGCGTCCAGGTAGTGATTCCCTGCTACTCAAGGCCATGATCTCAATGATTATTGCAGAAGGCTGGGAAAAGGAAAAGTACATTGCCGACCATGTCGAAAACTGGGAGCAGATCAAACCCTGGTTCCAAAATTTTGATGCCCGGGCGGCTGTTGCTGTTTGTGAATTGAAGTACGAAAACGTTTATGAACTCTGCCAGCTGATGACCACGAAAAAGTGGAGCATACATCCGGATCTGGGTATCTTCATGGGCCGTAACAGCACCTTGAACTCTTATATGATGAATATCCTGAGTGCCATCTGCGGAAATATCTGTACCCCCGGCGGAAATGTTATTCCGGGGATGGTGATGCCCATGGGATTTCATGCCGACGAACGAAATCCAAAAACCTGGCGGAGTGTGGCCACCAATCTGGGCCCGGTTGCTGCCGGTGCCTTTCCACCGGCAATTATGCCCGAGGAAATTCTGAACGATCATCCAGACCGACTGCGGGCGGTGTTTGTCAGCTCTAATAATCCCCTGCGAGCCTATCCAGATACGACTGCCTATGAGGAAGCCTTCTCAAAACTCGATCTGCTGGTCGTCACAGATATCGTCATGAACGAAACGGCACAACTGGCCCATTACGTATTGCCCAGCACTACTTATTACGAAGCCTGGGACGGATCCTTTTTCCCCGGCACCTTTCCCGGAGTCTACTTTCAGATGCGGAAACCCGTGATCAAACCATCAGAACACTGTCGTGAGACCGCCTATGTTTATACCCGCCTAGCTGAAAAGCTGGGGATTGTGCCGGACATTCCGGAGGAATTGGTTGAAGCGGCCAAAGGAGACCGGTTGACGTTCGGGATGAAACTGATGGAGTGGGCAGGGAAAGAACCACGGGTACTATCTGCGATGCCCTTTGTCATGGCAAAAACACTGGGAGAGGAGTGGGGCAGTTACCACCTGGCCATGCTCTGGGGCATGATGATGACCGCCCCCAAGGCCTTTAGTAAAAATGCAGTCCGTGCCGGCTTTGAAGCAGGCCCTGATCAGGGGGATCGGATTTTCCAAGCGATCCTGGATAATCCCCAGGGTCTATGGGTGGGTGAGGTGGATCTCGCCGAAAACATGGCTGGCATTAAAACGCCCTCCGGCCGCATTGATGTCTATATCCCTGAACTGGAAGAGCAGGCCAAAAATCTGGACGGGGCCAGCGAAGAGATCGACTTGCAGTTACCGGCCGAATTTCCGCTGATCCTCAATGCCGGCCGACATACGAAATATAATGCGAACACCCTGATGCGTAATCCGGAGTGGAATGAGGGCAAACGCGCCTGCACCATCGATATTAACCCTGAGGATGCCAAATCTTTGGGCTTAGATGACGGCCAGCAGGTCAGAATCACGACTGAAGCTGGCAGTGAAAAAGGGGAACTCAAGGTGTCCGAGCAGATTCGCCAGGGCACAGTACTTATCCCCCACGGCTTTGGGCTGGACTATGATGGTGAAGTCTACGGTATCAACGTGAACCGCTTGACCAAAAATACCCACCGGGACCCCATCGGCACCCCTCTGCACCGCTATGTCCCCTGCCGCCTGGAATCCGCCGGATAACCCCATGGGGTCAGGCTTTGCTTATTGAAATTTCAATAAGCAAAGCCTGACCCCCGATCCATAAGCAAATAAGCAAAGCCTGACCCCCAACCTGCCTTGAGTTTTTCTGACAAGTCGGATAGAATTATAGATTGCGCTAAAACATGTCGTTAATAGCCATCCATAGACTACCAAACGCTCAGCTGCATCACTGTCAACGTCAAGTAAGCACTGAAATTCAAGGAGAAAATGCATGCCCGATTCACAAAACATGACATTTGAGGAAGCTGTCAAAACCCGCCGTTCTGTGAGGGGTTTTCTGGACAAACCGGTCCCTCAGAACATTATCAGCGAAGCTTTTGAACTGGCTCAGCTTGCCCCTTCAAACAGCAATATTCAGCCATGGCACGTTTTTGTTGCATCCGGCACCACCAGAGACACCATTCGGGAATTATTGATCTCCCAATTTAACAATGACATTGAGCAAGATTTTGATTTTGACTATCCGAGTCGCTTTGCCGATCCCTATCATAAACGTCAGATAGATTGCGCAGTTAACATGTGGACTGAGATGGGAATCACGCGGGAAGACAAGATAGGAAGGTTCAACGCCCTGCTTCGAAATTTTCAACTTTTTGATGCACCTCACATCGCTTTTTTCTGCATGGAAAAAGCCTTTCCCGCAACAGTCGCTGTGGATCTGGGAGTATATGCCCAGACACTGATGCTTACTTTTACTTCCCTGGGCATCAGCAGTTGTGCGATCGGTTCGATGCGCACCTGGTCCAATATTCCCAGAGAAGTTTTCGGTTACGGAGACAACCTGGGAATTTTGTTTGGTATGGCATTTGGGTATGAAGACCCCTCCGTTCCTGCGAATAACGTCCGCATGCCCCGTAATCCGGTTGCTGATTGCGTAACATTCAAGGATTAACAGATCGGATTCATGACCAGGGGGAAACAGCCTGGTTGTCGGTTCGTTCGAACCAGGATTCTGACGATCGTGTATTGACAAGACGCTGGCAGAGTGGCCCGTTTATTCCGGGCCAAGACAACCGACATCAAAACACTGAACCAATATGGAAAACAGACATGAATAAAAATGGGTACTACGGCCAGTATGGCGGCGCCTATCTCCCGGAAATTCTGGTATCAACGTTTGAGGAGTTGACAAGCGCTTTTGAGCTTGCCAAAGCGGACCCGGAATTCTGGAATGAGTACGAGGAACTGATGAAAACTTACTCCTGCAGACCCACACCCCTGACCCTGGCGGAAAACCTGACCGCATACCTCGGCGGCGCACGCATCTATGTTAAACGAGAAGACCTGAACCATACCGGAGCCCACAAAGCCAATAATGTAATGGGCCAGGGGCTACTGGTCAAGAGACTGGGGAAGAAACGGGTCATCGCCGAAACCGGCGCCGGCCAACACGGGGTGGCAACCGCCACCATGGCCGCCAAATTCGGATTCAAATGTACCATTTATATGGGCGCCAAAGATGTTGATCGGCAGCGGCCAAATGTATTCTGGATGAAACGACTGGGCGCCGAGGTGGTTCCGGTTAATCAGGGGACAAAGGTACTGAAGGACGCGATCAATGAAGCCTTCCGGGACTGGGTCACGAACATGGATGATACCCATTATGTGCTGGGAACAGCCTGCGGTCCACACCCCTTTCCAGAGATGGTCTCCTATTTTCAGTCCATCATCGGTCAGGAAGCCCGTGAACAGATTCTCGCAAGGGAAGACAGACTGCCTGATCGAGTCTATGCCTGTGTCGGTGGTGGTTCTAATGCCATGGGTATTTTCAGTGGTTTTCTGGATGATCCTGTTGAACTGGTTGGAGTAGAAGCCGGAGGTAAGGGATTGCAGTCGGGTCAACACGCCTCCCGCTTGTGCAGCGATGATGCAAGCCCGGGTGTTGCTCAGGGTTACAAAACCTGGTTTTTACAGAACGATGAGGGGCAGATGAAAGATACTCATTCCATTGCCGCTGGCCTGGATTATGTCGGTGTTTCACCGATTCTGGCTGAACTCCATCAGCAAAAGCGAGTCCGATTTTCTGCCGCCACGGACAAAGAGGTTCTGGACGCCATGGAGCTGACCATGAAGAAAGAGGGCCTGATACCGGCTCTAGAATCAGCCCATGCATTCGCCAAAGCATTTGAAGAGGCACCACAGATGTCACCTGGGGAGCTGATCATTATCAACCAGTCCGGACGGGGTGACAAAGACATATTTACCATTGCCGATGCCTTTGAGGACCCCGAATGGAAAGCCTTTATCAGGGAAAAAGCGGAGCGTTATCATGCTTGAATCATACATTAAAAACCGGCTCCAGGAAAAGAAAATCCTGCTGATGACCCATATCGTCATCGGTTACCCCAGCCTCGAAGAATCATATCACATTGTGGAGAAAATGGTGGCTGCTGGAGTTGACTTGATGGAATTGCAGATTCCATTTTCAGAACCGATGGCCGACGGGCCTGTCATTCTGAAAGCGAATCAAGTGGCTCTGGACCAGGGTATTACCCTTAGCGATTGTATTTCGTTTGCGGAAAAAGCAAGCAAACAGTTCGATATCCCATTCCTTTATATGACCTACTACAACATCCTGTATAAGTACGGGGTTGAGAAATTCGCAGCTAAAATCAAGGAGAGTGGTATCCAGGGAGCAATCATCCCGGATCTGCCTCCGGAGGAGGGGCAGTCATACATCCAGGCCATGCAGGCAAACGATCTCTCTCCTATCTTTATCTACTCGCCCAATACGTCTCAGGAGAGAATGCAACTGCTGGCAGATTCAGGCAGCGGTTTTATTTATTGCGTTGCCAGAAAAGGCGTCACCGGGCGGGAAACTGATTTTACTCACGAACTGGGGGACTACCTTGAGCGCTGCCGTCAGGCGACAAAATTACCCCTGGCCGTCGGTTTCGGTGTCAAGAACCGGCAGGATGTTCAATATCTATCAGGAAAAGCGGACATTGCTGTGATCGGCTCACAAACCATCCGCCTGGTGGAAGAGGAGGGAGTCGAGGCTGTGACGGATTTCATCTCAAATCTGCGAGAGGATAATTGAGTCTCTTACACCGGTCAGAAAAAATATAAAGATTCTATTGACATTCTATTGAGATCAGCAAAAAATTAGGTTCAGCAAAAATAAGAGATCTGAACTATTTTCCCACCATTGTTGTATTTTTCCTATAATTTCAAGTGAGGAGAGGGATATGCGAATTTTCAGTCGTTTTTTTATAGCATTTGCAGTTTTAATGTTAAGTACAGGGTTGGCTTTTGCAGATAGCCACAAAAAATTGAAAGCGGGGTTTATTTATGTAGGCCCTGTTGGTGACTACGGATTTTCTCATGCGCATGATATCGGTAGAAAATTTGCGATGAAAAAACTTCCCTGGTTGGAAACTGTTTATATCGAATCCGTAGGTGAAGCAGATTCCGCCCGCATTATCGACCGCTTGATTCAGGAACAGAAAATGGATGTGGTTTTCACCACCAGTTTCGGTTTTATGGATGATACCGTCAAGGCGTCGAAAAAATATCCGGACAAGCATTTCATGCACTGTTCCGGTTTCAAACAGACAAAAAATCTGGGGACATACTTCGCAGACCTCTACCAGATGTATTACCTCAACGGTATCATGGCGGGAGCTCTGACCAAAACCGATAAGATCGGCTATGTTGCGGCATTTCCAATTCCGGAACTGATCCGTCACATCGATGCCTTTGCATTGGGGCTCAAGGTCTCTAATCCCAAAGCCAAGCTCAATGTCCGCTGGATATATGCCTGGTACGGACCCGATAAAGCAAAAGAAGCCGCAGAAGCCTTGATCGCAGAAGGTGCAGATACCCTCGCTTTCACTGAGGATACACCGGCAGTCATCGAAGTGGGCCAGGAACACACCGAAAAAGGCAAGCAAATTTACACATTCAGCCATTACAGTCCTATGCAGCCTTATGGGGTTGATTCTGTAGTTTCCGGTCAGCTGGTTGACTGGGGTGGAATGTACGTCAAGATCCTGCAAGATATCAAAGACGGGACATGGAACAACAAAGACATGTGGTGGCTAGCCGCCGAAAAAGGTGCCATCCTGGGTGGAAGCTTCAAAGATATCATCAACCCCAAATTTGTTGGTGAACTCAAATCTATCATGATCCCGTCCAAAGCTTTCGGCCGGATATCTGCTTACGACCTGATCATCAAGCGGTACGCGCAGATGAAAAAAGGCGTTCATGTTTTTGATCCCTTCACGGGCCCTATCAGGGACAACAAGGGAAAACTCAGAATCAAGAAGGGGGCAAAAGCGTCCAAAGGCGATTTACTGAGTATGATGTACTATGTTGACAATATAGTTGGCGATGTTCCCAAATAGCCTCGTTCCATATCCCGAAAGATCGGGTTGTCTTCCGGGATTCCGAATGAATTAAATACTCACAAAAATTCAAAGTTGCTTTGTCGAAAACGGATATTTTTCGGCAAAGCAGCTTTTTTTTATTGGTGCCAAAAAAAGTGCTGATAAACGCACGGTTCGTCTATGAAAAAGATTGCACAACTGGAAATGGTCGGTATTTCAAAATCATTTCACGGCATTCCAGCAAACGACGACATTCATCTCAGCATTAACTCGGGAGAAATCCTGGGTCTGTTGGGTGAAAACGGTGCCGGAAAGACGACTCTGATGAATATCCTCTACGGCCTCTATCAGCCGGATGCAGGAGAAATCAGAATTGATGGAAAACCGATCAAAATCAGATCTCCCCAGGAATCGATAAATGCCGGGATCGGCATGGTTCATCAACACTTCATGTTGATTCAGCCCTATTCGGCTGTGGAAAACATCGCCCTGAGTTATCAGCATACACCGCTGATTTTCCCACAGAAAAAAATCCGGGAGAATGTGCTGGCGTTTTCGAAAAAATTCAATTTCGACATTGATCTCAATAAACAGGTCTGGCAACTTTCGGCTGGCGAGCAGCAACGGGTGGAGATTATCAAGGCCCTCTTTAATGGTGCCGATCTCTTGATCCTGGATGAACCAACATCTGTGCTGACACCTCAGGAAATAGAAGAACTGTTCGTGATTCTCAACCGGATGAAGCAGGAGGGGCACATGATCATTTTGATCAGCCACAAACTGGATGAGATCATGGAACTGTGTGATCGAGTGACGGTCCTGCAAAAAGGGCGTATCGTCGGTAACGCCGAAACAGAGAATATGGACAAAAAGGCGTTGGCGAGAATGATGATCGGCCGTGATGTCATCTTCAATATCAAGCGAGAAGAGCTTCCAAAAAGCGAGAAAGTCCTGAAGATAGACAAACTTGTGGTTAACGGGGACAAAGGATTTCCCATGGTGAATGACATCACTTTTGATATCCACAAAAACGAAATCTTCGGTATCGCTGGTGTATCCGGAAATGGGCAGCGGGAACTGGTGGAGGCCATTACCGGTTTGCGCAAAACCGAATCGGGACGGATCCAAATCGGAGAAACAGAAATTACAAACTGGTCACCCCATAAAATTTACAATCATGGAGTCTCCCACGTTCCGGAAGAACGGATCAAATTTGGTATCGCTCCGGGATTGTATCTGTATGAAAATGCCATTCTCAAGCAGCACCATTCGAAGAAATTCTCATCCCGGCTGTTTCTGACATACAATGAGATCAAGGCACACACCCGTAAACTGGTCAAAAATTTCAAGGTACAGACACCGTCGATCAATATGCAGACCAAAAACCTGTCCGGTGGGAACATTCAAAAGTTGATCCTGGGCAGGGAAATTGACGGAAAACCGCCGCTACTGGTTGCCTCCCACCCGACATACGGGCTTGACGTGGGAGCCACAGAATATCTCAGAAAACAGCTGCTGCAAAGACGGAAAGAGGGAGGTGCCATTTTGCTGGTGTCCGAGGACCTGGAAGAGGTTTCCGAGCTGTGCGACCGGATCGCCGTCATTTTTCAAGGCGCGTTCATGGGAATTCTGGAAGCCGACGATCCCAACATCAAGGATATCGGGATGATGATGGCGGGGTCACTTCGGATTTAAGATAACCGGTCTGCTCTTGCAAGCATAAACAAGGATGAAAAAGAAACCCCGGTTTATACCGGACACTTAATATACTGCTTTTTTAAAACGTCACCGGACGAACCGGGAGTTTAACATTTAATGGTACGGATAAAAGTTACTGACAGAGATACAATCACCAATCAGCAGTCGCTGCTGACACTGGTACTCTCCCTAGTGGCCGGGATGTTGGCCATCAGTCTGGTTTTTCTGATTAACGGGGTCAACCCGGTGTTCGCCTTCACAAAGATCTTTTCGGGCTCCTTTGGCAGCAAATTTGGTATCATGGAGACCATCACCAAAGCGATTCCGCTGATTCTGATCGGCGTCGGACTGGCCATTGCCTATCGTGCGAAATTCTGGAATATCGGGGCGGAGGGCCAGCTTCTGGCAGGCGCTATTACCGGAACCTGGGTCGGTCTGAACTGGGGGCCTCATCTGCCTTCGTACATCATCGTTCCCTTAATGTTTCTCTTCGGATTTATCGGCGGGGCTTTTTGGGGCGTTATACCAGCCATACTCAAGATCCGTTTCTCCGTTAACGAGGTCATCTCAACCCTGATGATGAACTATATTTGTGCTGAGATCCTCACCTTTTTAATCGTTGGTCCCTGGAAAGGAAAGACCAAGTATGGGTACCCCTACACCGATGATCTGCCCGATTCTGCAATCCTGTCTGTTTTTTCCGGGACCCGGATTCATTATCCCACGTTGGCACTGGGGATCATTGCTATCATCCTGTTGGGGATTGTCATCTATAAAACCAAATTCGGATATGAAGTGCGCGTCATTGGCGAAAACATTGACGCGGCGCGTTACGCAGGGATCAATTTTTTTAAAACGACCGTCATCATCATGATCATCAGCGGTGGTATGGCCGGCCTGGCAGGAGCGGGGGAAGTTGCCGGCGTTCATCACTATCTGAGCTATCCAGCCTCCATCTCTTCCGGGTACGGATTTACGGCCATTATTGTGGCCTGGCTGGCCAAGCTGAATCCATTTTTCGTCATCCTCTCGGGACTGTTCTTCGCCGGAATACTGGTAGGAGGTGATGCCATCCAGATATCATTGGGGCTACCGGCTGCTACAGTGCAGGTTTTTAATGGTATTCTGCTGGTTTTTCTGATCATGGGCGACTATTTTCTGAAGCACAAAGTGACACTCAAGTGGGCCAAGGACTAAGTTATGGAAGAGATTATTATTTCAGTCGCTCAACGAACGCTGGTCGCAGGCACACCTCTGCTTTTGGGAACCATTGGGGAAATACTCTGCGAAAGATCAGGCATTCTGAATCTGGGCGTGGAGGGAGTCATGTCCATGGGCGCCGTCACCGCTTTTATTGTCACACTGTCAACTGGTAACCCCTGGCTGGGTTTACTGGCGGCAATCTGTGCCGGGATGTTGATTTCCATTATTCACGCCTTTGCGTCGGTCACCCTGCAGTCCAACCAAGTTGTATCGGGGTTGGCATTGACGATGATCGGGCTCGGTGTCTCAGGCCTGATGGGCAAGCCCTACGTCGGCATCCCACTTCCGGTTAAAATGAACAGCTTTGACATACCCCTGCTCTCGGACATTCCCTATATCGGGCCCATTTTTTTCAAGCAGAGCCCGTTTTTCTACATGGCGATCGTCTTAGCCTTTGCGGTCTGGTTCATTCTGATGCATACCACGATAGGCATCAAAATCCGCGCTACAGGTGAAAATCCAAAAGCAACAGAAACACAGGGAATTAACGTCTCATTGATCAAGTATTACTGTGTCATCATCGGCGGCGGATTCTCCGGAATGGCTGGCGCCAACCTCTCCATCTCCTACAGCAAATCCTGGATCGAAGGAATGACCGCCGGCCGAGGCTGGATTGTCATCGCTCTGACCATTTTCGCTCTCTGGAATCCGACCCGTGCCATCATCGGCGCATTTCTTTTTGGAGGTATTTTTGTCCTTCAGTACCTATTGCAGCCATTCGGTATTTCACCGAACCTACTGGGACTATTGCCCTATGCTGCAACCCTGCTGGTACTGATGGCCATCGGCTTCAGAAACTCCCAGAAACTGAACGCACCAGCCTGGCTGGGTGAGCCCTATCAAAAAGGCGAGCGTTAGCTTTCTTAACCTTTGTGAACTCAATATTGAACAACTATTATCTTACAAAGAGGAGTAATGAAAAAAGATTTTATCACCGTCAATGATTTCACGGCCGTCGAAATTCTTGAGACGTTTCGGCTGGCCCAGACTGTCAAACAGAAGCTGAAGGACCGTGAAGATTATCACCCTTTTGCCGGTCAATCCCTGGCAATGATTTTCTCTAAACCATCCGCCAGAACCCGGATTTCCTTTGAAACCGGATTCTTCCGCCTCGGGGGACATGCGCTATTTCTGGGTCCCAATGATATTGCCATGGGAAAAAGGGAAGCGACCAAAGACATTGCCCGAGTGGTGAGCCGGTATAACGATATGATCATGGCACGTCTTTTCAATCACGAGCACATTCTAGAATTGGCTGAATATGCAACGGTTCCCGTGGTCAACGCACTGACGGATTTCAACCACCCCTGCCAGATCATGGCAGATATGCTCACGATCCTGGAGCACCGGGGAAATCTGGATAATCTGAAAATAACCTATGTCGGTGATGGCAACAATGTGGTCAACTCATGGCTCAATCTGGCCAAACTCTTGCCATTTCATTTTGTCTGTGCCTGTCCGGAGGGATTCGAACCGGATGCCGATTTAGTAGCCACCGCACAAAATACCGACCTTTCAACCATCGAGATCTCTAACGATCCCAAAGCCGCTGTGCGAGATGCGGATGTCGTTTACACAGATGTCTGGGCCTCCATGGGACAAAAGGAGGAGACCGAGAAGCGGATCAAACTGTTTCAGGACTTCCAGGTCAACGATGAGTTAATGGCAGCCACAGGCAGGGAAACCTATTTCATGCACTGTTTGCCCGCGGAGCGGGGTCGTGAAACCACTGATTCCGTGATGGAGTCAAAAATGTCCATCGTTTTTGATCAGGCCGAAAACCGGATGCATGCTCAGAATGCTATAATGCTGAAACTGGCAGGTCTCGCTTAATAACAGAGTGGGGGTCAGGCTTTGCTTATTTGCTTATTGCAGTTTTAATAAATAAGCAAATAAGCAAAGCCTGACCCCCATTTCCTGATTTTATGTTTTAGCTCATCTTTTCATCAGAGTATGGTGCAGAGCAAGCGCAGGCAAGCTTGATTTTCACCATTTGTTTCACTATAATCAGATTCAATTACAGAATTTATGTCTTCAGGGCGGGGCGAAACTCCCCACCGGTGGTATTCTTTCTCGCAAAGAGAGCCCACGAGCGCCTGATATGAAAGCATCAGGGTCAGCAGATTTGGTTTAAAGCCAAAGCCGACGGTTACAGTCCGGACGAAAGAAGACAATTGTGTTGGGCGGACAGAGAATCTGTCCCCGGTGAACCCCAGACTGCAGCATAAGTACGGCTGTTGTCATCGTTCAGCCTGGTATTTTCGGTTTCTGGAGAGGGAAAGCGCTTTTGTAAACCTCCACAGTAACAGTTGGATACTTACAGCAAAAACACATCCCAGTGTAGCGGTGCAACAGGCAACCGCTGCTCTCGCCCTGAGTCATCTCTTCTTCAAACAGGCCTGATCCAATACACAGCAATCGAATTGTTGAGGGGTCAGCCGTCGCTTGAAACTAATCAATAGGAGAAAGGAATGGCACACATTTCAATAGAACAAGCAATCAAGGATATTGCAGCCGGAAAGATGGTGATCCTGGTGGATGATGAAGACCGGGAAAACGAGGGTGACCTCACGATGGCGGCAGAGTTCGTGACGCCCGAAGCGATCAATTTTATGACCAAGTTCGGCCGTGGGCTGATCTGCCTTTCATTAACCAACGAGAAGGCGGATGCTCTGGATTTGCCCCCGATGGTCACCAACAACACATCTCAATTTCATACGGGATTTACGGTCTCCATCGAAGCCAGAGAAGGCGTTACCACCGGGATTTCCGCAGCAGATCGTGCGACTACCATCCTGACAGCGGTAGCAAATGATGCCAGTCCCCGTGACCTGGCACGACCCGGTCATATTTTTCCGTTGCGTGCCCGGGATGGCGGCGTAATGGTGCGTATCGGTCAGACAGAAGGGTCGGTCGACCTGGCCCGCATGGCCGGCATGAACCCCTATGGTGTCATTTGTGAAATAATGGATGACGACGGCTCCATGGCCCGCATGCCCGCTCTGGAAAAATTCAGCGACGAACACGACATTGGGATCTGTACTGTTGCTGCTCTGGTGGAATATCGCACGAAAAACGAGCGCTTTGTCAGAAAAGCCGCGGAGACGGTCATCCCCACCAAATTCGGTGGTGAGTTCCGAATCATCGCTTACGAAAATGATTTTGACAACCTAACCCACATCGCCTTGATCAAGGGAGAAATAGACTCGGCTAAGCCTGTTTTGGTGCGGGTGCATTCCGAATGTATGACCGGCGATATTTTCGGGTCTCAGAGATGTGATTGTGCACCTCAACTCCACAAAGCCATGTCGATGCTGGAAGAAGAGGGTTGTGGTGTGATATTATACCTGAGACAGGAAGGACGTGGCATTGGGTTGATCAACAAATTAAAGGCGTACGAGCTCCAAAGAAACGGTCTGGATACTGTAGAAGCAAACAAAAAGCTTGGCTTTGATGCCGATTTGAGAGATTATGGAATTGGTGCACAGATGCTATCGGACCTGGGTATAAAACAGATGCGGCTGATGACCAACAACCCCAAAAAGATAGTGGGTTTGGAGGGCTACGGGTTGACCATTGTCGAGCAAGTTCCGATTGAAATCGAGCCGGGTCCTTACAATCGTGAATACCTCGCATGCAAACAGCTGAAAATGGGCCATTTGTTGACGGCATTCGAATGATCCCTTGAACAGAACAAAATGGAGATTGCGATGAATCGGGTGAATAAAATTAAAAACATAGAGGCATTTGAAAAAGTCATCCGTAAAATTCCAAAAAGTGATCTCCATCTCCACCTGGACGGATCCATTCGGCCGGAAACCATCATCGAAATCTCGAAAAAAGAGAAACTCTCCCTACCCAGTTATACTGTTGACGGCCTAAATGAGACGCTTTTTAAAGATCAATACAAAAATCTGGAAGAGTATCTGACGACATTCGGCTACTCCGGTGCCGTCATGCAAAAGCCGGAGTATCTTGAACAGATAGCCTATGAACTTGCCCGGGACGTTCAGGAGGAGGGGGTGCGCTATATCGAAGTGCGATTTGCGCCGCAGCTGCATATCAACAAACTGATGGATCTCAAGACCGTCCTGGAGTCTGTTAACAGCGGTCTGGAACGAGCGCAAAAAGAGTTCAATCAACGGACCGAGATTCAAGAGGGTAAAGAGCCCCCATTCTACTATGGTATCATCGTCTGTGCCATGCGTTATCTTGGGCCCTGGTCGGACTATTACAAGAGTTTCATCGACACCTTCTCATTTTCCAGTGTCGAAGAGATCTGTCGCCTGGCTGCGCTGGAGCTGGCAAAAGGAGCCATCAAACTACGGAATGAATATGGAATCCCCATCGCAGGCTTCGATTTGGCCGGCGCCGAAGCCGGCAATCCTGCCTCCAATTTTTGGGAGTCCTTTCAGTTCGTCCATGAATCCTTTCTGCCAAAAACGGTGCATGCTGGAGAAGCTTACGGGCCTGAGTCCATCTTCCAGGCCATTACCGAATTACACGCTGACAGGATTGGCCACGGCTACTATCTCTTTGACACCACAAAGATCAAAAATCCCAAAATCAAAGACAAGGAGAAGTATGTCTCCGACCTCAGCCAGTTTGTCGCTGACCGGCGTATCACCATCGAGGTCTGTCTGACCAGCAACATGCAGACAAACCCGACTATCGAAAAGATCAGCGATCACACTTTTGGTAAAATGATCCAGCACAATTTGAGTATCACCCTCTGCACTGATAATCGGACCGTCAGCAAAACCAACCTCACCCAGGAGATCATGTTGGCGGTCAACAATTTCCCTCTGAGCCCCAAGACCTTGAAAAATTCTATCGTCTATGGATTCAAACGCAGCTTCTTCCCGGGAAAATACAGCGAGAAACGAAAATATGTACGTCAATGCCTGGACTACTACGAGAGACTAACTGAAAACGTCCCCGGATTGGCACTTTCTGATCGATAGTTGGTTCAATTATTAAACAGGTTGAAGGTTGAAGGATTTGAGATAAACCAAAACATTCCCTGCCGGAAATCAAAATAATCTAAATTTGCATATGGTTGACAACAAAAAAATCGCCGGAATTATTCTGGCTGCCGGTGAAAGTTTTCGCATGGGAAAAACGAAGCAGTTGATGGATTTCAGGGGAAAACCCCTGCTGCAATGGGCAATTGATGCAGCACTGGAATCCCGGCTGGACGAGGTTGTTCTGGTACTGGGACATGAGAGTCACAGAATTATGGCAACACTGGACTGTTCACAGGTCACTGTTGTTATAAATCCAGACTATCAGCAAGGTCAGAGCACTTCATTAAAAGCGGGCTTGGAACAGCTCAAGGATAAATATGATGGCACTATTTTCCTACTTGGCGACCAGCCCCTGGTCAATGCAGCAATCTTGAACCAGTTGTTGGCAGCCTATCAGAATAATCATGCCCCGATCATATCCCCTACTTTTAACGGTCAGCCGGGAAATCCGGTCTTGATGAACCAGTCTCTTTTCCCAGAACTGAAGGAGCTAAGTGGTGATATAGGTGGCCGGATTCTGAAACAAACATATGCTGATCAAACACTTTTTGTTCCGATCTCTGATAGCGGAATTCTGGTCGATATTGATACACCGGCGGATTATCATCAGATCCTGAATCGTGCTGATTCACAAATCCAGGATAATACAAGCAGTGCAGCACAGAAGAAATTATCCCATATTTTAGGCATTGAAAAAAACAGCATGATTGCTGTTACCGGCGGAGGCGGCAAGACAACCACAATTTACACCATTGCCCGGGAGCTGGCTGCTGAAGGGTGGTCGGTCCTGATCACCACCACCACCGCCATGCTGCACCCCGATCTCGAAAGCCGGGAATATGACCAACTGTTTATTAATGGTGACCAGGCACTCCCGGCTTTGAAGAAAAAATGGGGGAGTGGCGTCACCATCGCCGCACGCATGTTTGATCATAAAACAGGTAAAACGCTGGGGTTTGATCCGGAAATCGTTGATAAACTTTCTGCTGCTTCAATTTACGATCTCATCCTGGTGGAGGCTGACGGAGCCAAGCACCGACCGATCAAAGCCCCGGCCGAGCATGAACCCGTAATCCCTGAATCAACAGACATGGTGTTGGGGCTTATCGGGCTAGATGCTTTGGACAAACCGCTCAATGACAATCATGTACACCGGCCCCATCAGTTATCCGCATTGAGTGGTGTCGCCATTGGTGATCCGATCACGGATGAGGTAATCAAAGCGTTGATTGATTCACCTGTAGGTGTTTTTAAGGGGTCTCCGGCGTCGGCTCAGCGGGTGGTTATTCTGAATAAGGCAGCGGATCATGCCGGTGAAGGCCGGCAAATCGGGGAGGCGGTCCTGGCAAGCTCAGACAGGGTTACGATGGTGTTAATCTGTGAAATGCAGGCAGCAGACCCGGTTCTGGATTGGATTAAATAAATTGGATATGGGGTCAGGCTTTGCTTATTTTATTTGCTTATTGAAAACACAACAATTATAAGCAAATAAGCAAAGCCTGACCCCCACAATAAGCAAATAAGCAAAGCCTGACCCCCATACATATCTATCGCCTAATACATACTTTCAATCAGATCACTAAACGCTTTATGGACAAAACTTCGTTTGACTTTCATGGTGGGGGTAACCTCTCCATCTTCAACATACAGCTTTTTGGGGAGAATCGTAAACCGTTTGGGTTGTTCAACCCGAGAGAGGGTTTCATTAACCTGCTTTAATTCATTCTCAATCAGCAGGTTAATTTCCTTTGCCTGTGTTAAATCCCTGTATGTTGAAAACTGAATTTTGTGATCCTGGGCGTACTTTACGACCGTATCTTCATCAATCATGATGAGAGCAGAGAGATATTTTCGCTTGTCACCGATCACGATTGCATCGTTAATATAGGTACTTGCTTTCAGTTTATTTTCGATATACTGAGGTGTGATATTTTTTCCACCGGCAGTGACAATGATGTCCTTTTTACGATCTGTGATTTTCAGATAACCATCTTCATCCAGTTCGCCAATGTCCCCGGAGTACAACCAACCATCCACAATGGTTTCTGCTGTTGATTCAGGGTTTCTGTAATACCCTTTGAAAACAGACGGAGATTTAACGAGAATCTCGCCGTCATCTGCTATTTTAACTTCAGTACCAGGAACTGGCGGGCCCACAGTGCCAAGTTTTACATGCCCGGCTCGGGAAGCGCAAGTAACGCCAGACCCTTCTGTCTGGCCGTATCCTTCAATCATATTTATGCCGATGGACTGGAAAAACAGCAGGACTTCTTCTGATATAGGGGCCGCACCGGAGTATGCGATTCTCATTCGGTCAAATCCCAGCCGTTCTTTCAATTTTCGGAAAATGATAAAATAAGCGAGCTGATATTGGACTTCTAAAAGAGCCGGAACCGGTTTGAAATTCATTTTCAGAGAAGCGCGCTTTTTGCCTATACCAAAACAGATCTTGTAGACCAGGTTTTTAAACCAGGTGGCGTCAGACATTCGAATATGAATCGTTGACGCATACTTTTCCCAGACCCTTGGTACAGCGTACCCCACAGTTGGTGAAATTTCCATCATGTTTTGGGTGACAGTGTCCGGACTTTCAATAAAGTTGACCACATACCCCATGATCATATGACCAAAGACAGAAAACAATCGTTCAAAGACATGGCAAAGCGGTAAAAATGACAACACTTCGTCCGTATCCAACATAGGGTTGGCCGATTCCAAGGCCTTTGCCATCCAGGTCACATTGCTGTGAGTTAACATGGCCCCTTTCGGAGGTCCGGTAGTTCCAGAAGTGTAAATGAGAACGGATAGATCTTCCGGGTTAATTTCATCCATCCGAGTTTCAAAGAGGTCGGGCTGTTCCTGGCTGACGTTTTTGCCCAACTCTAAAAGTTGATCAAAGGTCATCACCATGGGATCTTCAAAGTCTCTTAATCCTTCGAGGTCCCAGACAATCACTTTTTTTAACTTGGGGACACGATCTCGAAAACTGAACCATTTGTCCAGTTGCTCTTCGTTCTCTACAAAAAAGAAGGACGATTCAGAATGGGCAACGGTGTATTCGACCTGGGGAGCGGCATTGGTTGAATAAACACCAACGGCAACGCCTCCGACACATTGAATCCCCACATCTGCGATCACCCATTCAGCGCAGTTGTCACCGATGATAGACACACATTGCCCCTTTTCCAACCCCATGGAAACAAGTGCCGAGCCGATATATTTTGCATTTTTGTAGTATTCATTCCAGGAGAGGTCCTGCCAGAGGCCGAATTTTTTGCTTCGCAGTGCGACCCTGTCCTTGTATTTCTCGACGGTCTTTTTAAATATTTTTGGTACTGTTTGATTTATCACCTGACTATCTCCAAGCTTTTTTCCGTTTCCAGCGCTGATATCCTTTCGCGGATTCTTCAGAGCGAACACCGAGGTAAAATTCTTTTACATCCTTATCATTTAGCAGATCAGATGATTTTCCCTTCATTACGAACCGTCCGTTTTCCAATATCAAGCCATAGTCTGAATTTGACAGTGCCATCCTGGCATTTTGTTCGATCAGGAGAATCGTGACACCGGCTTTATTGATTTCTTTTATAATTTTAAAAATATCCTTAACCAGAATTGGTGAAAGGCCCAGGGATGGTTCATCCAGGCACAGCAGTTGAGGGCGGTTCATTAAAGCCCTGCCGATAGCAAGCATCTGCTGTTCACCACCGGAGAGTGTTCCCGCCAATTGGTTCACACGATCTGATAAAATCGGGAAATAGGTATAAATCTGGTTGATATCTTTTTTAATCTCTTTCTGATCATTTCGGGTGTAAGCCCCCATCATTAGATTTTCTCTGACGGTTAGCTCGTTAAATACTTCCCTGCCTTCAGGTACGTACGAGATCCCCATCCGCACAATATCTTCAGTATCCTTGCCGTCAATGCGCTGACCTGCAAACTCTATTCTTCCTTTATCAGGCTGGTCATCTATCAATCCCATCATGGTTTTCAAAATGGTTGATTTGCCAGCACCATTGTTACCTAAAATGGTGGTGATCCTCCCTTCTTCCACTGAGAGGGATGCACCCCGGATCGCATAAATCAGATCATAATAGGTTTCGATGTTTTTTATTTCAAGCAACGTGGTCAATGTCGTCTTCCTCCCCTAAGTATGCTTTTAAAACTTCCGGATGTTTCTGGACATCTTCAGGAATTCCTTCAGTAATGGGTTTCCCGAAGTTAATCGCTAAAATACGATCTGAAATATCCATTACCATCTGCATGTCGTGCTCAATGAGCAGAATTGTAATTCCAAGTACGTCCTGAATGTCCTTTATCCAGAAGATCATATCCTGTTTTTCCTCGGAGTTCATTCCGGCACAAGGTTCATCCAGCAGTAAGAGTTTGGGCTCTAACGCCAAAGCCCGGCCTAATTCCACCAGTTTTTGAGTTCCGTAAGGCAAACCACCCACAAATTGATTTCGGGCTGCCTGCAGGTCTAACAGATCGATAATTTCCTCAACTTTTTTGCGGTGCAGGGCTTCTTCTTTTCCTGCGAAGGAATGCTTTCCCCACATTAAGCCGCCTCTTAAAATACCGGTCTTGATAAAGACATGCCGACCCAACATGATGTTCTCCATACAGTTCATGTTGTTGAACAGTTCAATATTCTGAAAGGTTCTGGCAATCCCCAGTTTGGCAACTTTGTCCGGTTTCAGCCCGGTAATATCTCTATCCCGGAATTTGATGGTGCCATTTCCCGGCCGATATATACCGTTAATACAGTTAAAGAGGGTTGTCTTTCCGGCACCGTTGGGGCCGATAATCGAAAAGATCTCTCCTTGTTTTATCTCGAAGTTGATCCCTTCCAGCGCCTGCAACCCGCCGAATGCGATCCCTAAATTGTCTACTGAGAAAAAAGTCATTTTTGAGTGGTAATGGGTATATAGTTTTTTCACTAACGTCGCACCAGGTCAGATCTGCTGAATCGTAGCTCTATCACCTGGACGGAAAAAAACACCTGCTGAATCCATCAGCAGACCAGCCTGTTATACCCAATTGGGCTGCATAACAGGCCGACGGTGTACTTTAGGAGTTATCTAACATTGTCTAGTGCATTAACTCCTTGGGGTCGAATCCCGGAGCGACCCAATCTGCTAGCTTCTTTGTCTTCCCATCTTTCAGGCATTGGAAAATCACAATAGATTGTTGGCCCTGGCGTGAATAGATATCATTTGGATCAAAAGGCTTAAAACTGACTTTACCCTGGCTGCCTT
>Ga0075122_10000330_pt1 | contig 38731 bp, 38 predicted proteins | sample AntAceMetag02UKB_FD_69790 | JGI IMG/M metagenome (GOLD analysis project Ga0075122, IMG submission 69790) | Saline lake microbial communities from Ace Lake, Antarctica - Antarctic Ace Lake Metagenome 02UKB | ecosystem: Environmental > Aquatic > Non-marine Saline and Alkaline > Saline | place... | reverse complement strand
GACACCAAAACAATATTAACAGAAGAAATAGAAAATTTTGTTGATTTTCCAGGCCCTAAAAAGAATTTTATTAAATATAGATATAAGTTAAGAACAAGAGCTTTTGGTAAATTACAAAATGGATATTTTGATAATATTCTAACTTCTTTTAATATTCATTCTGGACAGATTGATGATAGATTAAGTAATCTAGATGAATTTTCTAAAGTCTCTAAAGATTGGGATAAATATTTAGACATTAAAGATGATTTTGTAAAATTTACTAATAGTATAGAATCTTTTGAACTAGTTACTTTGCCTGAACCTGTTTTTGTAAAGATTCCTGGGGAAAAAGAGGATATTACAACTGTCCGTTGGTACTATTTCTTAATATCCAGTAATAGATTAGAAGAAGCATATGATATGTATAAAGTTAAGAATGTAGGTCTTGAAGAATACAAAGAATGGTATCAAACCACTTTTTTCATTAACCCATATAGCTTTGAAAGAATATCAGAGAATAGGTATAGGTTTTTTGTAGATTTACAAGATCATAATCGAAAGATGGAGAAATATAGAGTAACAATGGATGTACAAGACGGAAAGATAGACACGGTATTATCTGAACAAATTGTTCAAGATTGGGTATATTATGATAACTTATCAGCTTTTATTAAAAAAGTTAATGATATTAATTATGTTGTCTTAGATTTAGCTGGAGTAGAAGAAAAAATTATTGATCAATCTCCAGAAGTACCTGAAGAACAAAAACCTTGGGCTACACTTAGATTTACTAGTGTAGAATTTTCTCCTTCAGGTAAATATTTAACATATAGGACATCTGGATGGGAGTGGGGTGGTTTTAAGGTTTATGATATTCAAAAACAAGATTTTGTGATTGATAATTTAGATAGCCCTATTAATTGGTCTTTTATTAATAATGAAGAATATTTATATGCTTGTGCACACAGCATGATGAATGGGACCGTTTATGGGTATGTTTATCGTTTGCCAGAATTTGATGTCATATATGATTTATTTGACGACAAAAGCAACGAAGGGTATATGAATTTAAGTTGTGAATATAATAAAGATGAAAATGTTGTTGGGTACAAGTTATGGGAGAAATATAACTTGGAGACGCAGAAGGTGGATAATGTAGAGAAGACTATAAAATATTCACTTGAATTAGAAAAAGAAATTGATTAAAAGAACATAAGGGAACCACTCGTTTTCAAACGAGTGGTTTTTTGATATAATAAAGGTGTAATTAAAGTATATGAAACAAGCTAGCCTTTTAAAAAAGGGGACTTGATTGATGAACAAGAAATAACCATTATTGAAACATTTTATTAATTTATTTATGTAAATAGTGTCTAAAATTAGCGGATTAATAACTTATCCACTTGACTTTTTTGTTTAGTTGATATAAACTAAAGGTAAGGTTTAAACTAACATGGAGTTCATAACTATGAAAAAAGGTAAATATATTTCTACAATTCTCAGATCAAAAAAAACTGTTTTTTCATTTAAAGATATAGTGATGTTATGGAGGGATTCTAGTAATGCAGTTAGAGTTAGGATTAATTATTATATTAAAGATAACAGTTTGTATCATATACGCAGAGGTCTTTATGCTAAAGATAAAAATTACGATAGATTTGAATTAGCAACTAGAATATTTACACCTGCATATGTGAGTTTTGAAACAGTTTTAGGACAAGAGGGTATAACATTTCAATATTATGGGCAGATTTTTGTTGCATCATATTTGAGTAGAGAAATAAAATGTGATGGACAAACATATTCTTTTAGAAAAATAAAAGATAAAATTTTAATTAATAAAATAGGGCTAAAAAACAAAGGTGAATATCTAACAGCTTCAAAAGAAAGAGCATTTTTGGATGTGATGTATATAAACAAGGATTATTATTTTGATAATTTATCACCTCTTGATTGGGATAAAGTTTTTGAAATATTGCCAATATATGATAATAAAAGAATGACAAAAAAAGTTAAGGAGATTTTTGAACGTCATAAAGAGGGTAAAAGATAATTTTATGTTATTAAATATTCCAAAACACAAAAATATATTATTTCAAATTCTTAAAGATATTTATTCTGATACCAGCATATCTCCGTTTTTAGGCTTTAAAGGTGGAACAGCCGCATATATGTTTCATGATTTATCCCGTTTTTCTGTTGATCTTGATTTTGATTTATTAAATACTGATGAGGAAGAAAATGTTTTTTCTAGGATAGAAGGTATTGTTAAGAAATATGGACAAATAAAAGAATCAAGAATAAAAAGACATAATTTGTTTTTTTTGTTGTCATACGAAGAAAAAGCACAAAATATTAAAGTAGAGATTAATCGTAGGTCATTTGGTTCAGAATATGAGTTAAAGACATCTTTGGGAGTTTCAATGTTAGTTATGAATAGAGATGACATGTTTGCTCATAAATTGATGGCGATGTATGAAAGAATGGGTAGAAGCAATCGGGATATTTATGATGTTTGGTTTTTTTTAAAAAATAATTGGCCTATAAATAAAAAAATAGTTATTAATAGATCAGAAGTCTCTTTTGGTAATTTCTTAAACAAGTGTATTGGTAAATTAGAGGACATGCCGGAACGTAGTATTTTAAGTGGTATAGGGGAATTATTAGATCAAAAACAAAAGGTGTGGGCAAAAGAACATTTAAAAGAAGACACAATATTTTTGCTGAGACTTTTGTTAGATGCAGAAGGTGGATAATATAGAGAAGACTATAAAATATTCACTTGAATTAGAAAAAAAAATTGATTAGAATTGACAAAACAAATTGATTCTATTAATATACAAATAAATAAAAGTATAGTAAATTGTTTTTCAAATCATTACATGGAGGTGCATTTTGTATTATAATATCGTAGTACAACGACCTACAAAAGGGAAAAAAGTAGTGGTTCTGGATAAAAGAGGAAATAGACTCTTTTATTTAACCGACACCCATTGGATTCCTATTGGAGGGAAACCACAGTTGTTGCTTACTTTGGAGGCAGCACCAGTGGTTGTAGAGCGAAAACCAAATATAGAAGATGGATTTTTGTCACAAAGAAAAACATCAAGGGTTGTTGAGACAGAATCTGGCTCTGAAATAAAATATTATGATTTGCCTAAAGTCAAAGATATCGATGGTGAATGTTCGGAGTGTCATAAATATCCAAATTTTGGAACACAAAAAAAATTAACAGATTTGGGTATGAAAGATATTATTGAATGTTCAGAGTGCGGACAATTAATGCGACCATATTATTTGGATTGAAAAAAAGATCTTTTTTAGTAAATGGCAAGAGAGCAAGTAGCTTGCCATTTTTTTTATTCCATTTTTTTGATATAATAAATATGTAATTAATATAATAGGATGGCACGAATAATTTCAATAATGAATCAAAAGGGTGGAGTTGGAAAAACTACCACTGCTGTTAACCTTGCTAGCTATTTAGCTAAGTTGGGAAAGAGAGTTTTGTTGGTGGATTTAGACCCTCAAGCTAATGCTACTTCTGGTGTTGGTATTGATTACAATAATATTCCATTTGGATTGTATGAAGTTTTGATGGGTCCTAATTCATTACATGATGTAAAACAAGCAACGGCTATACCTAATTTAAATTTAGTACCATCTAGTCAAAATTTAGCTGGTGCAAATATTGAATTAGCAGGGCATGCTGAAAGAGAGTTTAGATTACATAATGAATTAGAAGATGTAAAATATGATTTTGACTATATCATAATAGATTCCCCACCATCTTTAGGGTTATTAACAATAAACGGGTTAGTAGCTGCTAATGAGATTTTAATCCCTGTTCAATGTGAATATTATGCCTTAGAGGGCTTAGGACAGTTATTAAATACAGTCAATTTAATTAAAGAACATATTAAACAAGATATTCAAGTATTAGGAGCTGTTATGACTATGTATGATGAACGTAGTAAATTATCTAAAGAAATATTTAATGAGTTATATAGATATTTTCCTCATAAAATATTTAGAACTGTCATACCTAGAAATGCTAAATTAGCAGAAGCTCCATCTTTTGGTAAATCAATCTTACATTTTGATCCACAAGGTGGTGGAGCTAAAGCGTATGACAGGTTAGCTAGGGAAATAGATTATTAATCAAACAATATGGTAGATCAAAATAAATCACTAGGTAAAGGGCTTTCATCTTTAATATCTGGCCAAGCAACAGGTCAGAATATTAGTTCTAATTTAAAGACCCCATATTTTCCTAAAAAAACTGGCAACCAGGCTGGCCAAGTTATGTATTTAGATCCGAATAAGATAAAAACAAATCCTCATCAGCCAAGAACAGAGTTTAAAGAAAATGCTTTGAATGAATTAGTTGAATCAGTTAAAATGCATGGAATTATTCAACCGTTAGTGGTTACAACAGTCTTAGGAGGTGGATATGAGTTAATAGCTGGTGAAAGACGTTTAAGAGCTTCTAAAAGAGCTGGGTTAACTGTTGTACCTGTTATTGTTAGAACAGTTAAAGAATTAGAGAAATTAGAGCTATCCTTAATTGAAAATATTCAAAGACATGATTTGAATGCAATGGAAAAAGCTAATAGTTACAAAAAGTTGACTGATGAGTTTAGTTTAACCCATGAAGATGCTGCTAAACGTTTAGGTATTTCACGTCCTCAATTCAGTAATTTTATTAGACTCCTATCTCTACCAGAAGAAGCTCAACTAGGCATTGCTAGTGGAAAGATTAGTTTAGGACAAGCTAAAGTAATGCTTGAGGTTAAAGATGAGAAAAAACAAAAGCAGATATATCAGAAAGCTGTTACTACAGATCAAACTGTAGCTGATACGCAAAAAGAAGTCAGAAAGGTAAAAGTAAAGAATTATGAAAGAAGAATAAAAAAAGACCCCCAAATTACAGAGTGGGAGAATAATATGCAGGGTGAATTAGGCACCAGGGTTAGAATTAGAGAAAGAGGCAAGCAGGGTGGTTTGATTGAGATTGAATTTTATTCAGAAGAAGAATTAAAAGCTTTAGTAAACAAGATATCTTCTTAATTATTAAATAACTTAAAGATATTTATTTTCTTTTGTTTTCTAAAATAACTTTTTATCTTATTCTTTGCTAAATGTGTTTGTGCAAAACGGAGCCATTCTTCAGATGGTCCTTTTCTTTTTTTATCAATTAATATTTCTACAATATCACCATTCTTTAAAGCTGTTGTTAAAGTTATTTTTTTATCATTAACTTTAGCTCCCATACATTTATTGCCCACATCTGTATGGATATGGTAAGCAAAATCTACAGGAGTTGCTCCTTCAGGTAAATCAATTACATCACCTTTAGGCGTTGAAACAAATATTCTATTCTTAAAGAAATCTAATTTTAATGTTTTTAAGTAACTTTTAGGAGATGTTACTTTTTTTTGTTCCTCAAGTAGATCTTTAATCCATTTTAACTTTTGTGTTGGTATTTTAAAATCTTCTTTGTCATCTTTATATGCCCAGTGAGCAGCAATACCCAATTCTGCTTCTTCGTGCATTTCTTTTGTTCTAATTTGAAATTCAGTTATTCTTCCGTCTGGACCAAATACGGTAGTATGCAGTGTTTGATAACCATTTGGTTTTGGTTGAGAGATGTAGTCTTTAACCCTTCCTTTAACAGGAACCCACAGTTTATGTATATGCCCTAAAGTTGTATAACAGTCTTCTAGTGTTTTAACAATAATACGTAAAGCAACAATATCATAGACTTTATCAATATTCATTTCTTTTCTCATTGTTTTTTGATATAGGGAATAGTATCTTTTAGCTCTACCTTCGGTTTTAATTAACTGAACGTTAGAGTTTTCTTTTAAATCTTTATTAACAATTTTACTAACTTGTTCTGTAAATCTTTTTTGTTCTTCATATTTCTTTTCTGAAATTTCTTTTATCCATTCATATTCTTCAGGATATACATATGGGAAAGAAAGATCTTCTAATTCTCCTTTAAATTCTTCCATTCCTAATCTACCAGCAATTGGTGCATAAATTTCTAAACTTTCACGAGCAATTCTTTGTTGTTTGACAGGCGGTAGGGCATAGAGAGTTTTTAGATTATGGATTCTATCAGCGAACTTAATAAAAATGACTCTAACATCTTCTGCCATAGCAACAAACATTTTTCTTAAATTTTCTGCATATCTTTCTAATCCACGGTATTTAATTGTTCCTAATTTAGTAATACCTGTAACCAGATTAGCAATTTCTTTACCAAACACTTCTTCAACATCTTCTAAAGTTTTTTCTGTATCTTCAGGCACATCGTGCAATATACCAGCAGTGATGGTCTCGAGGTCTAAATTAATTTGAGCCAGCTTATATGCAGTTTCTAAAGGATGTTGAATATATTCCTCACCAGTCATTCGGGGCTGTCCTGTGTGAGCTTTTTGAGCAAAATTGTAAGCTGCTTTAATAATGCCAACCTCTGCTTCAGGGTGATTCTTTTTAATAGTTTCAATTATACGGTCTATGGTCATGTTTATCTAGTGTTGATGAAATAATATATTATTGTTGACGTTTATTATGTAGAATGTTAGATTTAATTCTAAAAATTAATAATAATAAATACAAACTCAAGGGAGGAATATTATGCGTTTAATAGTCTATGATTTTATTGCGGATGCTTTGCTTGAAATGAGAACTGTTAGTAAGGAGTTTGATGAGTTTTATGAAAAAGCGCCCGATAAAGCTATTAAAGATATGGGTGTTTTATACAACGATGAAGCTAATATCAGGCTCTTTTGTAGTGTTATAAACTTCAAAAGCGATGGAGACATCGTTATTGAAAAAGCAAATCCGGATAATTTTTCTACAGAGTTTGGACAGAGTAAACATTTCAAACTCATGCATAAAGATGGACGAGTGAGATATTTTTCACTTTTACCTGAATTTCCGTTTATTCATTTTGAAAAAAGTGAATAAACACAGTTTTTAATCCTTGCCTGAGAAGAAATATTAGGCAAGGATTTTATTATTTCACCTCCTCCGTATATTTACACTCTTTGGCAGAGCATTTAATCTTGTTTTCACCAGCTTCAACTAACAGAGCTTTACATTTAGGACATTCTCTTCCTTTTCCTTTGTTCTTTTCATCTTGGACTGGTTTTTGCCATAGAGCAAAATTACAGTTTGGATATTCTGAACAACCATAGAAAACTCTTTTTGATCTAGTCTTTCTCATCATTATCTTACCTTTTTCACATTGTGGACAATTTACACCAGTTGAAAAGTTATTCTTAATATATTTACAGTCTGGATAACCAGAGCAAGCTAAAAATTTTCCAAAACGACTTTGTTTAACAACTAATTCTTTTTTACATTCTGGACATTTTTCTCCTTCTGGATTTAATTCTTCAGCTTCTTCTTTAAGTTCTTTTTCGTCTTTTGGTAGATTTTTAATGTTTCTACATTTTGGAAATCCAGAGCAAGCTAAGAATTTTCCATAGCGACCAATTTTAACAGCCATTGGTTCGCCACATTTATCACAGACTTCATCTGTTTTTTCGTCAATTAAGTCTTCTTTGTTGATTTCTTTTTCTTTTGTTTTTAAGTTTTCTTTAAAAGGCATATAGAATTCTTTAATTAATGGTTGCCACTCAAGTTTACCTTGAGCGATTTCATCAAATTGATCTTCCATTTTAGCAGTAAATTTGTAATCTGCTATTTCAGGAAAATGTTTGACTAAAAGTTTAGTAACAACAAAAGCAATATCTTGTGGTGCAAATTTTTTACCATCTCTTTTTACATAACCACGATTGATAATTGTTGATATTGTAGGGGAATATGTTGAAGGTCTTCCAATACCTAATTCTTCCATAGCTTTAACTAAGGTAGCATCTGTATATCTAGCAGGTGGTTCTGTAAAGTGTTGTAATGGTTCTAATTTCTTTAAATTTAATTTCTGTTTTTCTTTTAAGTCTGGAAGTAAAGAATCTTTTGATAGACTAGAATAAACCTTTAAGAAACCATCAAAGATTAAAATACTGCCTGTTGCCCTGAAAAGATATTGTTGGTTTTTAATATCTACAGTAGTTGCGTCAAAAGAAGCAGAGCTCATTTGGCAGGCCATAGCTCTTTGCCAGATTAGTTGATAAAGCTTAAATTGATTAGAATTTAAATCTTTTTTAATATTTTCTGGTGAAAAACTTGCATGTGTTGGACGAACAGCTTCATGAGCTTCTTGAGCTAATTTAGATTTTGTCTTATATACATTATCTTTAGCTGGTAAGTATTTATCTCCAAAAGTTGATTTAATATATTCTTTAGCTTCACCAATAAATTTATCTGATAAGTTAACAGAATCTGTACGCATGTAAGTAATCAAACCAATTTGTTCTTTACCGCCCAACTCGATACCCTCATAAAGCTGTTGAGCAATCATCATTGTTTGTTTGGCTGAGAAACCTAATTTTTTAACAGCTTCTTGTTGCATGGTTGAAGTGGTAAAAGGGGCTAAAGGATTTTTTGAACTTTTCTTCTTTTCTACTTTTTCAATAACAAAGTTTCCTTTTTTAACTTCTTTTTCAATTTCTTTAGCTTTCTTTTCGTTCTTAATATGGAATTTATCCATTACTTTATCATCTATCTTATACAATTTTGAAATAAAAGAATCTTTTGGTTTTTTCTCTGGGTTAAGTTCAGCTTCTACACTCCAGTATTCTTCTGGTTTGAATTTTTTAATTTCGTTTTCACGTTCAACAATCAAACGTACAGCTGCTGACTGAACACGTCCAGCAGATAAACCTTTGGCTACTTTTTTCCAAAGAAAAGGGGATAGTTCATAACCAACAAGTCTATCCAATATTCTACGTGCCTGTTGAGCGTCCACTAAGTGTTGGTCTATTTCTTTCGGGTGTTTTAAAGCTTCTTTGATAGCATGTTCTGTAATTTCGTGGAAAACAATTCTTTTGAACTCAAAAGAATTGTTATGCTTTCCATCATCATCTCCATCTAGAATATATTGGAGATGCCAAGCAATAGCTTCTCCTTCACGATCAGCATCAGGTGCAAAATATATTGTTTTGGTTTTTTTAGCTTGTTTCTTAATTTCTGCTACATTCTTTTTTGCTTTAGGAGGAATAACATATTTTGGTTCAAAATCATTTTCCATATCAATACCCATTTCTTTGGTGGGTAAATCTCTAATATGGCCATATGATGATAGAACGATATATTCATCACCTAGGAAGCGAGAAATTGTTTTTGCTTTAGCAGGAGACTCTACTATAACAAGGGATTTTTTTTTAGGCATATATGTAATGTTTAATTAATTTCAGTGTACAATATTTTTACATACTGTCAAGTTCTAAAGGTATCTCAGTAATGATATCGTCGACAGTAGTTACTAGTTTAGCACCTATTTGTATTAAATTATGTGGACCTTGTGAATTTATTGAATAAATGTTTCCAGGTACTGTAAATACTTCACGATTGTAATCTAAAGCTAATTTAGCTGTTATAAGTGCTCCGGATCTTTCCGGGGCTTCTGTAACTAATGTTCCTAAGCTTAAACCAGCTACAATTCTGTTTCTTTGAGGAAAAAAGTATCTTTCTGGTCTTGTATGTGGTGGATATTCAGATAATATTAATCCATCTTTGGATATTATCTCATCTGCTAGTCTTTGGTTTTCTTTTGGGTAGAAAACACTTGGATTTAAACCAAAGCCTAAGACTGCTATTGTTCTCCCATTATTATCTAAACATGTTTGATGGGCTACTGCATCAATTCCTGAAGCTAATCCTGATATGATAGATAGATTGTATTTAACTAATTCAGTTACAATATTTTGTGTAACTTGTTTTCCATATTCTGAAATTTTTCTTGTACCAACTACTGCTATACTGTTACTATCTCTGGGATCATTTAGTTTGCCTTTATAGTATAGCAAGAAAGGGGGATTAGGTATTTGTTTTAAAAGTCTTGGATAGTTATTATCACTAAGTGTGACAATATTGATATCTTGGCTATGTACTTTTTCTAATTCCTCATCTATGTTAATTCTATTCCTTGTTTCCATAATTTCCATAACAACTTTTTCTGATAATCCTGATCTAGTTAGTTCAACGTATGGGGCTTGCCATGCGTGTGTTACAGAAGGGAAGTATGAATGGATTTTTTGAAAATTTTTAGGCCCTAAACCATTAATTAAAGAAAAAGCAAAATATGATTTATTTTCATTCATAGATTGTATATATATGGTTTACTGTTCTTATAATATTGGATCATGAATTGAGGGATAACTTTAGCCTCAACCATACGTTTTGTTTTAGACTCAACACTTTGGAAAAAATCAGCCTCAAAAAAATGTTCAGCCTTATCTTTTAGTATCTTTTTTATTGTGAATGGGCCAGCAAAACTAAAAATTTCACCAGTTTCCTCCATTTTTTTTAATTTTTTTATATCCTGATCAGTTTTTAACATAATGGCCGGTATTAAATTGTGAGTCAAAGTTAAAGCAGTTGTCTTATGGCTTCCATCCATAAGGATATATTCTATTTCAGGATTTTCTTTAAAAAACTTTTCAATTGCAGTATTATGTTTTTTAATCTCTTTATTGGGTCCACTAAGTAAGGGAAGTCCTTGGGATTTATGATAAACAGGTAGAGGGGGAAGAATTTCAGGATGTCCCCTCTGACAAATCTTAAAGTATATTTTCAATATTTGTTCATTGTGAACCGGAAAATCGTTTGTGGTCATTATTTGGTTTGGGTGTAAATTAGTTAACTGCATATTAATATGTAGGATAAATGATTAAATTGTATATATATATGTATATATATCATATATATTATATCATCATTGACATAATCATCAAACTATGCTAATATATACTAATGTCTAGGGAGGGTTTTTTATTTAAATAAATTAGTCTATATCTTCCCCTGTCTGAGTGGCCAAAGTGAAAGAACCCCTCCTTACTGGATCGAGTAGCCTAAAGTCAAGGATGTTGCGAATCTTCGTATACTTTCTTGCACTCAGCAGGGTAAAATGTAGATTAAACGAAAATACCTATCTGTGAGGACAGGTATTTTTGTTTGAATTTTTTTTTGAATAATATTTGTCATTATTGAGGTATTGGGGTTGGAACATCAAATAGTTTGAAGAACTGTTTGCTTCCACAATCAACGAATAACCCTAAACAGTTTTCTGATCCTAAATTGAATCTGTCTCCCTCTGCTTTAAGTACAGCTTTTTCTGCGTTTTCTACACTCATTTTCCTGTACTTTATGGTTTTAGATGAGTTATTCTGTTTAGTTGTGTAAGCAACTAAATAAAAATCATCTTTTTCGCCATCAGAATCAATATTAGTAGCCCAACATGTGGTAAAAACTTCTCCTATATCTGTTCTTTTGTATTTTTTGATATAGTAGCGTGTTGGGGTTCTTAATTTTATATACCATACAACCGCACCAACCATCATTAATATGCCAAAACCATTTATTAAATTTATGGCCATGCCTAGATGCCCTTTGGTAGAAAGCCAGACTATTATAGAGAAAAAGCTTAGTGCAAATAACAGGCATACACATATGAACATTATTCTTTTTTTCATTCTGCGACCTCCGCTCTTAATCGTTCATATTTTTCACTAATCTCGCTTTCTTTCCATCTGTATTTTCTAAGTAATCTATATGAAATAAATGAGAAAAATATTAAAACAATACACCCTGCTATCATATAGTAGGCCTCAATAATTGGTATAATTGTTTTAGATATAAAATTACCAATCAACATTATAAAGATACAGCCAAATATTCCTACTAAAAAAGGAAAAATTATTTTAAATGGTATTCCCATCATGTTTTCAATATTTTCCAACAGAATTTCTGCCGGACTTTCCTTTGGAAATGTTATTACATGTCTATAATAAAACAACAGGTAATAGAAAATGCAAATTATAGTTATTGTTAATAACCATGCAAATCCTTCCCTCATACCAAGATCAAATGCAATCAGAATAATATCCAAAATTAAAAACCAAAAGAGCATTTTAGCTTGTTTAACATCTTTTTGTATATTTTCCACGGTACACCTCCAATGTTATGGGTTATTAAATATGTTTAATATATATACTTCCTAACACATTTCTTGAATTTTTTCAAGTACTTGTGGTAGGATAGTTTCTTTTAATTCTTTTTGTTCTTTGCGGGAGAATTTTTTTAATACAAATTTATCAGCAGGCATTTTCTCCTTATATTCATTAGATATGCCTATACGTACTCTATTAAACTTATCTGTACCTAAATGTTGGATGATTGATTTGATTCCATTGTGTCCAGCACTAGATCCTTCTTGTCTTACACGTATTTCTCCAAAAGGTAAGTCTAATTCATCGTAGATTACAATAATATTTTCTGGAGATATATTGTGTTTTTTGGCTGCGTAGGCTACTGAAACCCCGGAGTTATTCATAAATGTCTGTGGTTTAATGATTTCAACTTCTTTATCATTAATTTGTATTCTAATATATTCTGCTTTAGCATTTTTACTTTTACTCCATTTGTCTTTTCCAACTAAAAAATCTACAGCTTGAAAACCTGCATTATGTTTTGTTTTTGAATATTTTCTGCCTGGGTTACCCAGGCCTACGATTAAAAACATATTTTTATCCCCTGGCCCTTTCTACTACAATTTTAATAGGAGTGCCGTCAAATTTAAATTTTTTACGTATATTGTTTTCTAAATATCTTAAATATGATTCTGGAATTTTTGCTAGATTAGTTACATTTATTTCAAAGATAGGTGGGTTTGTGTCTTTTTGAACACTTTTAGAAATGAAAGCCCTTGTCTTATTTAATGAACCAAGTTTTCTTGGTTGTCTTGGGGGTGGCATTTTTTTCATTAAATAATTAACTAATTCATTTAAATCTTCTTTTGTAACCTTTTTGGTTCGCATCTTATATATATCTAATACTAATTGTAATATTTTATGGGAGTTTTTACCAGATTTAGCTGATGTAAAGATAATGGGTGCCCAAGGTAAGAAAGGGAAGTATTGAAGAATAGTTTTTCTCATTTCTTTTGTGGTGTACATATCTATATCTAATAAATCATATTTATTAGCTACAAATATTACACTTACACCTGACTCAATAATTAAACCAGCTAGTTGAGCATCTTGAGCAGATAAAGGTTCTGATATATCTAAAACAAATATTGCAATATCTGATCTTTTTAAAGTTCTAATACTCATAGCAATACCTGCACTTTCTAAAGATTTTGGTTGTACTTTAGATTTTCTACGAATACCAGCTGTATCTACCAGTTCAATTGTTTTCTTTTTGTATTCCATTAATATATCCTGTGGTTCACGTGTTGTGTGAGGAATAGAAGATACAATAGCTTTATCTTCACCTAAGATTTGATTAAGTAAAGAAGACTTGCCTGCATTTGGTTTACCAATTATTGCTACTCGAATTTTATCTTTTTTGTTTAGGTTAGTATTTTTTCTCTTTTTTAATTTTAATTTTTTTATAACAACATCTAACATGTCTCCAATGCCGATTCCGCTGGCTGCTGCTATCCCATACACGTCACCTAAACCAAGTTTTTCAAATTCTTCTGGTGTAATTGATTTACTTTTATCTATCTTGTTAGCTACTAAGATAAATTCTTTTTTAGATTTTTTTAATAACTGAGCAATTAATCTATCATCTCTTAATATCCCATCTCTAGAATCAACTAAGAATAATATTAGGTCTGATTTCTTAATAGTTTCTTTAACTTTGTTTTCAACTTGTTCTTCGATATATTCTTCATTATCGTTCTTTGGTTTAATTGTTTTTTCAATATCAAAAAGACCACCTGTATCTACAACTTGAAAAAGTCTGCCTTGCCAGTCACAAATACCAAAATTCAGGTCACGGGTGGTGCCTGCTATGTTTGAGATTAGGGCCTTGCGTTTCTCAATTAATTTATTAAACAAAGTTGATTTACCAACATTTGTTCGGCCAATGATTGTGACTGTTTTCATGTGATGATTTATAGCAAAAAAACAATCTCAAAGCTAGTTTGAGATTTTTTAATATTAGTACCCAACTCTAACTATATGATTCAGCTAGTTGTTTGAAAAAGTTTTTAAACCCAAGTGGTTTCAAATCTTTTGCACTTGGAAAACTATGAAATTTTTCTTTTTTTTCTTTAGGATCAACAAACAAAGCAAAAAAACCAACCACTTCTTTCTTTTTTGGATCCCAATGTAGATAATGGTCAGTGTCTAACATTATATTGTCCACCTTATCTAAATCTTTAGGATCAACAGTAGTTACCATCAATTCTTGTGTGGCGGCAGAGTAGGAGTAATTAAGTTTTGTTTTTTTTGTTGCCATAATATTTTATTAATTTTGTTTAAACCTAGGTTTTGAGTTCCAAATGCAGTTAGAATAATTTGGTCAAGTTTTTTGATATATTTAACTGCAACTATTAAGTATGGGATTTTTTTATTATCTTGGAAATTACCTAAATAGATTAATGATTCTCTGTTTTTTGTTCCTTGCCCTATATATAAAGGGTTTTCTATAACTTTCTTTATAGAAGAAATATGACCTTTCATTTCAGGGTGTCTGATAATAATATGTTTTTCAAAAGTTTCTTTTAGTAACTTAACCTCATTTTTTAAGGGGTCAGTTGCGATGAATAGAATTTGCTTCATAAAACAAGATAAATAACTAAGATAACATCAATTTCTTTTTTATGGTTTGGTTGGGTTTTAATTTTAATCTATTAACAAACTCTTTCGGTAAAAAGTTTATTTTTTCAAAACCAATAACTTTGTTATTTTTGTCCATCATCAAAATATCCTCATTTTTGTTCATTTCAGAATGAGTACTTTTTTTTGGGTCATCCATCCACATATTGAATGTGTTACCAATTGTATCTATAAATATATTTATTTTATTCATATTTTTTACCTTGTAATTTGTAGGTATGGTATGCAGTAATTAAAAAACCTTTACCATTATAATGTCGACATACTGCACATAAATACTTTTTATCTTTAATTTTATAATAATACAAATATATCTTATCGTCAACCTTACTCCGTCGTACTATTTTTGATTTAGTTAATGTTTCGGTTAATTCATTAAAAGCTTTCTTAAGCTCGGGGTGTTTGATAATAATATTTTACCAACCGATATTTAGAATTTTAATTTTAACACCAAGAGATGATGTGATGTACACTTCTTTTTCTGTAAAAATAGTTGGGATATTGGTACTTATCATAACTTAATTATATCAAGTTGATGACAATTAATCAATTGATTTTTAAATATTTTCTTCCTCTATTTCTTCTTCAACAACACACTTAGGCTCACCTTCTTTACAACCCAGAACAACAATGAAATCTGCCTCATCAATTTTTTCTATTTCACTTGTTGATATGAATTCAGGAAGCTCTTTGGTTGCATTTGCATCTAAAGCTTCTCTTAATATTTTTAAATATTCTTTTTTCTTTCCATCAGATAAATCATATATAACATTCTTCTCATAATTCTGTCTAGGGGAGTTGGCTACATTTAAAACTTCATAACTTAAAGAAGTAAAGAATCCTGCTGTGTCTCTAGCTAAACCTTCTACTTCTGTACCGTTTAATATTACTATCTTGATTTCCTCACTAGGTTCTTGGGGTTGTTCAGATAAAACAAAGATGTTTTGAGCTAGATTTCTTAATTCAGAATAGTTTCCAGACCTAGGTACTAATACATACGCACCTTGTTCAGTAATTTCTGCTTTAAGTAATCCTGTAGGGGAGTTGTCTAAAACTCTTTTTTTAATTTCATTATCAATAATTTTTTGAGCTAGATCTATAAAATGTACAATTTCACCCTTGGTAACATTTGTTTGTACATGATCTTTTGACATTTCAAATAGCGAGTAGATTAGGTTTGGTTTAAAAACTGTTTTCCAATCAAAAACTTTGTCTTTTAAAGATAAGATAACCTTTTGCTGTCTAGCTGCTCTGGCAAAATCTGAACCTTCACCATTAGTACCATGTCTTGAACGAGCAAATTTAAGGGCAGTATCGCCATCCATTGTTTGACATCCTTCTGTAAACTCAAGAGTTTGATATTGGAAGTCATCTGTTGGATAAAGGTTATCTGTAAAAGATCTTTCAACACATACCTCTATATGTCCTACACTGTTGATTATATCATTAAAAGAATCAAAGTCTACACGTATCCAATAATGGACAGGTAAGTCAAAAATATCAGATACAATATCTGCAACTAATTTTGACCCACCACCATCATAGTTGCCAGTTTCTCCAAAAGAATTAACTGCATTAATTTTATACCATCCTTTTCCTGGAACTTCTACTAAAAAGTCTCTTGGGATTGAAATCATTACTACTTGACCAGTTGAAGGTTTAATTGATCCGAAGATTATTGTATCAGTTAGATATGGACCTTCATGTCCAACTCCACCTTGTCCTAAAATTAAAAAGTTTGTTCTGTTATCCATTTCACCTTTAATCTTTCCATCAAGTCCAACAATTTTTCTAATCTGTTTAATAACTGGTAATTGACCAATACCTTTAATGATAGAATCTTGAGAAAATATCACCTTATATGAAAAGCTTGATGAAACAATGAAGATTACTAGTAAAATAAAAAAAGCGATTTTAGTGAATCGTACAAACTTACTTTTTGGCTTGTTTTGGTTTAAATATCCTGCTTCTTTCTTAATATGTTCTAAGTTATTCATACTTTAATTCTGTTCTTTAGTTACAAATCTAATTCTACCATATTAAATATTTGCGTCAATACAAAAAATATGTTAGAATTAAATAAATTTTGCTAAGGTTAGCTATATAAATATTAAAATATATAATATATATGGAAGAAGAAAACAAAAATCAAGAAATATTAACAAGTAATTCAAATCAAAACGTTCCTAAGAGTGAAGGAAAAGAATCTTTTAAAGATTTTTTATGGGAAACAGTTAAAATAGTTATCATATGTCTAATTATTGTTATCCCTATTAAACAATTTGTAGTTCAACCTTTCTATGTTAAAGGAGCTTCAATGGAACCTAACTTCTATGATAATGAATATTTATTAATAGATGAGATATCATACAGGTTTAATGAGCCAGTAAGAGGTGAGATTATTGTTTTCCGTCATCCACCTGGGGAAAAGTCTTTCTATATTAAACGTTTAATTGGTTTACCAGGAGAAAGAATTACTATTAAAGATAATGTAATTCAGATATATAACCAGGATAATCCAAATGGAATGGTAATTAATGAAAGTACATATCTACCTGAATCAGCTAAATCATATGATGATGTAGATACAACCTTAGAAGCAGATCAATATTTTGTTATGGGAGATAATAGGGTGTCATCTCTAGACTCTCGTAGATTTGGACCAGTTTATGAAGAAGATATTATTGGTCGTACTTGGTTACGAGGATGGCCATTTGATAGATTTAAAGTTTTTCAAACACCAACATATTAAAGATTAAAATATATGACTAATAAGAAAAAACCACAACAATACCAAACCTTAAAAGGTTTTAAAGATATATTACCAAACGAACAAAAGTATTGGGATTTTTTGTATGACCGTACAAGACAAACATCTTTAGACTATGGTTTTCGTAAATTAGATTTACCAATTTTAGAAGATGCAAGGATATATATCAAAGGAACTGGAAAGACATCAGACATTGTAGAAAAAGAACTATATATGTTTGAAGATAAATCTGGAAATAAAGTAGCTTTACGTCCAGAATTTACTCCAGGAGTATTACGTGCATATCTTGAGCACGGTATGATTAATCAACCACACCCAATTAAGTTTTTTTCTTGGGGACCTATCTTTAGACACGACAAACCTCAATCAGGTAGATATAGACAATTTAACCAGTTTAACTTTGAAGTAATTGGTTCTGAACTGCCAGAAACAGACTCTCAGTTAATCATTATGGTTTCTAGTTTATATAAATCATATGGTTTAGATGTTGTTATTGAAATTAACAGTATTGGTTGTCCAGAATGTAGACCTGAATATATGAAGGTGTTAGCTAAATATTTAAGAAAGAATGCAGATAAGCTATGTGATCTTTGTAAAGAAAGGCTTAAGAAAAATCCTTTACGTGTATTGGATTGTAAAGATAAGAGATGTCAGGAAGCTACAGAAGAAGCACCTCAAATTCTAGATAATATATGTATAGAATGTAAAGATCATTTTGTTAAGGTTTTAGAAAATCTTGATGATGTTGATGTTATATATAACCTAAACCCTAGATTGGTTAGAGGTCTTGATTACTATACTCGTACAACCTTTGAAGTGTTCTTAAATGAAGAAACTTTACCAAAACCTGAAGGAGAAGAAGAAAGGGATAAAGACAAAGAATATAAAAGAATTGCTTTAGGTGGTGGAGGACGTTATGACAATTTAGCTGAAATATTAGGCGGTAGACCTACACCAGCCATTGGAATGGCTGGGGGAGTTGAACGGGTTATTAAAGTACTTAAACAATCTAGAATAGAAGTTAGTGATCCAACCCAAGCTGATGTTTTCATAGCTCAATTAGGTGATGAGGCCAAAAAGAAATCTATTAGACTTTTTGAAGATATGCGTAGAAAAACTATTCGTGTACGTGAGGCGTTTTCAAAAACTGGTTTGAAATCTCAATTAGAGATAGCAAACAAATTAAATGTTAAATATGCATTGATTTTGGGACAAAAAGAAATTATCGATAATACAATCATAATTAGAGACATGGAATCAGGAATTCAAGAAATTGTACGTTTTGATGGAATAATCAATGAAGTTGAGAAAAGATTAACAGGTAGTAATGATTTGAAGGTATATAAAGATGAAGGGATGATGAATAATATTGAAAAAAAACCAGAAGGAACCCAAAAACATATTGTAATTGAAAAAGAAGGTCATGTTAAACTGAATGAGCCAGTTGAACTAGAAAAAAAGGCAGATGAGATATTGGCGGAGGTTCAGGATAATACTTAAAATTGACTTATATCAAAATATTTATGAAAAAACCACCTTTTAGGTGGTTTTTTTATTGTCTTGACATAATTGTTAATTTGTGTTATAAATAATGTATAAAATTTTAGTTCACTGAAAAGCATAATTATTAACAAGGAGGTTGTTTTGAAGAAAAGTTATATAACAGTAGATATTTTTTCTGTTTTATTAGTAGATATTTTTTTTGTTTTATTTATTTGTCTTTTCATTTCTATTGGGATGCTTCTCTTTACAATAGTTGAAGAAAACCAAATTGAGGAAGAACAAAGACGTTTGGCAATTAGTGAATTAGAGCGCATTACTCAATTAACGCTCGAGTCGCCAATTAAAAGGTACGATCGGATTGTGTTGAGAAAGTCGTGGTGGGGCGAAGTGAAGCCTGGATTACCAATCTCTAATTTTGAGAGACAATACAAGGTCAGAGTTAGAGACGTGGTAGTAGAGTCTCCCAGAAGTTTAACCTTTTCTACTGTTCGGGACACCATTCTCCGGACAGAGGAAAGATCATTTATGTGGTATGAGATAAACGAATACTACATAAATAATATACTGTTTTTCATTCAACACCAAACTCACAACAAAATAATATATAAATGTGATCTTGGGATAATAGTTGAGATAAAATACAAAGAAAGGCCTGTTTGGTATGGCCTTTAAAATTTTGTGAATTTAATTCACCGTAAGTCCTTTTAGGACAGAGAGTACGTTAACCTCTCATTTTTTATACCCAAAATTCACTTTTTTTGACAAATATACCTATTTTCTGTTAGAATCAAGATGAAAATATATGTAAAACTCTTAAGAAAGGAGTAAATTTATGGCAGTTGAAGTAAAAAGAAAAGGAAATGAATCAAGTGAATCACTTTTAAGACGGTTTCAAGATAAAATCAAAAGAAGCCGTACTTTGAATGCGGTTAAAAGAAACCTTTTCCACCACAAAAAACTTGGTAAGACCCAGTCTAAACAGGATGCTTTGGTTAGAAAATATAACAGGGCTAAAAGGGAATACATGATTAAAACAGGAAAACTACCTGAGCCAAGTACTAGAGGTGGTTTTAAGAGAAGATAAAAATATGTTTAAAGAAAAATTAACTGAAGAAATGAAAGATTTCTTAAAGAATAAAGATACTGAAAAAGTAACTCTTTTAAGAATGATTTTATCAGCTTTTCAAAATGAATCTATTGCTAAAAAGAAACAAGATGAAGGTTTGAATGAAGAAGAAGAACTTCAAATATTGAAAAGGGAAGTTAAAAAGAGAAAAGATTCTATTGAGCAATATATAAATGGGGGAAGGCAAGACTTAGCTGATAAAGAAAAAGAAGAATTAGAATTTATTCAAAAATATTTACCAGAAGAAATGGGAGAAGAAGAAGTTAAGAAAATTGTTGCAGAAGTAATTGCTTCTATGGGTGAAGTAGCGCCTAGTCAGTTTGGTCAAATCATGGGTCAAGTTATGGCTAAAACAAAAGGACAAGCTGATGGAAATCTTGTTAGCAAAATTGTGAGAGAAATGGTAAAATAAAGGTTAGGATTTGTTATGGATATAACAAAAGGACAAAAGAAGAAAATAGATGAAATTTCTGAAAAACATGATTTAAAAATGATGGTCGTTTTTGGTTCGCAAGTTAAAGGTAAAACACACGCAGGCAGTGATTTAGATATTGGTATACTACTTAAAAAAGATCCTAAATCTTATCACATCTTATTAGATGTTAAATATGAGTTAAAGCAAGTTTTTCCAAATTTTAAAGATGTTGATGTAAGCTATCTGAATTATGCAACACCATATTTTCTTTTCGAGGCAACATATAAAGGAAAATTACTTTATGGTTCTAATTATGAGTTTGCTAAATTATGTGCCAAAGCATTTAAACAATATATTGACACAAAGCCATTAAGGGATTTAAGAGATGAAATGATTGAAAACAGACAAAAAGAACTTTTGACCTATGCTAGATAAAAATTTAATTTCAGAAGACATTAAAAAAATTCAAGATTTACTTAAAATAGTAGAATCTTTTAAAGAACATACTCTAGAAGAAATTGTAAATAATTTTCATTTGTATGGTAGTTTACGTTATGCTTTTATTGAATTAATTGGTAGGGCAATTGATATTAATCAACATTTAATAAAAGAAGGGGGAGCAGATGTCCCTAATGATTATACAGAAACTTTTAAAATTTTGGGCAAAATGGATATTTTGGAGCAGGAATTTGCAGATGAAATTTCCAAGAGTGTGGGTATGCGTAATATCGTAGTTCACGAATATGGAGAAGTTGATGAGAGGCTGTTATATAATTCAATTGATATAGCTCTAGATCAATACCCAAAATATTGTCAGAAAATTTTGGATTTTATTAAACAATAAAGATATATAAATTAATTTTTAAATAATTCATGCTCAGGCAAAACAAAAGCTTTTTGTCATATTTAGTTATTGTACTATTTTTAGTAAGCGTTTTTGGATTAGCGCTTTTTTGTTTTGCCCCAGAAACAATGGCTCAAGGCGAAGAGTATGAAAATAGTGTTGATGAATTAATGTTGCCTGGTATGGGAGTAAAAGTTGGGATTGTTCAGACTGTGGTTAATATCATTAATATATTCCTAGGGCTATTAGGCCTAATGGCTATCATTTTAATAATCTACGGTGGTTTTGTTTGGATGACATCACAAGGTAATTCAGAAAAAGTTGATAAAGCAAGAAAGATTATCACTAACGCCATTATTGGTGTTGTAATTATTCTTTTATCATATCTAATTGTTAGAACAGTTATGAGCTTTATTCTTAACTGGGCAGATAATATAGTTAATCCAGAAGTTCCTGAATGTACTTCTTCTTCGTCAGATAGGCAGTGGCCAACTTGCCAGAGGTGTAGTAATTCTGGTCATTGGGTTGATGTACACAATGAAAGCATTGAGGGTTGTAGTGATGATAATTCTGGTGTAGAAACTTTCCAGATTAACCAAATAGATACAAATAACGTGGATGGTGATCCAGGAAATAATGTACGTCTTTGTTCTAATGTTCAATCAATCTTTAGTGGATCAATTAATACAGAATCTTTTGATGCTATTAAAGAATCTGATTTAAAGATTGTGAAAGTAGAAGGTGGTATGGAAACACAGATATCTCAAGCAGATAATTGGAAAAAAAGTGGAAAATATTTAAATTTTAAACAAACCTCTTTGTATGGTGAAGATTCAGAATACAGAATATATTTTCCAAAAACATTAAAGAATAATAGTGGAAAATTTTTATCAGCATGTTTAGCAAGTCCAAGTTGTGCAAACAGCGGAGACAGTTTTGTTTGGACTTTTAATACTGGTAAAGAAACAGATGATCAAAAGCCTACTGTAACTAAAACAAACCCTGTTGATGAAGAAGTTTTAGTCCCCTTGTCTCCTTATGTAAAAATTCAATTTGATGAAGGAATAGATGCCACAACGATAACTTCAGAGAGTATTCAGGTTTTTGGTAGTAATGGTACTTTGATAGATTCCTTAACAGAATTTAATATTACTTCTAAACAAGTAAGCTTTAGTTTTGTTCAGGATTTGAATGAGTTTGCAACATACACAATTAAAGTGAAAAGTATTTCAGATTTATGCAATAACACAATGGACGATTATGAGTTTAGCTTTACTACAGGCGATCAACACACAGCAGTTAATTCAAATTATCCCAAAGGGGATAATGTATGTCCAGATGAAAAGATATTATTTAATTTTTCAACATCAATGGAAGGAACAACTGTAACTTTTAGGTTGTATGATGGAGTAGATAGTAAAAAAGTTGTTTTAATACCAGGCGAAACATCTAAGGCAGTATCTGATTTTGGAGAATTAAAAATGATAGATAGTGATTTTACAGCATATGAGTTTTCCCCAGCTTCGCTATTAAAGGTAGATAACTCTTATCATGTATATGTAGAAACAGATAAACAAACAGATATGGAAGGAGGGTTTTTAGAAGATGACTGGATTTTTACAACATCTACTCAAGAAGATTGTTCTTGTTCTCCGTATGTCTCATATCTAAAGCCAAGTAAAGGGGGACCGGGGCAATGTTTCACAGTTTTTGGTAAATGCTTTGTTGGTAAAGATGATTATCTTTCCGAGCCTCAATATATTAATTTTGATGATCAGCCAATAGCTATACAAGCTGGGACATGGGATGATCGATCTGTTGTTGCTACTTTACCAAGCAGTTTAAAAATGGATGGAGAAGATCCAAGAAAGGTGCCAATTTCAATTACAGTTACACAAAGTTTATCAAATGATGATATAGACAGTAATGAAAAGAATTTCTATGTCACAACCAATGAAGAAGCAGAAGGTCCTTGTCTATACAATCTAAACCCAAGTTCTGGTAAAGTGAACAGAAAAGTTGTTGCACGTGGTACAAGGTTTGGTACAACACAAGGGCAAGTAGTTTTTTCTGTAGAACAAGCAGCTACAATATTGCCTGGAAATTGGAATATTACTGAAATAGAAACAACAGTACCGAGTTCAGCACAAAGTGGGAATGTTGTTGTTAAAGATTCTTCAGATAGAATCAGTAACCCAATATATTTTGATGTAAGAAGTGATTATGATTCAGGTCAATTTTTAAATATAATAAATGATTCCCGTTGTGAAATGGAAAATAGTAGTATTTCCGTATTTCCATCACCAAACCCAAAACGTGGAGCTTCTGATGTATGCAAGAATGCTGTGATATCGGCTAGGTTTAATAAACATATAAATTCTAGTTCAGTTAATGGTCAGAATATACAAATAAAAGCATGTTTGATTGGTGCTGATGATGCAGAAGAGTGCACAGCGTCTGTGGCTGGTACTTTTTCTACTTTTATTAATGACGTCGACGAAAAAACACAGGGTGGAATAACTTTTGTACCTACAAGCTTAGATAAAGATAGATTTTATGAAATAACATTAAGAAGGGGAATATTGGCTGAGGATGGATCAACTTTAAGAAGTGACTATAGTTGGTATTTTAAAACAGCAGATTCAGATAATTTATGTGATTTAAAATATGTGGATGTATCTCCCCCTTCATATTTCTCTCGAACCAACGGGGAAGCAATTAAATATACAGCTAAAGCTTTTGGTAAGAACTGTATTGAAATTCCAGCTAGTGATATGAATTGGACTTGGGCTTCTTCTGAACTAAGTATTGCCGAGATAACTTCTTCAAACGGAAACGTTGCTACAACTACTGTTGTGGGAGGAAGTGTTTCGGGAGAAACAAAAATTTCAGCTAATATATTAAACAAAGAAGACAAGGGTAAGTTGAGATATAACTCAGATTCTTGTGCAAAAGATACAGACTGCCTTGACTATTATGGTGATGGTTCATATATATGTACTGGTAGTACTTGTGACATTCCAACGAAACGTTGTAAGTCAGTCATACATACCTTAAGCCCAGACAAAGGACCTGTTGGTAGATGGACAACTGTTCATGGTTGCTATTTTGAGTCTACTAAAGGTACAGGAAAAGTTATGTTTGGTGACAAAGAAGCAAACTACCCATGTGATGTTTCTTGGGATGATACAGAAATAATCGTTGGAGTACCAGTAGACGCTGGTGGTACTGTTAGTGTGGAAACATCACATGAGCTATTAAGTAATACAGCATCCTTTAATGTAGAGAATACTTGTAATGGAGTAGTTTTTCCTAAGGGGACAGTTCCTGGTTTGTGTAGTATGAGTCCAAATAAACAAATGGAGAATAAAGCGTTTACTTTAAAAGGAGAAAATCTTTTAATTAATGCTGAGACAAGAGATTGGGATGATAATGAAAAACAAGATGATTGTGATAAAGATGGTCTAAACTGTGATGATAGTAAATCAGCTTGTGAAGTAAATTTTAATTATACAGAAATTGGATATGAAAGTTCTGGTAATCCAACTTGTTGTGGAGATGATTCTCAAGAACAATATTTAGATGAAGCTAGTGGTAGACTTTGTAGTGAAGATGAATCTCCAATTTGTTGTTCAACAACATTGGCCAGAGTTAAAGATGGAAGATGTGTAAATAGTTGTGATTCAGATGCACCATTTGCACATAGGCTGTTTTTGAATCAGACAGAAATTACACAGGTTGATATTTGGGAAGATGGTGGTTGGGGAAAACAAGATAAAATTAAAGCAAACGTACCTGAAGGAGCTACGTCTGGTGATGTAAAAGTAGCAATTTTAGGTTGTCCAAGTAATAGTATATATCTTTCAATTATTGGTGAATCTTGTGATGGAGATGGCGATTTAGACAATAACCAATGTTCAGCCAAACAAAGTATGTGTGGTAGAGGGTTAGTTTGTAATGATACAACTTGTGTTTGTGAAGAACCTGTTGTCCCAGAACCAGAAGAAGTATTAATTCTAGAGAAAAAACCTACGGGAATTAATGAGTGTACGAATTTTACTTCCAGCATCTTATTTAATCAACCTATTAAACCTGGATCTTTTGATAATATTAAATTATGGAAAGTTAATGGAAAAGATACTGGCAGTTGTGTTTTGAAACAAGATGAAGTGGTAAAAGAAAGTTGGTGGAAGAAAGTGTTTAATAAGATTTTTAAAACAGCTTCTGCTGCTGAATATTGGTGTCCAGTAAGTACCAATCTATCAACAGAAAGAGTTAAATATGGTGAGGAATTGTGTACTAATACAAATCAAAGTGATTGTACTAGAATTAAAATTGTACCAACAAGTTCATTTAAACGAAATTCAAAATATATGGTGGAAATTAAGACAGGAGACAGTGGAATCGAAAGTGTTTTTGGAGGAACATTAGGTTATGGTAGTTCTTGGAAATTTTCAACTACAAAAGAAGCTAATGTTTGTAAAATTACTAAAGTGAAAATATTTCCAGGTACATATACATTTACTGAGCCAGACAAACCAGTTACTTTTATTGCTAGAGCTATGAGTGGTGATACAGAAATAGAAACAACTAGTAGTTATGAATTTGAATGGGAGTGGTCTAAAAAAGATCTAGATAGTGTAGTTACAATGGAAGATGGAACTAAAAGTAATGAGAAAGAAATTTTTGCTACTGATAAGAAAAATGGCAGAGCTAATATATATGCTGCAGCATTAATTGTAGATAAAGAAATGGATCGAGAAAAATGGAAAAGAAAAGTTGGTTCAGCTGCAATTACAGTATTTTTATGTGAAAATCCTGTAAAAATTGAGGATGATAGGACTACCAGTAAATATGAGACAATGTATTGTACAGATGAAACTCTATTACCAGGTTTAACTTCTGATAATGGAATTGATACACCAACAACACAAGATCCCCTTTTAGCAGAAAAGTTTTTAGTTTTTAATGATGAATCTGGTGATGCAATTGGGATTAGGGTGTATAAGAATAAAGAAAAGTTAAGTTCAGCTGAATGGTATAATACAAAAGTACCAAATCCATCAACTTCATTACAGAAGATAGAGATTGATGGGTATGATGCTGTTAAATCGGGCAGAACAGTTTATGTAACAGCAGCTAACCATATTGGAGATAATGTACATTACAATATGTATATCATGTCATATAACGATGGTGCTTCTAGTAATGTAACAAATATTCTTAGTCAGTTAATTGATAATTGGCAATTTAATAGTAATATAACAAATTTTGATGAAAGGGATGCTTTACATAATGATGTTAAACGATTGTATCATTTGGGAGACATAGCTAGTTATTTAGAGAAATTTAAAACAGATAATGGTTTTTATCCAAAACTTGGAGCTGGTTCATATATTCAACATGAATCAACTTCTGTTTGGCCTTCTTGGGATGATGTTTTAGGCAAGGGATTAAAAGAATCATTACCAATTGATCCAATTAACTCTTTTGCACATCATTGTGTAAGTGATACTGGTTTAATGTGTTGGGAAGATTCGGAGTGTCCTGTTAACAACGATAGGTGTGTTACGTCTTGTCCTTCCGGATATGATCAGGTTAGTTGTTGGCACAGTGTTACTCGAGATTTTGACTGTCCTGTTGGATCACATATATATAAATATGAATCAGATGTAGACGGAAGCTATTTCAAACTTTATGCAAATATGGAATACGAGGAAGCAAATTGGTCTGATGGTGATTTTAATGTTGTAGATAGACCTAATAATAATACTTGTGAAGACTTAATAATAACTTCAATATAATAAAAATAAAAATATGTTTGACAATAAACAGACAAATCAAAATCCACCCAATAATCAAACACAAGGTAGTTCTATCGATGAAGACTTGCAGAATACAGGACCAACCGTGGATCTAGAAAATCTTAATAAAGATAAGGAATTTCCATTTAAAAAAGCTGGTTCAGCTCCTGCTTCTTTACAAGAGCCTACAACAGAAGATATTTTTTCTAATACAGAGAAAAAAGAAAATAGTGAAGTTGTTAAGCCGATGACTTCAAACAACCAACAACAAGCTCCTGTGGGGAATACTCCTTTACAAGGGAAAAAATCAGAAGTAGAAAATGATAATTTACCACCAGAAGTTAATCTTGTTCAAAAAACAGGAAAGAAATCTAATGTAATTTTAACAGTTATTATTATCTGTCTAGCAGTTGTTTTACTTTCTCTGGCTGGTTTTTGGGTTTATTCAAAATATATTAACAATGAAGATGAAACCTTTGAAGAATTTGGTCTTGAGGAGGAAGAAGAGAATTTTAACGATATGTTAAAAGGTTTTAGTGATACTTTAAATGAGCAACCTGCTCCAGAACCTGAACCAGAAGAACCTGATGATTTTTTTGAAGACGAAGAAGATGACATTGTTGAGCCGCTTTCAGATTTAGATAAAGATGGGTTAACAGACGAAGAAGAAATATTATTAGGAATTAACCCAAATCGTGTTGATACAGATTTTGATGGACTTTCAGATTACGATGAAGTTAAAATATATTTTACAGACCCTATTGATGTAGATTCAGATAAAGATGGATATTTGGATGGGGTAGAAGTAGATAAAGGATATAACCCAATAGGTCCTGGTAGATTAAATCCAGATGAAGAAAATTTAGGCGTTGACTGGGGTACATTTAAAAATAGTGATTATGATTATGAAATAAAATACCCTAACGACCTATTAGTTGATGAAGCAAATTTAGAAAAACTAAATATTGGAAGTTTAACAATGGCACATATAGCTGTTAGAATTTATCCAGCCGAAGAGAATGTTAATTTTAGGAATTTCGTTAAAGCAAAATTAATGGAAAGTTTTGGTAATATTTTAGATATGGACACAGTAAAATGGACAGAAGAAAACAATATAATATCTGTTGAATTTGAAAATATGATTGGTGGGTATACGGGTGATGTGGTTTGGACATATATTTTAAAAGACAATAAAGTGTACAGAATATCAGCTTATCACGGCCACGGTAATATGACACAGCCAGAGTTTCAAGAACAAATAATTTCTAACTTTAAATTTTTAGATTAGAATATATAATATATGCAAAACGAAAAAGAAAAATTGGATGATAAAACAAAACAAGAGGCACTTGATTCTGTTTCAGGTTTAGAAAATGGATCAAGTTCTTTAAAGGATGCCAAGATTCATACAATGCCAGATAAATTTTTAAAGAATTTACCTAAAATTAAAGTTAAAAAAAGTGGTAAAGGTATTTTGCCTGGGAAAAAAGCGAAGATAATTAACAAAAACTTAATTGTTGGGGTAAGTGTTGGTTTGATTTTTATTATAGTTTTAGCTTTGGCTGCATGGTTTTTTGTTAGAAGTATAAACCAAGCACCAGAAGAAGATTTAAGTTTACAAACACTAGAAGATAGCTATACAGGACAAGAATCTCAAGAAGATAATTCACAAGATTTTATTAACACCTGTTCTGCAGATAAATGCGAAGACTGTGGCGAAGAACAATGTTTGATGTTGCAAGAAACCTGTCATTTAGAAGTAGTTTATGAAGTATGTGAATATAATGCAAACGAGGAATGTGTTGTTCAAAAATGTACTACTGGTCAATCACAAATAGATAGATATGATGAGAATGATTTTAATGAATATGATGAATATGATGATGAAGAAGAGATATATGATTATGAAGAAGAAGAAATCAACGATGAATTTGTGTTAACAAAAGATTCCGATTATGATGGTTTAACAGATGTTGAAGAAGTTGTTTGGGGAACAGATCCAGATAATCTAGATACAGATAATGATTCATACCTAGACGGAAAAGAACTAGTTAGCTTATACAGTCCTTTAGGTGTAGATAAAACTTTAAAAGACGAAGATGCTGCAGATACTTTTATTGATGAAACCTATGGGTATAGCTTTATTTATCCAAATGAATTTAATTTAATTAGAGTAGATGAACAAGAAGGAAATTTAATTATTCAATCAGAAGCAACTGAAGAGTTTTTTAATATTTTAATTCTAGATAACGAGACCGAATTCGACGATGTTATGGAATGGTATCTATTTGATAAACCTAATGTAACCGAAAGCGATATTGAGGCAAACAAACAAAAAACAGAACTGGGTGGGGAAGATGCAATTAGAACAGAGGATGGATTAAATATTTATTCTTTGGTTGATGGGAAAATATTCTTGATCAGCTATAGCCCAAGCATGTCCAATGAATTAAACTTTGTAGCAACTTTTAATATGATGTTAAATAGCTTTGAATTTTTTGAAAACCCTTTTTAAATTAATTATATGAATTATATAAAAAAAACAAAACTTCAAGAGACAACTCATGGTTTAGAAGCTCAACCAGACCTTAAATTAAAAAAATCCAGAACATTATTGCTGGTTTTGGTGGGTATTTTGGTAACAGTTATTTTGGTTAGTTGGGTAGTTTGGATTTATTCAAAAACAATCCTTGAAGCCGAGCGATTAGCTTTCGAACAGAAGATATTAAACCCGGAAAAGCAGACTCAAAAGCATAGTGAAATATATATTTCGGATTGGAAAATTTATTATGACGAAGAATATGGGTTTGAATTTAAATATCCAGAAACTTGGTTTTTATATAAATTTCCAGACATAGTTAGAGTACAACGAGAGAAGGATGTGGAAGGATTAGTTCCTGGTAATATATCTGATTCTTTAAGTGTTTCAACAAAGGAAATAGAAGGTGTCATATTGGATGAATATATTGAAAACGAATTTAAAAATTCAGTTATACACAAAAAGAATGTTGAGATTGGAGGACAAGGAGCGTATGAGATAAGAATTTCGTGTGTTGGTGACCAGGAGGGGATTGGGTGTGGTGTCCCTGTTTGGTATGTGGCACATGATAATAAAATATTTATTTTAAATTCTAATTTAGGTTATTCATCTAATCAGGATTTGTTTAATAGAATCCTCTCTACTTTTAAATTTCTGGATAAAAGGATGGGTGCTACTAATATATTTGATATTAATGAAAATAAAGTTGGGGATAATCTAGGAGAAATGATGGTTACAAGTATAAGTTTTGTATCTGCAAATTTAGCTGATTCTCATCCTTTAGAAGAAAATCATAAGGTTGTATTTGGTGGAGATTTAGTTTTAGAAGGTAAATTCAATTATTATGATCAGAATAGTTACTATGCAAATAAAGTTTGTTTTACAGTTAATCAGAAAGATTCTTTAAGGGTTCCAATTTTATCTCAATACAGAAAGGATAGAGACACATACTTTTGTTTTTCTAACGATGAACTTGCTCAACAAGAATTTGATCCAAAAGGCTCTAGTGGTGTTGCAAAAATTGTAATTGATGAACTTGTTTTATATTGGTATCCTGGTGGAAATTATCCACTAGCCATATTGAAGACAGTTTTGGAGAAAGAATTTGATAATTAATTTAATTCACTTGAACAACTTTTGTGTTCATCTACGGTTTGCTATAATTCGATTTTTTTCATATAATTAATTTAAATAAGTGGATAAGTAAAACAAAAAAATGTCAAAAGATAAAATCATTACAGGTTTAGATATTGGTACCTCTTACGTACGTGTAGTTAGTGGCCAACTTAATCATGAAGATAATAGCTTCTATGTTGTTGGTGCTGTTGAAGTTCCTTCAGAGGGTATTTCTAAAGGATCAATTGTTTCAATTGAAGATACGGTTTCAGCTGTTTCAGAAGCTCTGGAACAAATGGAACGTGTTGTTGGACAAAAAGTTAGCTCACTTTATGCAGGTGTCTCTGGTTTAGGCATTGCTAACATGCCATCAAAAGGTGTTGTTGCTGTATCACGTCCTGGAGGTGAAATTAAGAATGATGATGTAGAAAGGGTGATAATGGCTGCTCAGGCTGTTGCTACGCCTCCTAATTATGAAATCCTTCATGTTATACCAAAACTGTTCTCAGTTGACTCTCAATCAGGTATAAAAGACCCTGTTGGCATGACAGGTGTTAGGTTAGAAGTAGAAACACAAATTATTCAAGGTTTATCATCAAATGTAAAGAATTTAACTAAAGCTATTTATCGTACAGGAGTTGAAATTGATGATTTGGTTTTATCCATTTTAGCTAATGCAGAAAGTGTATTAAATAAACGTCAAAAAGAATTAGGTGTTGTATTGGTAAATATTGGACATTCAACAACATCATTAGCTGTTTTTGAAGAAGGAGATATTCTTTTATCAGAGATATTGCCAATTGGATCTGCACATATTACAAATGATATCGCAATTGGGTTAAGAACATCCCTTGAAATTGCTGAAGATATCAAATTGGAATATGGAAGTGCCAATCCAAGAGATTATTCAAAGAAAGAAGAGATTGATTTAAGTGAATTTGATCCAAAAGAAGAGACAAAAGTTTCATTAAAACATATTTCAGAAATAATCCAAGCTAGATTAGAAGAAATATTTGAAATGGTTGATAAAAAATTAATTGAGATTGATAGGTCAGGACTATTACCAGCTGGAATAGTTTTAACTGGTGGTGGATCAGAATTGCCTGGAATTATTGAAACAGCTAAAAAAGAATTTAGATTACCCGCAGCTTTAGGAAAACCTATTGATTTGAAAACTGCTATTGATAAAGTTAATAGTTTGCCTTTCACAACAGCACTTGGATTAGCAATGTGGGGGTTTGAAATTGAAAAACAAACAGGATTATCTGGAGGTGAACCAATTTGGAAATCTCCAAAAGAAATTTTAGAAAAAATTAAAAATCTATTTAAACGATTTTTATCTTAGAAATAAAAACATATGAAAAAACATACAAAAGGATTATCACAATTTATTGGACTAACAGTTCTTATCGCAGTTGCTTTTGTAGCTGCTAACGCAATAGCTGCAGCATATTAGGTAGCAAATTACAGCTACTTGCCAAAAAAAATCAATGTGTTAAGATATATTAATATTTAAAAAGTATATAATTTTTGAATCTGTATACATATATGACAGTTAAACCGATTAAACCTAAAACTAAAGAAGTTAAACCAGAAGTAGAATCCTTTGCTAAGCTGAAGGTTGTTGGTGTTGGTGGTGCAGGTAATGCAGCTATTAACCGCATGCAAGAGGATCGTATTAAAGGTGTTGATTTTATAGCCATAAATACTGATGCTCAAGCTTTGCATCATAATTTAGCTAAAACAAAGATTCATGTTGGAAAGAGTGCAACAAGGGGACTTGGTGCTGGTATGAATCCAGATTTAGGCCGTGAAGCAGCTGAAGAATCTGTTGATGAAATTAGAGAAGCTTTAAAAGGTACAGATATGGTATTCATTACTTGTGGTTTAGGTGGTGGAACAGGTACAGGTTGTGCCCCTATAGTAGCAGAAGTTGCTAGAGATTTAGGAGCATTAACCGTAGCTGTTATTACAAAACCTTTTTCTTTTGAAGGAGCACAAAGAAAAGTTATTGCTGAAAAAGGTTTAGATGCTTTAATGGAGCATGTTGATACAATTATTACAATCCCTAATGATAGAATTTTACAAATTATTGATAAAAAGACATCTTTACTAGACGCTTTTGCTATTGTAGATGATGTATTAAAGCAAGGTGTTAAAGGGATTGCTGAATTGATTACAGTTCCTGGATTAATTAATGTAGATTTCGCTGATGTAAAAGCTGTTATGGCTGATGCTGGATCAGCATTAATGGGTATTGGTACTGGAACTGGTGAGAATAGAGCTATTGATGCAGCTAAAGCTGCAATTGATTCCCCATTACTTGAACTTTCAATTGATGGTGCTAAAGGAATATTATTCACTATTGCTGGTGCTAAAGGAATGGGAATGAATGAAGTTAATGAAGCTGCTCGAATAATTACTTCTTCTGCAGATCCAAATGCTAAGATTATCTTTGGTACTGTAATTGATGAAGATTTGAAAGAAGAATTAAAAGTAACAGTTATTGCTACAGGTTTTGGTTCAAGCGGTAAGGCTCCTGAAATTAAACAACAAATATCTCAACCATTAGATTTTATTCCTCCAGTAGCTCCTCCTCCACACAAGAAAGAACCTATCCCTCAAAGACTAACAGGGCAGGAAGATAAGGAAGAGGATAAGGTGACTAAAAAGAAAGTTAGAGACGATGATTCAGATGATGAATTAGATATCCCAGCTTTTATTAGAAGAAAAATGATGTAACAATAAATTTATATATATTTAGCTTAAAAATTCTCTAATGTTAGGGAATTTTTTGATTTTAGGATTGACAAGATTAAATATTTATGTAAAAGTATTAGTAATATAAAAAATAATTATTCATTTCAAAATAACCGGAGTTAGGAGTAAAAATGCAAAAAAGACATTTTGTAACATTATTTTTTGTTTTCTTTTTTATTATTGGTTGTATAAACAAAGCCGATATTGAAGAGTTTAATGAAAAAATTAGTCAGAGACCCTTTATCCCAGCTATTGAACATGCTGAAATAGATTACTTCCGTATTGTTGGGATTGATTCGTTTAAGTGCAATGATTTAATACGATTGCATCTTATAAGAATCAGTGATGAATTAGAGTTTTCTGGCTTGGCCTCCATTACAGATGGCTTGGCGGTTGGTATGGATGTTCTGGCAAGTTTTTTTCAATATTATCAGGCCATAACAGAAAGGAAGCTTGTTTTATTTGTTCACCGAAGCTCCTTTTACCGCCCTGTTCCTGTAAAGGTATCACCAGGTGAATTTGTTATACCTTATACGCAATTTCATGGCAGGGAAGTTGCTGTTATTTATGATAGCAGTGATTGTAAGTTAGAATTTCGTATATCTATTCCATCAATTGGTGACACTAGCGACGAACTCGAATTCTTAAAGGGTGAAGTTATGGGTCTAACTTCGTCAAAAGAACCCATTAAAATAGGTGAATATACTTTTCGTTTTATGGGTGGTTATCCAGTTTGGGGACCTTATTCAACAGGAACCTCTGGCTGGGATTATAAAAATCTTATATTTTCAAAACAAGCAGAAATTAAAGGTAAAAATATTTATTTTTGGGGCACAGAAGAGAAGGCCCACTATTATCCATATCCAGACAGAGTTGGAAAGGAGTTTTAAATCATAAATTAGTTTATGCAGGCAATCAGTTCAATCCAAAGCTGGTTGCTTTTTCATTTTTTGTTAAATTAGTTTTAGCATTCTTTATGATTACATATATTTCCAAATATTTTTAAATTTCTCTAAAATTTGATATACTTAGGGTGTTATTAAAAACAAAAACATATGCCAAATTTAGATTTCGGAAAAGCTAAAAAAAGACCAAATTTAACTACACCACCTCCTAGAAAAGACGAAGTTGCTGAGATTAAAAAAATGATTAAGGTTCAGAATGATTATTTAAAAGAGATTTACGATAATACGAAGAAAACTAAAAGATATATCTTTTTAGGTAGACTTATTAGTCTTATCTATTTATTAATAATAGTTATCCCTATTATCATAGCTATCATATATATCCCACCGTTTTTTCAAAAAAATGTAGAGCCATTAGTAAAAACTTTTCAAAATGGTGAAAGTGGTAATATTTTAGAGTATGTTAATAGTTTAAAGGATCAAGGAGTAGATTTAGAGGACTTAATTAAGATGTATAAATAATATATAGATTTATAATAAAGTCTAGAGGTAGGCTTTATTAGTTTTGGCTAAAATTAGATAAAACTGATTATTATGTTTGACATATAATAATAAATATGATATTCTGTCGGTACAAATAATTCATTTAAATTTAATAATCTTTTAACAAAGGTTAAGGAGAAGTTCGATGGAAAAAAGATATTTTTTAATGATTTTGGGTCTTGTTTTATTTTTTTCGTGTAATTCTAAATCTAAGGTCGAAGTTGAAAAGGATCCGGAAACGGATGTAGAGGAAAATGTTATTGTCGACCTTAGAGACATCAACCGTGATAGTTTGCTCGTTGTAGAAAAAACAGCTCAAACGACAAAACTCTTTTGTAGTTTGGTAAAAAGTTACCAAAGAATTAACGGCGAAGGAAACCAATACGCCAAGATAAAAGTTGAACAGTTGGTGGAGAAAGCAATTCCAGTGGCCGAGACAAAAGAAGATTTTTATCTGTTGAAGTTTATTTTGGAGTTTATTGGCGAATTTCCCGATTATTATTATAGAGAAGTCGCTGAGCGAGAGGGTGTTGTGATTAATGATCTATTCCAAAAGAAACAGTATCAATTAATTGTGAGCACCTTTGGAGGTACTCGCCGTGCTTATTGGAGTAATCAGACAAGTACAGTCGTCGATTCCGTCTGTACAATGATGGTTAAAAAGTTTTTCAATAATTTTGATGTATTATTGAAAATATACAAAACCACTGGAGGAACGTTTGGGGCCGACAACATAAGGCGTATAATAAACCAAAAAAGGCGTCAATGTATAGCAAATCCTGATTCTCTTAATTTATGGAAAGGTTATATTGGAATGTTAAAAATAACACAGAAAGTTGTATCAGGAGGAACATATTTTGGTTCTGATCTAGTTAAATATCTGGAGGAAGCGGAAGTTGTTATACAAGTTCTGTAATAAGTTTAAAAGTTTTTTCTTGACTGGGGGTGAAATATTTCATCATTATTCCCAGTCTTTTTTTTCTTTCTTTTTTCATATATTACTGTTAAACTTAAATTATGCAAGAAATGCTAGATAGAATTAAGGAATTAGAGAATAAGCTTCAAGAGATTGAGGGTTTGCTTAATATTTCTCAAAAAAAGCAAAAGATTTTAGAACTTGAAGATAAGATGCAAGATAAAGAATTTTGGAACGATCAAGACAATGCTAAAGTTGTTAGTCAAGAAGCAGCTGATTTAAAAGAAGAAGTAGATGAGCTAGGGGATTTGAATAAAGAGGTGATTGAGTTATTGGACATAACTAATCAGTCCATAGAATCAGATGACGAATCCTTGAAAAAGGATATAGATATTAAATTAGGGAAGTTGAATCAAAGATTTGAAAAATTAGAATTTAAAACTTTGTTATCAGGACAATATGATAGAAATAGTGCAATTTTAGCTATTCATGCTGGTACAGGAGGCACAGATGCACAGGATTGGACAGAGATGTTAGAGAGAATGTATTTAAGGTTTTGTGAAAACAAAAAGTTTAAAGTAAATATTTTAGATCGCCAAACAGGAAATGAAGCTGGAATTAAATCAGTTATCTTTGAGATTCAAGGTAGTCATGCTTATGGATATCTAAAATCAGAGGCTGGAGTTCACAGATTAGTACGCATCTCCCCTTTTGATGCAGAAAAAATGAGACACACAAGTTTTGCTTTAGCAGAAGTCTTACCTATTTTAGAAGAAGTTGAAGATTTAGAATTAAAAGAAGAGGATTTAGATATCGATACATTTAAATCATCTGGGCACGGTGGGCAGAGTGTTAATACAACAGATTCAGCTGTTAGGATACGTCATAAACCAACTGGTATTTCTGTTTCTTGTCAGAATGAAAGATCTCAATTAAGAAACAAAGAAACAGCTTTTAAAATATTAAAATCCAGATTAAAACAATATCAAGAAACAGAACAGGAAGAAGAAAGAAAGAAATTAAGAGGGGAGTTTTCAGAAGCTGTTTGGGGTAATCAGGCTCGCTCATATGTTTTACATCCATATAAACTGGTTAAAGATCATAGGACAGAATATGAAACACAGGATGTAGAAGATATTTTAGATGGTAAATTGGATAAATTTGTAGAAGCATATTTAAAACATATCTTATGAAAGTATTAGGAATTGATTATGGAACTAAAAATATTGGATTAGCTTTGTCTGATGATACACAAAAGCTAGCTTTTGCATATAGAACTTTAAACAGATCAAATTTAATACCTGAATTAAAAGATATTTGCGATAAAGAAGAAGTTGAAAAGATTGTTGTCGGATTGCCAACCAATTTGTCAGGAGAAGAAACTAAGTCTGCAGAAATGGTTTTTGAATTTATTAAACAATTAGAAGAAGAATTAAAAATTAAAGTGGAAGTTGAAGACGAGAGATTAAGTACAGTCCAAGCTTCTCGTTTAGAAAACAAAACTGCACAGAATATTGATGAGTTGTCCGCGCAGATTTTTTTACAAGCTCATCTAGATCGTGAGTAATATATGTTTCAACAATATATTATCCCCTTTTTGTTAAGTTTTTTCTTAGCTATAATTTTAACTAAAGTTATTAAAAAAATAGCTTGGAAGTTTGATGTAGTTGATAGACCAGGGGAAAGTCGCAGGATTCATCCTAAGCCAACACCTTTATTGGGTGGTGTGGCTGTTTTTGTTTCTTTTGTTGTTGTTTTGTTAATTTCTTGGGTTTTGGGTTGGTTAGATGATGGGGTTTTGTTATCTGGACAGATTTTAGGAATTATCTTTGGTGGTTTGGTTTTATTAATTGGAGGAGTTTTGGATGATAAATATGATTTAAAGCCTTGGCAATCTTTCTTGTTTCCAGTTATTGCTGCATTAGTTGCTGTTGGTTTTGGTATTGCAGTTAAATATATTACAAATCCTTTAATTTCTGGTTCAGGGCCTTATGGTAGAGCTCTTTTCTATTTTAATTGGGTAAACCTTGGGTTTATGTCTTTTGGAGCTTTGTTTAGCTTTTTGTGGATTGTTGGGATGATATATACAACAAAGTTTTTAGATGGATTAGATGGTTTAGTTACTGGGATAGGAACCATTGGTGCTTTAATTCTTTTTTCTGTTTCGCTATTTTGGAATGAACCAATGAGTGCTATGTCTGTACTTTGTCTAATTTTTGCAGGTTCATTATTAGGGTTTTTAATTTTTAACTTTCATCCAGCTAAGATATTTCTAGGAGAAGGTGGTTCTACTTTTGTTGGTTTTATGCTTGGTAGTTTGTCCATAATATCTGGTGGGAAATTAGCTACAGCTTTATTAATTATGGGTATTCCAATCCTTGATATTATTTGGGTTGTTTTTAGACGTATTTTTTCAGGAAAACATTTTTATCAAGCCGATAGGAAACATTTACATCATCGTCTTTTAGATGTTGGTTTGTCCTCTCGTCAAACTGTTCTTTTGTTATATCTCTTAACTTTAATTTTTGGTGTTTCATCGATCTTTTTACAGAGCCAACACAAGGTATTTGCTTTAGGAGCTGTTGTTTTCGTAATGGTAATTATGGCTGTGGTTTTGGTTGGGATGTATAGGAAGAGGATGAGGAAAGTGGATATATGAAAAAATATATTCTGATATGTATATTTTTAATTTTAACAGGTTGTTCTGTTAGTTATATTCCAACTGTTAAAATTAATGATCAAA
>Ga0075122_10000329_pt1 | contig 38747 bp, 33 predicted proteins | sample AntAceMetag02UKB_FD_69790 | JGI IMG/M metagenome (GOLD analysis project Ga0075122, IMG submission 69790) | Saline lake microbial communities from Ace Lake, Antarctica - Antarctic Ace Lake Metagenome 02UKB | ecosystem: Environmental > Aquatic > Non-marine Saline and Alkaline > Saline | place... | reverse complement strand
ACGTGTAAATAATGTATCCCTGACATAAAAAAGAAGATCAGGTCTTTAATTTTTGATGTTTTTCAATAGTTCCTGGATATCAAACATTATGTTTTTTATACTGAAACGATTTCGTTCCGTTATCAGGCATCATCGAATTCCGCTTTATGTTGCTGTTGGCAGCATGATCCTGATCGACTTTATCGCCTACGGCATTCCGGTTATGATCGGATATATCACCGATCGAATTTATCCGTTTATCACTGAACCGGGGATGCTGCGTCATCTGTTCTGGGTTTGTGGTCTGTTGATCACAGCCGGGATCACCAGAGGCGTCTTCGCTCACCTGATGGTTCGAAGCTATTGGTGTTTCGGAGAGTTGATGGTGCGGGACCTGCGCAATGCACTTTACGGTAAACTTCAACACCTTGGGCTTCAGTTTTACGATCGAGCGACGACCGGAGACCTGATGTCCAGGGTGACAAACGACATTCAGCTACTCAGAGATTTTTTTGCTTTTGGATTGGAGCATCGCTTGCGGATTGTATTAATTTCCGGAACTGTTTTTGTTTTCATGCTTTTTCAGGAATGGCGCTTGGCGGTTGCGGTGTATACACTCCTCCCCATCTTTGTCTGGATCGTGCTGTCGTTTATCAAACGCATGCAAAAAGCGGTTGAAGAAAAACAGCGGCAGATGGGACAGCTCAACACCCGCATCCAGGAAAATATCACCGGTATCAGGGTAGTTAAAGCGTTTTCCATGGAGCAGCATGAAATTCACAGGTTCGATATCGAAAACAAAAAAATGCGGGAAAAAGACCTGGGTGTCTCACTCCTGCAGATGTACCTCCATCCCATTCTCCTCATTACCAATGGCATGGGTTCGATGATCATTCTTCTCTTCGGCGGATACCAGGTTATCAACGGCACGATGTCTCTGGGTGTACTCTTTGCGTTTATCTCCTATCTTGGGATTCTGCAGTTCCCGGTTATGATTCTGGCCGCAAACACATCCGTGGTCAGTCTGGCGGTCGGAGCCAGCCACCGTATTCAGGAAATACTCGACAGTACAGACCAAAAACAGCAGAATACAGGATCCCATGCTGAGAAAATCCAGGGTCGAATCGTATTCCAGGATGTGGGCTTCAGTTATCAACCCCAGGTAGAGGTCCTGAAGAACGTGACGTTTACCATAGAGCCGGGGGAACGCGTCGGCCTGTTCGGACTGACCGGGGCAGGAAAAAGCACGCTGATCTCCCTGATTCCCCGCTTCTACCTGCCAACATCCGGTGCGATCAGCATAGATAACCAAAATGCAGCGAATTGGGACCTGCAGTGCCTGCGACTACAAATCGGCATGGTTCTGCAGGAGACCTTTCTTTTTTCTGCAACTATGAGAGAGAACATTGCCTTCGGAAAACCCGAAGCCTCTCTGGCTGAGATTCAAAATGCCGCCAGACATGCCCAGATCCATGATTTTATCGAAACACTGCCAAATGGATATGAAACCCTGATCGGAGAGTACGGAGTGGGATTATCAGGCGGGCAACGCCAACGCATTGCCATCGCCCGGACATTGTTACAGGATCCCAAAATACTGGTTCTGGATAACTGCACCTCCAGCCTGGACTCCATCACCGAACGGAAGATACAGCAACAACTGCGTGAGTTGATGAAAGGGAGAACGACGATTATTATCGCTCAGCGGCTTTCAACGCTCTCCCTGGCCCAGCGGATCATTATTCTGGATGATGGCAGGATCAAGGCGATGGGGCCTCATCTACAGCTGTTGTCTGAGAATCCGCTCTATAAGACCGCTTACGAAGCACAGTCCCATTATGCCTAAAATACTATCGCGAAATCCAGAAAAAGAGAGTTCGAAACGGCCACCCAGAAAACGGCTAGAACAGATCCCCGTTCTGGAAGAGAAAACGATCGGTGACTTTGACTGGAACATTCTCAAGCGGTTTCTCAGCTATTTGAAACCCTATCTGAGAGGCATTGCAGTTATGTATTTGCTGGCACTGCTCCTGGTAAGCGCCAGCATTGCGATTCCTGTTTTTCTCAAGATTGGCATCGACACCTATATCGCCCAGGCAGATGTCACCGGATTAGTCGGGATCGCTGCGGGTCTTTGTGGATTAATCGTCGTTGTTTACCTGTCAGCAAAAGGTCAGGGTGTTTTGATGATGAGAATCGGTTACCAGATCCAGTACAGACTTCGTCAGGATCTATTGATCCATCTGCAGTATTTGTCTTTCCGCTTTTTTGATACCCAGAAAACCGGCCAGATCATGAGTCGCTTAACAAACGATGTACAGGTATTAGAGGAGCTGCTGCGGGCGGGATTGAATACCATATTTATCGATATCATCATGCTGATCGGGATTACCATTGCCATGTTCAGTATTGACCCCCGCTTGAGCCTGGTTATCTTCATTACAGTCCCTCTGTTTATGGTTCTGGTCTTTATCCTGCGAACCCGGTTGATAAATACGGCACGTCGGATTCAGCGTCATTATGCGGCAGTCAACGCTTTCCTCAACGAGTCGATATCAGGCATCAAGGTGATCCGATCCTTTGCCAGGGAAAATGAAAACATTGCAGATTTTCGATCGATCAACAAAGAGTACTATACACAGACCCGATCCTTCTACCGACTGACTGCCTATTTCTGGCAGGGGGTAGCGACTGTATCCGTCCTGGGACAGGCACTGGTTCTGTTAGGAGGAGGCATATTGCTGGCAGCTGGCAGCCTCACCCTCGGAACAATTGCCGCATTTCTCCTGTACATCAATCGTTTCTTTCAACCCCTGCAGAACATCAGCAACATGCTGAATCAGTTGAGCCGCGCCATGGCATCTGCCGAACGGATCTTCGCGGTCATGGATGTCCCCCGGGATGTGGAAGACAGGGACGATGCCATCACAGAAATAGATCTCCAGGGAGATATCGAGTTCCGTGATGTCTGGTTCGCCTACGAAGGGGAGGAATTCGTTGCCAGAAAGATCAATTTTCAGGTCGAAGCCGGAAAGACCACCCTGATTAACCTGTTGTGCCGCTTCTATGACCCGATAGAAGGAGCGGTGATTGTTGATGGTCATGATCTAAGGGATTTGACACAAGCGGCATACAGATCCCACCTGGCCGTCGTGATGCAGGACGCCAGGATCTTCTCCGGTACTGTGATTGAGAACATTCGTTACGGCAAACCGGATGCCACCTTTGAAGAGGTGGTCGCCATTGCTGAGGAGATGGGCATACACCAGATGATTCAGTCAATGCCCCGAGGATATGACACCAGAATCGGGGAACAGGGAGCCAACCTTTCCCTGGGCCAGAAACAGCTGCTGGCCTTCGCCAGAGCACTCATTCGAGATCCCCGGATTCTGATTCTGGATGAAGCCAGCGCCTACCTCGATTCCCAGTCGGAAAAGATGTTGCAGACGGCCATGCAAACCCTGCGTCACAACCGGACCTCTTTCATCATCTCCCACCGCTTATCAACGATTCAGGGAGCCGACACCATTCTGGTCCTGGAAAATGGTCAAATCGTCGAATCGGGAAGCCACGCCGAATTGATGCAGAAAGGGCAGCATTTCGCCCGCCTGGTAGAGAGTCAGTATACACCGTCAAACTAGAACGTAACGATTACCCTATTTCTGGAGCGATCTACCTGGGATGCCCACAGCCCTGCGTTAATGGTAAATCCTGTCCTTGACAGGCAATCATGGGGCCAGCCAGAAAAAGGTCTCTGAATATTTACAGATTCTTGAGTGGTCCCATAATCGCGTGACAGGGACATCCGGGCCCAAAGGACCCGGTTCTGTTTTGAGCTCAAAGGGCAGGCAAAAAATGGCTCAGGCTATCTTGTACCTTTCGGATTCTTATTCGTTCTAATCTTACTCTACTCAGCGAGAGAATTTCTAGGATAGCAATTAAGAGTATGATTACGATTAAGAAAAAAACAGCAACACCATTGTGCTGGACCGTGCCTAAAAAACACAGTTTCACTTAATGAAAAAAACAGGGAGGATATACAAATGAACAGATTTGAAGAGATTGTATGGGGCGGGTTGGTTGCAGATGCCGCTACTATGGGGATGCATTGGATATATAATCAGGATCGAATTACTAAAATCGCAAAAGAGAAGCCGGAGTTTTTCGATTGTGTCCCTGAACACTATGAACCGAATGTCGAAGCAGAAGGAGAGTCCAGCACCGCATCGTATTTTCTTGCCCATGAGGGGAAAAAAGCTGGTGATATGACCCAGTATGGAGAGCAGTTACTGGTAATGCTGAAAGCGCTTGCAAAAGATAAAGGCAAATTCAAGAGAAGGACATTTGAAGACATTTTTTATCAGTTTTTTGGCCCGGGTGGGGAGTGGGTGGGTTATATCGACAGACCGACTGATGTGACCTTATATAATTACAAAAAGAGGGAACGCGATGCCTATGACAAAGCAGGAGAATATGAAAATGGCTTATCAGATGAAGAAAAATGGCTTCTTGATGACAAAGCCATGGTGTTATTCAAATACTATGACGAGTCAAAAACCAAAGAAGAAAATATGGAATGGTTCATTTTATCGATTGTATCGAGGCGCGCTTTTGATACCGAGAAGGATGCACTCAGAATTGAATACTGCAGACAGATGTTTGAGATCGTATATGAGAGTAAACAGGGGTTCTGTGGCGACAGAGGCGATGACCAGTTGCCGACCATAGCTAAGCTCCCTCCTCTGGTCGCCCTTTATCACGACAAAGATAATTTTGAAGAGATTGTCGAAGCAGGCGCCAGGTTGACAAATAATAATGATCGGGCCGTCTCTTTTGCTCTTGTATATGGCGCCATGTTGAAAGCGGCCATAGAGACCAGGGATAGAATGGCTGTTATTGAAGCAGCCAAAGTTGCAGCTGCGCCTTATCCCGAATTGACAGATTTGATTGAAAAAGCGCTATCGTTGGTCAATCAACCGCATCTTCACATGAGCCTCTATTTCGGAACGAGTTGTCATTTAACCTATAGCTTACCACATGAGATCATGCTGCTTCATAATTTTGATAGCTATGTCGATGCAGTGAGAACAAATATTTATGTTGGCGGGGATAATTGCGGTCGATCTTCAATGATTGGCGCCATGTATGCCGCTATTTACGGTCAGGGTGAAAAGGGACTGCCACTGGAGTGGGTCAATAAGCTCACAAAGAAAACGGAGATAGAAGCTCTGATGGCGCAGATTGAATGCTAATGGTTGCAGAAATATCGGCGATTGAAACACGCTGAAAACATCCGTTAGAGCAAATTAAGCTTAGAAACCAGAGCAGAAATATGACAATTATTTTAACGTCACTGATCGTTTTTGTAATTATTATCATGGCCGGTGTAGGTGCTTTACAGTTTTTAGTGATACCCAGAGCCGAAAAATCCCACCGCAGAGCAGTGGGACGAGTATTTATTTGCTAGTTATTAATCAGTGATTATCTGTGCAAATCCGTGATCTGTTTATCTTAGAATTTGAAACTTAGTGACCTCAGTGTCTCCGTGGTGATATTTCCTAGAAAGTTGTCACATCCACGAAGTTGAAACCATCAACCAAAATAGTAGGAGTTTTGGCGTAGCTCTCTTGCAAAACTGTTGGTCCCATGGCCAGAATGCGGTTGGAAAAATCATACATGATTTCATTCCAACGGAAATTGTTTACAGATTTCTGTACCTCACCATTTTCGAAGTAGAGCACTCCATCACGAGTCAATCCTGTCATTTCGCCTTTTTTCTGATCAATCGGACGAATATACCAAAGTCGGTTTATGATGATGCCGCGATCTACCATCTTCATCATTTCTTCTTCTGTAGTAGTTCCACCATCCATCACGAAGTTTAACCTCTCCGTAGGTTAGCATGGTCTGGTTAACTTCGCGCATTAATTCAATTTTATCGCTAAAGGGAACATCGAATGGATCGATTGTGTGTGGGGTGGTGAAGCTATCGATATAGCCCCGTTCATGGGCAAGTGTAAGCCCTTTACCGTGGGGAACACGAGCCGATTGTTTGGCGATATTAAAAAGCCTTTTTTACTGTTGCTTTAACATCAGTTTCACTAAAAGCATAGCTGTGAGCAAAACCCCCAGGCTCCATCTTTAAATACACGGATACCATAACCATAGGTCTCGTTCAGATTGCTGAGCTTCAAACTCAGGTTGCGTAAATACATCATTTCGGTGTTGGATCGTTGTATGCGGATATCTGCATAATCTGCCCCCAGCGATTTGGCCGTATCAAGAGCCAATTCCAGATAGTTCATAATCAACCTCGCTTTATAGAATGTGAAGACGACGTGTTTCCTTAACATTAATGGGAATCACTTGAGTAATTGTTGAGCCGACCCTTAGACAATCATCTCGACTTCATTCGATCTGCGGTCGGCCAGCTCTTTGAGTATTTCTGCATGCCTGGCTCGGGTGATATCGTATTGGCGGACAAAAAAGATGGCGATCACGGTCAGCACGCTGGTTACGCTGATGAAGCTCCAGCCGATGGAATTTTGAATATCCTGGTTAATCATCGACGGATCGCGCAATGAACCGATCCCTGAATAATCGACCATAACGCCAATGATGAAGCTCCCCAGACCTGTAGCAATTTTCTGCAACAGGGATATAACGCCATAATAAAGCCCCTCCTGACGGACGTGATGGACTCTTTCATGCTCGTCGGTGATGTCCGCCAACACAGAATGGCCCATGGTCAGGGCGATACCAAGGCCTGCCTGGCCAAGGAAATATGAACCGGCCACCAGTGGAAAGATGATGGAGTGCCCGGTTTCCGGAAGAAGATTTAGAAGCTTTAACACTGCCATTGATGACATGAGGATCAACGACCAGAGTGAGGCATAGATCCAGGTATCTCTCTTCTCACCGATTTTCCGGACCAGTAGACGGGAAAAAGGTGTGGCGCAGACGGTACCGAGCATGGCAATCGGCAGGATGATTCCAATCTGTTTTGAACTGAATTCCCAGAAATAGGTGAACAGATACATGGTAATTCCGATGTTGAGGCCGTAAACAACGTACCAGAATGCCATACCGAATCCCATTAAGCGAAATGGACGCACCTTAAGGGCACTGAGCATTTCCTTGAAAAAACGATGCAGGCTCAAAGGCGGTGAATTCTTGGAAGCCTGGGGCAGAAAAGGGATACGATGGTGAGTACCAATGGCGGAATACCAGATGGTCACTACCATCAACACAGCAAAAGTAATGGCAAAAAGCGGATATCCCTCCGGGTTTAATTGTCCCTTCGGATATTCAGGTGTTGCCCTGAAGAAGACACCAAAACTGAGAATGATCACTAACAGAAACCCAAGTAAACCAAACAACACGCGTAGCGCCGAAAGGGTTGTCCGTTCGCCGTAATCTTGTGAGAATTCCGCGTTCATGGCCATGTGAGGAACCGAATAGATGGTCATAAACGTCCGGGTTAACACCGCAAAAACCGTCAGCCAGATGAACAACTGGGTCTGGCTTAAACCGGTCGGCGGAACAAACAGGAAGTAAAAGGAAACGGCCATAGGAACAGCCGCCCCGTACATGAATGGATGTCGCCTGCCCCAGCGCGACTTGAAAGAATCCGAGATCGATCCCATCAAGGGATCTGACACAGCGTCAAAGCAGAGGGCGATCAACAGCGCCGTCCCGGCCAGGGTTCCCGAAAGTCCGAGCACATTGGTGTAGAAAAAAATCAGAAAAACAGAGACCGCACACCCCTTGGCCCCTTCTGCGATCTGCCCGATGCCGTAAGCGGCTTTTACCGGAATGCTGACGCGTTGTGTGGTCATTTACCCCTCCAATAGGTATTGATTGATTTGTGTGTAAAACTGACAGTCCTTCCTCCAGGATCATGCGATCGGTTTTTTCCTCAAAGGTTTTGATGGCCGGACGTGGTGGCGTGATCGGATCCAGTCCCGACTCCTCCGGGTTTGACTTTATGCCAGTGATGAGAATCAACGGGTTTATTTTTTCCTGGCATTCTATCAAAAACAGATTATTTACACATTTGTGCAACAAAACTTATATGGGAACAATGCACTTGTCAAGATTTTTTTAGCACACCGGCATCCGTATCACGCGGCCAGGGAATTAGAGAATTAGGGATCGTGGGTTATTTATCGTCAAACGCTGAAAGGTCGAAATCGTCAAGATTGATATTAAATTGGTACTGGTAGCTGTCTGCACGCATATAGTAATTCACGATTTCGATGGGGTCGATTGATACAGACCGCAGAAAAAGACGACTGCACATAAAGGGCTCCATGACCTGGCAACCGAGGATATCTGACATCTCCTGATCCGCGGCAATGGCCTCCAAAAACATCTTCCCGCCTCCAATCTGCAGATCCATTTTGTCATTCAAAATTCGCAGGACCGCTTTTTTCTGACGGATCTCTTTTTTTGAGATTAGTTTTACCAGTTCAACAGGCATAAAATTCTCCACCAGATGAACAGGCACTTTATTTGACATAATCACCCGTTGAATTCGGCCGATACGGTCTTCATTAGAGAGACCAAAAAAATCCCTGATATGATTGGCGATATTGGCATCCCCGACTTTAATTTGATCGATCCCCAAGGGCCTGACGTCACTACTGGACGTCAGGCGAACGGCATCCTGGAGGCTGGTCAGGTTGTTCTGCCAGACCACTGGACTGTAGTCAGCGACAAAGGTGCCTTTACCCCGCTGGCGGATGATCCACCCCTCCTGCTCCAGTTGCGTGAAGGCCCGGCGGATGGTGATCCGGCTGACGCCCAGCTCCTTACCAATGTTATCTTCACTGGGTAGCTTACTGCCACGCTCATAGTGACCGGCCACGATTTTATTTTTTACGGTCTTCGCGATACGACCATAGAGAGGGAGAATATTCTTCATTGTTTGATTTCAGTTGATTTATGAAGGCACTGCAGCACTACCAGTTCTGCGGTTAGCCAGTTCCTCAAGTATTTCTGCGTGTCGGGCTCTGCTGATATCATAATGGCGAACGAACAATATGGCAATCACGTTAACCACAGTGGGAACAGCAATAAAGCACCAACCAAATCGGGCAAGTGTCTCCCAGGAAATTGTTGATGGATCCTTCAAACTGCCAATTCCGGAAAAATCCACGATCAGACCTGTAACAAAGCTCCCCAGACCCGTCGCAATTTTCTGCATCAGGGATATGGCACCGTAGTAGAGCACCTCCTGACGAACATGATGAACCCTTTCATGTTCGTCAGTGATGTCGGCCAGGATAGAATGCCCCATGGCCAGGGTGATGGCAAAGCCCATCTGGCAGAGAAAAAACGATGCGGCCACCAGGGGAAAGATGATGGGATGGTCGTTTCCCGGGAGAAGATGAAAAAGTCTTAAAAACAGCGGTATTCCGCCCGCAACCGCAGACCAGATTGAGGCGTAGATCCAGGTATCTCTCTTCTCTCCGACTATCCTGGCCACTTTTCTGGCAAACAGCACACTAAATGTACCTAGCATAGATATTGGCAAGATGATAGCGATCTGTTTTGAACTGAATCCCCAGAAGTATGTGCACAAATATAAAGTCATCCCCTGGTAGAGACCATAAATGACATACCAGAAGACCATCCCTGACGCCATGAAGCGAAACGGGCGTACCTTGAAGGTATTGACCATTTCAGCAAAAAATCGGTTCAGGCTCAAGCGCGGTGTATCCTTGGACGGCTGGGGCAGAAAGGGGATGCAATGGTGGGTGCCGATGGCGGAATACCAGATAGTCACGACCATTAATATGGCGAATGTCAGGGCGAAGCGCGGATATGCCGCCGGATTCAACTGCCCCTTCTGCGATTTGCCCGATGCCAAAAGCGGCTTTGACCGGAACAGTGACACGTTTGTTGTTCATTGGTAGACTCGCCTATTAACTATTTAAAGGATCGGCTCAAAAATGACTTGGCATTTTGTCGGCAAACAAAAAATCAAAGTCTGACATCGTGCCGGGGTCTGCCCCAGTTGGCGGCCATGGCCACCACCCGCTCCGCATCCTCCTCCAACATGATGCCATCGTTCACCAGCTTTCGGGCCGCCTCACGTACGGCTTCGACATAGCCTTCCGGTGTCCCGTACCGCTCCAGCACCGAGAGACGCGAATCGTCGGTATAGATACGCTCCTCTGAATAGTCGGGGAATGGGATGTAGCTGCCCATAATCCCAATGGGAAAACCGCTTCCGAAGCCGCGGGGTCTCATGTTCCAGGCGGTAAAGGTTCCCAGTGGTGCTTCCACCATGGCTGGCCGCAGCCCGCAATTCTCGTTGCCATCCACATCCACCGCAGGCACGAGTATCGTGTAGCCGGTCTTATCGATCACCATCGGTGGCTGCTCGGTGATCAAACCGTGGTCAGCTTCCGGTCCGAAATCGTACAGCGGTAAATCCGAAGGACCGACAGACGGCAGGGCCTGTCCCGGAATCTTCGGAAACTGTTTTTTCCATTCCTCAAAGGTGACCAGGGTGCCATTCTCCCGGGAGGGGATACAGGAATCCGGCGGTGCGGTTCCGTCGGTCGCCCAGCGATCCATGGCTTCCAGTAGGCCACGGAAAAAAGGTGTGCTGTAGACGTTGTTCAGGTAGTTAAACTCCGGAAATAACCGCGTCGCTTGCCCCATCAACGGGTTGGAGATATGGCAGGTGCTGGCCCAGCTATAAATACGCACGTTGTCGGGCTGGGGGAGGTCGTTGCCCCGGGTGTCTGTATGTACCAGCGAACCCCGCCGGTCCCAGTATTCGGAAGATGTCTGGGTGTGCATCACCAGGGGATCCGTATCCGGCCGTTTCAGAATGGCATCGGTTTTGTCCGTGAGGTGATCGGTCGTGACAGCGTATGAAAAGGGAAAGCGGTCCGCATAGATGTCATGTTCCATAAAACCCTGGCCCGCTGACGCCGTCAGAATGGCAAAACGGTGTTGCAGCCACATCAGACCGCCGCCGGACACGTGGGGCATGACCCCGTCGAACACCTTGCGACCGTCTGCGTCTTCGTTGAATCCGCGATACACGTAGTCCCGGATGACCCGTCCTGTCTGGGATCTCCCCCAGCCATAGCATTTGTCGATGGGACCCGTCAGATCGTTGCCGGCATTGTCTTTATCGCCATACCGCAGAAAGCTGACCAGGTCCCTGACCGCCACATAACCCAGTCCCAGTACCAGTGGATCGCGAGCGATGTAGATCAGCTCGTAGATCCAGCCGAGTTGGAACTCCCCGGGCAGGTAGATATTGGTATCTGAGGGGACAACCGCCATCTCGTCCATGGAATTGGCGCCGCTGCCCTCGGTTCGAGCAAACTGCCAGTCGGTGTATGGTATCTCGATCCGTTCGCTGTCGGGATAGCGGCGCATGGTGAGCTGCGCCTTCCGCGTATCCAGTGATACAGTGGGATGACTGCGGGTATTGGTCCAGCCGGAAAGCGGTCGGACTGTGATTCCCGGCATGGGTACCCAAAACTCCTGACGAATGTTTCCAGTCAAAGGCTTCCCGTTATCGGTCCCTACCGGGAGATCAAGGAGACACCGGTCATTACCTGGCAGGATATCCCCCTGCCAGGCGCTCCACAGGACTGTGTACCCCTTTCTGAACAGGTGCCCGTTGCCGGCGTCTGCCAGGGTTTGCGGGTCATTGGTCGCCGGGGCGTCGTTAAAATAGTGCAGGGAGCGCAGGCAGGCACGGTTACCAAAATCGTAAAACAAGCGGCGATTCCCTTTTTCAGGATTCACCGGCCGAAAGATCATGAAGTCGCCTGAAAACGCCACCAGTCCATCATCATCGGTTGGTGCCTTGTCGATATCGAAGACACCGGACTGGGCCGGGCTTTTCGGATCGACCCTGAAATGGGCCCGCCCGCTGATCCTTTCATAAGAACCAGCATCACCGAAGGCATGTCCGTCTGCAAAGGGGCGTCGATCTCTGATTTCCAGTTCAATAAGATTTGTCATCTGTTGTGTCTCCTCATACTCGGTTGAAACTGACAAACCCAGACAGGTCGGCCAGCTGTTCAAAATGCTGAAGTGTATTTATTTTCTCATGGGCATCCTCATCTGTCAGAATGTTGGCGGTGTATTTCAGAAATTTGCCTTCCAGATCTGACCAGTCCAGGGGATTATCGGTCATGCCCCGGGCCTGGGCCACCTCGGCGTTATATGACTGCCCGCTGTTCATTTTTATCTCAATTTTCACATCCATCCTGCGAGTATCCTCCCAGCAGGGCTTCACCTTTTCGATCAGTGTTTTCAGGACCGAGTCGGTCACCTTCGGGGCGGTGAACTGTTCCGGGCCGATATCACGATCAAGGACGGCCCTGGCCACACAGTAATCCAGGCTGAACTTGGCTTCCATCTCCGTCTTCGGGCGCGGGTGAATCAGCAGAAACTGGACGCCCGGGTTGATATGGACAGCGATCTCTTCGATTTCGTCCGCATTGACCTCATGGTTTTTAACAATCTCCAGTGCACAATCGATGGCAGTATGAGTCCCGGCACAGCAGGGGTAAAGCTTGTAGCTCAATCCGCTCTGCAGGATTTCCAGTGGATCCCCCAGGGTTGCCACCGCCTCTTCCAGCCGCTCGACTTTGTTGCGGCTGAAGTTTTCGACAAACCCGAACTGGCTCTCCAGGGCTTTTGTGTTAGCAGTCATGCCATCTTTGGCCAGGGTAACAGCCATGATGGCGTCGGCAGCTGCATGACCCGAGGCGAACGGTTTGGCCATGGTACCATTGTTACTTCTGAGACCGGATGCCAGGTTGGCGGCAATTCCCAGAGCGTTCTCGACCTGATCCGGGGTCAGCTTCAATAGTTTTGCACAGGCAGCCGTCTGCATCATCACGCCGAACGGCCCCACCGGGAACCAGCCGTACCCCACAAATTCGGGATTCATGGCTCGACCCAGCATACCGCCAACTTCAAATCCGACCAGGTAGGCCAGCACCAACTCCCGGCCGCTGGAGCGGTGATACTCGCCCAGGGCAAACAGGGCCGGCAGTAGTTGAATACTGGGGTGGGACATCATCACCACATTGGTGTCGTCCAGATCCTGGGCATGGGCGGCTGTTCCATTGGCCATGGCTGCAAGTGTGGCGGATGTTTTCAGGTCAGTACCCCAGACGGTTGTCTGGGGATTACCACCGAAATCCGCCAGCATCCGCCTCACTTTGACGGCACACGCTTCGTCCAGCCCGGCCAGGATTGAAGCAGTGTAGTCCGTGATTGCCATCTTGACGGCTTCCAATGCCTGATTAGGGACATCCTCAACCTTGAACTCGGTCATAAACCGGGCGATTTTTTGTGTGGGGTTCATGTTATTCCTGTGGATGTGGTTTCTTCATTTATTCGCTGCAACCTGACGTGAGCACCTTCTACTGCAGCCACCGTGGCTGCCGTCAACCCGGCCCCGTCGGAGCCGATCACCAGAACGTCAGTGTTAATCTGTTTCATCATCGTGACCAGGATTTTGTTTCCAGTTTCCCGGCTCTTTCTGGTAGAACATCTCGTTGAAAACCTTGACACCTGCCTCTAGTCCTTCCCGTGACCCTTTCCAGCCTTCATGACAGCCGTTGCAGGAATTTGGGATCACGTTCTGCGAGAAGCAGAGGGCGAGCGAGGCATGGCCGATTTGTTCGTCACCGCAGTAATCGGGCAGGGGATCCGCATCCTTGAATCGATCGAACATTGCCAGACTGATGGCAGGTGAAACAATCCTGAAATGATGCGAGGCACCGTCCCCCATGGAAGCTGAGTACGTGGACTGTTGCTGATGACAGGAAATGCAGGTCATCTCATCTTTTCCTTCAAGATAAGGTGCATGCCCGGTGTGCTCAGCGATGGCTGCCGCATCCTGAAATTGCGGGTTCTCAGCGTGGCAGCCCAGGCATAGATTTTTATCATCTTTGGCCACTTTCAGGTCATGCTCAAACTCGCTGCCATGTGGCGCATGGCAGCCGATGCACCCGATCTCTTCTGTATAATGGGCGCTCTGCTGATGATCGAAGAACTGCTGTCGGTGTTTTTTGGCAAAAGGGGTGCCTTCCCAACGGATGGGCGCTGGTTTGGAATACTCTGCCAGCACCTTTCCCGGACGGTACATCTCACCGCCAAACTCTTTCATGGGGTGCCTGGACAGGATTCCGGTGGGAAAGCTTTTGCCGTATCCATGACACTGGCCGCAGACCTCCACCTCGCGTTCGAAGGCCAGGTCAGTGGGATTGATGATGTTATCCTCCTCGGGGTCGTCCGTATGTGCAGCCCCCGGACCATGACATTTTTCGCAGGCGATCATCGGCTCTACGCTTTCCGATTTCTGGTATCCGGTGAACCCCAAGGTCGTGACAACCCCTGTTTCATGACAACCCGCACACATCGACCCCCAGGCGATGATCTTGAAGGGTCGTTTTCTCAACTCTCCATCACTGTTCCACCAGAGCGAGAGTCGAAAAGGGACCCAATCGTTAATGGTCTCATTCCAATCCGTGGGCAGCGGATAGTAATCACCGTCGATTTTGGTATAGAACCGTTGCTTCCAACCATGGCCGCCAGTGACCCGGGAGACGGTGAAAGTGGATTCCCGGGTGGGGTCGGCAGCGTCCACCAGGGTGACCTGGTGCAGGCCTTCAGCGGATTCTTCCAGCCTGATTGTTACCTCAGACAGGTCCCCTTCCTGGAAGGTCAGGGTCTTTCCCCACTCTCCGATGATCGGGTTCTTGTCCTTCGTCACGTCCTGAATAACCCGGGCATGGGCCGTTTTGGCCCAGGACGCATATTCCTCCTCGTGACACTCTCCGCAGGCTACAGAACCGACGTAATCCCGGTTGTTCTGGACCGGGCTGTCCCGGTTTGCCAGGAACCAGACCAGGGCCAGCAGCAGAATAACAACAAGAAAGGCGGATACACTCCCCAGAATAATTTTCTTGGTCATTTTAACACGCTTCAATATTATGCATATTAAACACTCACCACGGAGACACAGAGGTCACGGAGATGAACAAAGTTGCACTGAAGTATCTATCAGCTGGCCACCTCAACATTCCCGGATTTCCGCTCGGCCAATTCCACCAGGATCTCTTTGAGCCTGGCCCTGTCAATGTCATATTGCCGAATGAACAACACCGCCAGCAGGGTTACCACGATCACAACGGGGGCCATGCTCCATCCCAGAAGGGTCAGATTCTCCGGAGTGGCTATATCCGTTCCCCTCAACTTGCTGATGCCGGAAAAATCGGCCATCACACCGGCAAGCAGACTACCCACACCCGAAGACATTTTCTGCATCAGGGACATGGCACCATAGTAGAGCCCCTCCTGTCGTGTATGGTAGATTCTCTCATGCTCGTCAGTGAGATCCGCCAGAATGGAAGTCCCCAAGGTTATTACGATACCATAGCCCATCTGGCCGAGGGCGATGGTGATCCCCACCAGGTAAAACAGGGACGGGTGGCCGTTTTCCGGCAGGAGACCGAACAGGCGCAAAAAGATCATCAATGAGAGAAAGAATGAGGCCCAGATTGAGCAGATAATCCAGGTATCCCGCTTCTCCCCGATTATTCTGACAACCTTGCGAGTAAAGGGAACAGCCAGAGCGATAGTCAGAAGACTGATCGGTAGGAGAATTCCGATCTGTTGCGAGCTGAAATCCCAGAAATAGGTGTATAGATACAATGATACCGCATTTATACCACCATACATGATGTAATAAAATACCATACCAGTCGCTACAACCCGAAAGGAACGTACCCGGAATGGGCTGGTCATATCTGCCAGAAAGCGGCCCGGACTGAACGGTTTTTTGTTTTTTGGCGCCTGGGGCAGAAATGGAATGGTATGGTGGGTGCCAAGGGCGGAATACCAGATAACGACCACCATCAGGATGGCAAAGGTCAGGGCGAAGGGGGGATAACCTGCCGGATTCAATTGTCCTTTCGGGAATTCCGGTGTCGCTACCAGGAAATAGTTGAATGAACCGATCGCCACTGCCAGAAATCCCATCATGGAGAAAAACATGCGGAGAGCGGACAGGGTGGTCCGCTCTCCGTAATCATTCGTTAATTCCGCATTCATCGCCATATGGGGGACTGAATAGATCGTCATGCTTACGCGGGTGAGTATGGTGAAAACGGTCATCCAAATAAAAAGCCCGGTCTGTCCCAGGTTATCAGGGGGAACAAAGAGGCAATAGAAAGAAATAGCCATTGGAATCGCACCGGCATACATGAACGGATGCCGTCTGCCCCAGCGTGACTTGAAGGAATCCGAGATGTAACCCATCAAGGGATCGGAGACGGCATCAAAACAAAGAGCAATCATCAGCGCAGATCCGGCCAGGGTCCCCGAAAGTCCCATCACATTGGTGTAAAAGAAAATCAGGAATACGGCGACTGCACAGTTCTTGATGCCCTCAGCCATCTGTCCGACGCCAAAAGCAAACTTTACCCGGGTAGTAGTAAGACTGTTACTCATTGTTCGTACCTCTATGAGGTTAAAGGCTATCTTTCTGAACGAATATCACTCCAGTATCTTAAGTGCTCAATCAGGGTCGTTAACTTAACACAAAGTTGATTTCGGATCGATCCGTTTAACTAAATCCCCTCCTCCAGAATCTGGCGGTAGCTACGCTCCTTAAAAGTCTTCAGTTCGGGTCTTGGCGGTTCGATGGGTTCCAGACCCAGATCCTCCGGTTTCTCCGCCGGTGGATGGATATAGTTATACACCTCCCGGAACTTGGACTCTGCCCGGACGTAGCACGTCAGGGCTTTCCCGTAGAGATAACGCTGTTCCACACCGTCTGTCAGTCTGGCGGCCACCACGACTTCCCGCCCCTTTTCCAACTCTTTGCAGGCCTTTGAAAACAGGTCCCGCAGTGCCAGGCGGGCCGGCAGTAGTTCCAATCCTCGGTCCATTTTCTTGATGGCAGTGTCAGCTGCAGCCAGCCGCTCTGCTGCTGTAAATTCCGCTTCCTGAACGATCTCCGCCTCGCTGGCTTTCAGTTTCAGGGTGTAAAAGGAGTAGGTGACATCCATGAAATCCTGGGGGTCGCTACCGGCGGTGACGTTAATCCCGGCAGGGCCGGTGGCCTGAAAAAAAATACCGTTGTCGCCATCATCGGGAACTCCGATATTGACCCGTTGGTTGCAGCGGTTGCCGATGTAGTAAGTATTCTCTTCCGGATCCTGCTGACGGTAGAGCATTTTGCCCCAGTCAACGTCGATCTGTCCCTTGTACTTGTCAAACATGGCCCAGAGCTGGTTGATCCTGGGATCTGTCTTGAAGGGCTGCAGGGGTGGGTCAAACAGTTCACAGTTTTCGGGAATAATATAGGTGTTGGGGGAGGCGATCCAATCCTTCTCAGAAAAATCACCCGGCCTGCGAAAGGTTTTCAGCTTGGCGGTCAGCTCAAAAATAAAGGCATTGCCTTTGGTATCCGCTATCATGGCATTGTGCACTCGGCCGCCGGTGGTATGAAAGGAGAGCAGTTTCTCCCGGGCTTTATCGGCATCGTCGTAGAACTGGATCAGGTGTCTCAGGGCCAGTGTCAAGGGAAGACCGAAATCCATGTCGATATCCCGGGGTGGATCAATGTTGCCACCCGACACCCAGAGCCCCTTATTATTCATCAGCGGATGAAGGGTTAGCTCGCCAAACAGCTGAACACCGCTCATGAACGGATAGCCCTCGTCGGGAAAGGCGATGACATTCAACGGTTTTCCCAGATACCCATCGATGGAATCGCCGCAGATCAGCTTGCCATCTTTGGTAGCACTACCCCAGGCTGCCCAGCGGCTGCAGTCCCCGCCGAAATCAGGTGGGCTTTTGATCGCTGTGGGTGAATCCGTACCGGCCTTAGCAGTACTGCTAACCGGATCCGCCTTGATACCATATTTTTCCTGGTACTCTTTTGGCGGCAGCTCATCCAGCTCTGTGGGCATCTGGGCGCTGGGACTCATGGCGGATTTAGCATAGACCCCGGCATTGATGGACATGATATCCGAATAGGTGACGTCGTATCCCGCAGCCTGCGCACCGGCAGCGATGCCGATCATCTCGTCAATCAGTTCGGGGGTGTACTTCTTGATATAATATTGGAACGCTTTCAGAAATGGATTTATGATATCCAGGTTCTCCCCGATTTTCATTTTAATACTGCCAAGCAGCATGTCCCTGACAGGCACGATACCGGCCCCTACCTGATATCCGTACTGATACCCCATCTCGTAGTTGGAACCCCGCACGAAGATTACTGGAATGATATCCTTCCGCAAAAGCTCTTCCTTACTGAATGTCATGTTGTTCTCCCAATTATCACGCGTTGCATGAGGATAATGAGGGGACATGATTTTTCGTGTCCCCTCATTATTCTGTAAATTAGGGGACACGATACGAAAAAAGGTTGGTGTCCCCTAATTTGCTATCTGGTCTTTAGGCCTGCGAGCAGCTGTTCCTTATACTGTCGCTGGATCATGGCGCCATCTACTACTACCCGTACAAATGGGTCCTCATGGTTTTCCTGGGCGATAGCCGCTGCTGCCAGCAGGCGGGCAGTTGCTGTTTGGGTCCAGAACCATTCATTGATCTGCAGAAAGCTTTTCTTGCCCGGTTGTCCCTGGGCAGCATCGCTGTACCAGGTGCGTAGATCGTCAATGCAGAGGCGGATCAGTTCGGGAAGCGGTGTCTCCAAACCGGTTTCGGGTAAGGCGTTTCCGTCAGCCAACTCATCGAAAAAGCGAACGATCCGATCCAGATCCAGGCCACTGACAAAGTGAGCCGCATAACCCTGCTTCTGAGCATAAACCTCGGACCAGGGTTTGAGTTGTGCGATCTCGGAAAGGACGGCGTTCAATCGTGTTGACCCCCCTTCTGTTTTCGGAGCAAAACTTACCGGGCAGGACCAGGCGGTTTCAGACTCATCTTCAGCTTCCGGGGCATCTTCAAGAAACTTCCCCTGCACCGAAGGCACATCATGGTTTTCCAGCAACTGCAGTGCTGCCCTCAAGACCTTGGTCTGAAATTCCGGTTGATTGGGCGCGCCGAAAGGACGGCCCAGCTCGAATGGCACCCCCAGAAAACGGGGCGCTTTCATCTGTTCGGCATGTTCGGGGACAAGAGCAATGCAGGAGGTTGGAATACCGGCTGCTTCAATGTAATGACCGATCGCGCTGACCGCGCGAGTGCAGTTGGGTCAGACCGGTGAAAGCACGACCCCGTTGACCCCATCCTCCTTGAGCAGGCTGGCCAGTTGCCTGGCCGTTTCTTCGATCATCTCCGGTGGCCAGCCGGCACCCATAAAGGAGTAGTGGTAACTTGCCACCGACCCGATCTCCCCTTTTTCCGCCATCTCTTTCAGGCGATCGATGGGATAGACCAGATTCACATCTTCACGGAATCCGGTGCGATCGAAATGAACCGACGAGTGGGTCATGCTCAGGTCCCCTGTCTTCACATCCGACGGCAGCACGCGGTAACTGACATCCATCAGGTTGAAGCGTTCATCGTCGATCCGGTGCAAACCCGCCGTGGTGATAATGGCGATACGACGTTCATTCAGCGGTGGACCAGCCACCAATGGAATCTCTGGCAATGGATTCAGCTCTTTGCCCAATAAATGCCGACGTTCCACTTCCGGCAGCCTGCTGGTATCAACCATGTTATGTCTCCATGTTTTTAGCGGAAAAGGCCTTTTCCAGGGCATCCACCTGCTTGTTTTTACGGGTGACCAGATATTCCAGGTCAGCAATATCCTCTTCGGTCAGTCCATCAAAACGACGCTGTAGTTTTAGATACTCCTCTATGGGTCGCCTTTTCTCTTCGGTGAAACTGACGGATCGTTTAAACACACCGTCCTTGAACGACCAGAGGGGGGCCACACCCGTCCGTACCATCAGCCGGGATATCTTAGCCACAAATTGCGGCTGATACTGCCAACTGGGCTGGCAGGGAACGTAAATATGAAGGTATGAAGGTTGATTGAGCAGCGCTTCCTGGACTTTGGCCACCAGGTCATTCACATAGGCGGGCGTCGCCGTGGCCACGTAGCGGGCAGAGCTGTGCATCATCATTAAAGGCATATCCCTTTCCGGGGTTGGTTTTCCGCCCGTGGCTCTTGAATAGATCCGTGTCGAGGCCTTGGACGGGGTCATGCCGTTGGCAGCGCTGCCGCTGTTGGCATAGGCCTGGTTATCGAGAATAATCCAGGTCAAAGCCTGATCCCGGTCGAAGGAGGCCATAAAATCTCCCCCCCCCATCTCCAGGGATCTGCCTTCTCCTGTCAAAACCACCAGTTTGTGGTCCTGCAATACCCCTTTCGTTTCCATGGCTGCTTGTATGCCCATCATACCGCTGCCGTCCACACCGATTCTGCCGCCCGTCTGCAATTCGGAACGTCCTCCGCCGCAGGAGCGTCCAAAGACCATGGCATTGGGGGTTGATTCATAGATGGCCCGCATCACCAGCTTGGACGCCAACAACGAACCACAGCCCCGGCACTGTTCGGCCCCGGTCTGGTAATAGTGATCCGTTCCACTCCAAAAGGATTTTGTGCCCGACGTTTCTGTTGAAACCATTTGTTTTTCTCCTGGATTGTTGGTATATATAATACTATAATTCCCCCTTTGAAGGGGGCTGGGGGGATGTTGTCGTTTCCGGCTTTACACCTTTAATTCAACATCCCCCTGACATTGCCTTCAAAGGGGGATTCGATCTATTCCGATATTGTTTGTCGTGACGGGTCAAAATCGGCACCGGTGAAGTTTTTCATGGTCATCCCTTCTTCCAGTATCCATTCCATCTCTTTTTCCACTTTGCCCTGCCTTATGTTTTCAAACCCTTCGTTAATGATATCTCCGATCATGTCCAGGGTAATCGGTGCGCCCCCAACGCCGATGGTTTTGCCCATTAGCATGGGGGGCTTTTTGTTTTGATTCAGGAGTGAATAAAGCGTGACGCTAAGCTCTGAAAACAGGGCTGCAAAGGAGTTGCGGTCCAGGGTGACCACAAGTTTGGCCTTTTCAACAGATTTGATGATTGCCTCTGCGGGAAAGGGTCTGTAGGCACGGACTTTGATACAACCCACCTTGATCCCTTTGAGCCTGAGGGCATTGACCATAAATTTCACAGCAGGGTAGACAATCCCCATACTCACCAGTATCAGTTCTGCATCCTGGCACTCGTGGCTGTCAATCAGCCCGGTGTGACGGCTGTTGAAGGCCTTTTTATACTCCTCGCCGACCTCTTTAATGACGGTGGCTGATCCTGCCTCGGCCTTTTTCTGTGAGTGGCGGATATCCATAAAGAGCGGTCCGCCAACACCTTCCTGGTGACGGCGCTGACTGCAACGTTCCTTCCAGTCCACCGCCAGGTAGTCTTTCTCCGGTTTGATAAAATCAGGCGGCGGCAGAAAGCCGTCGATACTGTCCTGGTCAGGTATATCCACCCGGGCTGAGGCATGGGAGGTTTCCCAGCCATCGTATCCCACAATCACGGGCAGCATGACCTGCTCTTTTTCCATGATTTTGTATGCCTGCAGGATGGTGTCAAAGATGTCCTGGGAGTCTTCACAGTAAAACATCAACCACCCCATATCCCGTAGAACCAGGAAGTCATCGTGATCACAATACACAGTTGTGGGGGGTTCCAAAGCCCTGCTGGGGCAGACAATCAGCATAGGCAGGCGGGAACAGGCGGCATAATGAATTTCAGAAGCGGCCCAAAGAATCCCTTCCGAATTAACACAGTGCATTGACCGGACACCGATTCGCGCCGCTCCGATCTGTAGACTCTGAGCTGATTTTTCATTATCGGGCATAATCAGCTTCATATTGGTGACCTCACCGTCGTCAACAAACTTTTGCAGGGTCTCCATCACCTCCTGGTTGGGACCCATGGGAAAGTTGGTATTGACACTGACCTTGGCACATCTTAAGGCCCAGGCGGCCGCTTCGTTGCCCGTAAGACTCATTCGTTTGGTTTCCATTAATTATCCCCCTCTTGATTTTTAGCGGCTGTTGCTTTTTCGGCATCTTCCATTTTAATGGCATCTCGTACGCACTCCACCATGCAGGTGCCGCAGGCCTTGCAGACATCGTAATCAATATTCATAAGCTCATCCTTCCAGGTGATGGCGGCTTCCGGGCATAAATAAGCGGATACACAACCGACACAATTGCATTGGCTGGTATCACACACCGGTAGTTTTCGGCGCCACTTGGTGCTGATGCTTTGCCGCTCCAGATTATCAAAGCCCTTTAAGGTCCTATCCTGGTCGGGGGCTTCAAATTTCATGTTGTGAACAACCCTGGCCTGATGGTAGGCATCATCCAGACAGAGGACGTTGGCTTCTCTGACTTTGGTGCTCAGACGTTCATGGGCCAGCACCGCCTCTTTTAAGGCGTCAAGACTGACCAGATTTTCCGTGGCCGCCGCAAATAGTCCTAGCGTCGCTATCCCCGATGGCGCCGGCTGGATACCGATCCGCTCCGAAAAAATCGCTTCGGCATCCACCGTGGCCACTGTTCCTTCAAATGGGAACTGATAGTTCAGCTCTTCAGGGGCCTTGGCTGTGGAGACCATCAGAATCCCGGTTTTAACCTGGTTCATGGCGTCCTGGACGCTCAGCTGGGTCATCAAGGCGTCCATGCCCTTTTTGGCGCTGAGCATGGCGTCGTGCATGATCAGAATCCCCCTGGGGTTGTTGATGCTGATCCCTGGCGGAATCTCCGGTGTATCCCCGAACCGGATCACAAAGGTGTTGGTTCCCATGGAACGGAGACCGGTCAGGTTCTGTCCCAGGTAGGCATATTTCCCCTCCAGGATCAGGGCCCGCGTCAGAATCTCCATGGCCGTCCGCCCTCCCTGCCTGGCAATACAGAAACAGGGGAACTCGATGATATCGTTCTTCAGAAAAAACTCAGCCTGGCTCTCTTTAATACTGTCACTGTCAAACATGGCGATCCCCTATGGTTGTTTTAAAGGAAGGACTTCTGCGACGTCGCTCTCAGCCGGTTTCTCCTCGTAATTCCGAATGAACACCTTGCCCTTGTGGGTCGCTTTTTCGAACGTATCAGGCGGCACAAAAAAGATGGAGGGGGTCACCCGCAGGTTGTTATGCATATCCGCCCGCATATCCTTGCTGAGTTGCTCTATTTCTTCCGGTTTCAGGTTCTGGCCCAGCTCCACCTGTAATTTCAACGGCGGCTTCACCACCGGACCCGGCTCATCCAGCAGAATACGGAAATCTCCGGAAACCTTAGGCGCGAACTTGGAAATCGAGTTTTTAAAGGCGGCCGGGTACACATTCACCCCCTTGACCATCATCATGTCATCCGCCCGCCCGATGATCTTAAACCGCAAACGGGAATCGCCACATTCGCAGGGACTGGTGGTAACTTCCAGGATGTCATTCAGGCGGTAGCGCATCAAGGGAGTTCCTTCCCAGTCGATATAGGTGTAGCACATCTCGCCAATGGCCCCGTCTTTCAGCTCCATAGACTCTTTGGTCACCGGATCCAGCAACTCCAGGATACAATAATCTTCTGAAACCAGGTGCATCCCTTTGCCGTGTTTCACCCCACAGGAATAACCATGAAAATTATGGGTTCCGCCAATACCGTCTTTCGCGGCATTCACAGCAAAACCCTTGCCAATGCGGTCCTGGACACTCTTGATACTCATACCGGGCTCACCACCCCCGCCAATAGCCAACAGGCCCAGCTCACTGGCTGGTTTCCCGAGAATTTCCGGACATTTCTCGATGATATACTGGGCAAAACTGGGGGTGCAGGTCAGCAAGTGGGGCTTGCAGAGGTCAATAAACTGTAGAACCCTGGCAACGCCGCCTTCAGCGCCCACCGGAATCACACACAATCCGTAATCCATCATGGCATCAATCACCGGTACCCCACCCGTGAACATGCTCAAGGCCATGGCATGCAGCACCCTGAGTCCCGGAAATGCACCGCCCAGCCACAGTTTTCTAGCATGGAGCTGGCGGTTTACAACCACATCGTGTTTGGTCAGGGTGTACAGGGTGGGCTGTCCAGTTGTCCCCGATGTAGCGCTGATACGCACAAATTTATCTTCAGGGGCACAGGCCAGCATGCCGTATGGGTGATTAAATCGCTCCAGGGATTTCTCCTGGGCCTGCCGCTGCTCGTCCTTGGTCATGGTGGGGATCTTGTAAAAATCGTCCCAGGTCTTAATGTCGCCCGGCTGCAGTCCGACCGCGTCATACTTTTCCTTGTAAAAGAGCCCATTCTCATAATTGTACTTGACCTGCTTCTGCATCTCTTTGAACTGATGGTCCCGCAGCTGGTCCCGCGACATCGTTTCCCGTTCGGGGTTCCAGAATTTTCGATTTGGATCCAGATTCATTTGGTTTCTCCCTGTTTTAGTGAATGGTCTATTTTCTGGATAAAATGAGTACTTATGTTATAACTTGTTGTCTACCGGAAATAGAAACAGATTTTAAAAACGTGTCAACAAAAATGTCGATTCTGACGTTTTCATGTTTTGAATAAGAGTGTTTAAACCTTGATAGATGGGGGCTTTTGACGATCTACGATTCAATCGATGGTCAGCTTGTCAGCTAATCAGAATTGATCCAAAACGGTCAGTTGTTATAACTTATATCTCGCCGAACGAATGGAGGCAAACAAACTACACCGAGTGCCACTTTGCGAAGAAGCTATACAACTTGTTGAAGCGATACCTCATATCAAAGGGCAAGAGCTGATTTTTGCTAGGACTAGAGGCAGGCGGGGCTACGTGGCCCACAGGGTACTCTGGCAGGGCGTACTTCGCCTGCCGGTGCAATTAACATCCATACTGCGCACCCGAATCTGGATGAAATTGAAGGTGCGATTCGGGGAGCGTTTGCTGACAATGATGGTTTGAATACACATATGGCGACAGCTCGCCGACGATCGAGGCCAGGGGAGCGGGTATGACAGGCTGCTACCTTGCTACGCCGGTCACCGCATCACCCAGAGCTCGCATTGCGGCGTAAAATTCGGCGCTGGACAGTGACTCCCGAGCATCTTGTGTCGCAAACTGGGCCACCGTAAAGCCTCGCGCCTTATCAATCCAACAGTAATTGGCAAAAGCACCTGCCGAATAGAACTCCCGGTCGAAATCTTGCGGTAGCCAGAACTGCAGGCTGTAGTTGTCGCCAACCTGGGACTGCTCCACCATACCAATCCAATCGGCTGGCACCGTTTGCTGGCCGTCTATCATTCCGTCTTCCAGATAAAACTGCCCAAAATGCGCAAAATCTTGCAGTGTTAGTGATAGGGCTTGGGCACCATGCGCATGACCCTCGGTGCCTGACTGGTCTTGCCCCCAGGTAGCATCGCCTGCAAATCCTCCGGGTTGCCACAGTTTGGTTTCCAGTATTTTGGCCATAGGCATACCGTAAACCGCACGCAGTACGATACTTAGCGCATGCGTGTCTGTCATAATGTAGTTGAAATCTGTTCCCGCCGGCACGCGTCGGGGCAGCGGCGCTATCCAGTCATCTATGGACTTTTCCTGATTAATCACATCCCAGTGAAAATCCTTGCGATCCGGGCCGGTGTAAGATTCGCTACGGTTGTAAAAGAAGTCAATGCCAGATGACATCCACAGTAGATGCCGAATGGATGTGTCACCGTAAGCGGTATTCTCAAATTCAGGTACGTACACGCTTACCTTATCGTCCAGGCTGGCGATTTTTCCTTCGTGTACCGCCATCCCCACCAGGGTCGATGTGAAGCTCTTGGTGCTGGAAAAGATGACAGAGCGACTCTCGAGGCCAATACCCAGTCCGTAATGCTCAAGTACGACATTGCCGTTATACATGACCATAAGGCCAGCCACTCTCGCGCGAGTAATGTACTCTGCGATAGATCTCGTGACGCCATCGTATACATAGGATATATCTTCGGGATCAATTGTGTCTCGGACAAACTCCCGCGGAGTAGACGAGCCCTGGGCGGTCCTCACTGGCATCACGACCTGCCAATTACTGAACAGCTTTGCCCGATACTCATGACTGTCGTATCTGCATCCATCACAGATGACGGCTTTGGTATCCCAGCGCCAGGGCTGAGCCGCGGATATCTCTGGCAGACTGTTCACGGTTGGAGGCTCACTTACCATGAGATAACTATCGTCCACTCCTGCCTCACGATGTACCAGCCCCTCTTGGTTCAGGGACGACGTCTCCCAATCGTCGTAGTCCTCTCGACTGGGAAATTGGGACAATCTGAATTCATCCCAGGTTCGGCCATCACCATCCAACACTCCCTCGATCGAAAAATTCCCGACAGGTTCTGTAAGCCCGAACGTGATCGACCAACGCATCACTTGTTTTTCGTACAATACGTCGGCATCCTTACCGCTGATCGCCGGTTCTTGCTGAGGGTTGTATTGGGCTGTTTCCCTGAACTTCAACAACTCACCAAGGTGAATAGCCTGCGGATTACTTTCAGGCGTTAGCTCGCTCCAAGTCGAGGACATGGTCAATTCCGATACCATGACAATGGCCTTCTCCACTCCTGCATCTTTGTGCACCAGGTCTGCCTGATACCCGGAGTCGTCATACATCGCCACATAGCGTGCGCGACTCGGGTAGCGAGTAATTTCCACCCTGTCCCAGGTGGAGCTACCCTCGGAGACCTCGATGCCGGTCTTCGTAGTGCTGATTTGTGTGTTGTGAACAAGCTCGCCATCAAATTGCTGCGGATGTCCCGCTGAACTGTAAAGCTCATAGGCTTCTTCGCCCGTCAGACCCGTTGTTCGCCCATCGGCATACGCAGCCTGACTTTTGAACTTCAACAAGTTGATCATGTAGATAGCGTCGGGGGAGTCAGAGTCGCGCATCTCCTCCAACAGTGCGTTATTGAATTGTCCATACCTTGAATCAGCTTCGCTATTATTACCAGAGTCACTACAACCAACTGTCAATGTAACTATTGAAATAATTAATAGTAGTACAAACTTTACGAATTTCATATAATCCTCCTTTTTTTTATATGCAAATTGTTTAATGATTTAGAATGCTAACGTTCAGTTCACCTGGCCAAAATGCCAGGAAGGTTTTCGTTTATTTCAGGTTTTCCGGCTTTTGGCCCGGGTGGAACTGCTTGTGATACGACTGTCACATTGCTTTTAGGATTATAAATGGATCAATGTCGATAACCCAACAGCCTGATTTTCTGTCAGCTTCTTAATTTCTCAATCAGCCATCTTTAAAATCCTCTTTGCGATGATTTTAGTTGGACCAGATTTGCAATCAAGCTTGGGTGATCAGACGACACGTACTTACCAGATTTTAAAAACGTGTCAATAAAAATATCGATTCTGACATTTTCATGTTTGGAATATGAGTGTTTAAACCTTGATAGATGGGGGATTTTGGCGATCTAGGATTCACTTGTTGGCCAGCTTATCAGCTATTCAGAATTGATCCAAAACGGTCAGTTGTTATAACTTGTTTTCTTGGCTGGAATTTGAATACTTCGATGAGATATGAGGGGACGTAGTTTGAAAGTTTAATTTACAAAGAGGAAATGATATTTGTATGACACTTGATTTAGGAAACTTGCTGAAGAGCGGAAAGGCGAAATCAGATTAAGTTCTATAAATCAAACTTTCAAACTACGTTAGGCCACTGTGTACGACTTTAAATCAAAGGTTGAGGAAGATAATATTTAGACCAGACGGGCCACAAAACAAGGATTGACATCTCTATTAGAAGTATATATATTGATGTATATACAGGAGAAAAACAATGAAAGCAGCTAGATTATTCAAAAATGGCGGTAGTCAAGCAGTTAGGCTACCAGCCGAATTCAAGTTCGAAGGCGATGAAGTGTATATAAAGAAAACACGTTATGGAGTCCTGTTGCTTTCGAAATCCCAATCACCTTGGAAGCTTTGGAGGGAGGCAATAGAACGTTATGATTTCCCCTTCATGGACGAAAGACAGCAGGGTGAACAGGTAAGGGAAGGACTTGATGAATTATTTGATTGATACCAATATTTGTATCTACATCCTCAACAGGAAGCCAATATCCGTTCTGGACAGATTCGAATCCTTCAGCACAGAGAAAATCTGTATCTCCTCGATCACTGTTGCTGAATTGGAATTTGGCGCAAAAAAAAGTAAAAGGAGAAAGGAGAATCTTGAACGGCTTGAGCTTTTCTTGTTTCCTTTTGAAATCTTGCCATTTAACGGGAATTCGGCAAAATTCTATGGTGACATAAGAAGCAAGTTAGGGCTTAAGGGGCATGTTATTGGACAATTAGACATGCTCATCGCAGCTCAAGCCCTTGAGAATAATCTAGTATTAGTTACAAACAATCAGAAAGAGTTTTCCAGAATTTCAAACCTCAAACTGGACAACTGGATTTAAGCTGTTCTGCTGATCACCAACCTTCAAAATAGCAAAAACGCGAAGGCGTCCCTTAAACTTTCACAATCCCCCCTCATCAAGCCGTGCATGCGGTTTTCCGAGCAACAGGCAAAAGACGATGTCAGAGAAAAGCAAGAATAGTCTGTTGACTTCGAAAATCCGAATTTTATTCATCTAATGAAAAAAAATCATCTATTGTTAAAACAGCTACATCTTTTTCCTTTAAAACGGGTTTTGTTACGCCTCCTGGAGCGACAATTAAGGGTTTGAGGGTATGATTCTGTGGATTTGGATAGAGTCCCATTCTCCTGCGTAGATCAGAAACGACATTTAAACCAACTTTTTGCCGTGACCATTTACATTCACATACAAATGTCATCCGGTCATGGCATTCGATAATCAAATCAATTTGAACACCTTGTTTACGTTTGGTGGGCGTCTGCCAGAAGCTGCCTACTCGCTTTACACCCCCTTCAAATCCCAGTTTTTCCAATACAATATCCGCATGATCACGAACGAAGTTTTCAAAAGACAGCCCGGCAAAGGGGTCCCATCTGTTCTTTGTAATTCTTTCGAAGCCGTAATTCTCAGATTGCATGGAAATGCCTTGAATATTTGGATGGATAAATGCGAAATAGAATCGGAGATAGTAGTCATCAAGCCTGTAATGAACTTTCTTGGTTGTGACACTTTTGCCAAGCGGTATATGTCTTGTGACAAATCCAAGTAACGAAAGTCGTTCAAGATAATACATGACCTGGCCCGATTTGATTCCGGTAACCTGCACTAATTCAGCAACGCTTTTCTTGCCACTGGCTAAATGTGAAAGAATCAAATAATATTGCTCAGTCTCCTTCAACTGCTCCCCAATTAAAAATTTGATTTCATCGAAAAAATAACCGGTAGATGTAAAGGCATGCTTAACGATAGTTTGTTGAAATGATTGTTTTGTATTTAAAATTTCAAGATATTTAGGAATTCCGCCCACTGCTAGATAAGATTCAACAACTTCAAATCTGTTTTTCCCTGACATTAATGCGGCTGCTTCGGATATTTTGAAGGGTTGCAAATCAAAACTGAACGTTCGACGTCCAAAAAGAGGGCTCTTTCTGGACAAAACTTCTCCTAACATGAAGCTTATAGATGAACCACAAAGTACCAACATGATGTTGGGAGAGTTTTTCCAGCTCTTATCCCAGAAACGCTGCAAATCAGAAAGCAATTCAATTGCCCCTCTACACATCCATTGGAATTCATCAAACACAACAATCGCTTTTTGGCTATTTCCCATATCAGCAATAACAGGGATATTTCTGTCCAACAAAGTCAATGCCTCATCCCATTCTGTAATAGCAGTTTTTCCAACTAGTGGGTCGGACACCGTTTTGCCAAGTTCACGAACAAAGCGCTTGAGTTGCAGTCTTTTAGGCTCTCTTCCTGCCAAATAGAAAAAAGACGGTTTATTTTCAGTAAATTTTTCTAGTAAAGTTGACTTACCGATTCGCCGCCTTCCATATAAAACGCAAAACTCAGAACGATCGGAATTATAATAGTCATCTAATAGCCCCAGTTCTACTTGCCTGCCAATAAACATTTTAAACCCCATTGTCATTTTTACTATAGATAGTCTCGATCAACGTTTTCTATAGTAAAAATGACATGCCTTGGATTCAAGGTCAAGGCTATTTGAATCAAATTGTCATTTTTACTATAGATAAGCTGAATGCACATCATCTATAGTAAAAATGACATATAGTCCATTAACCACGACAAAAGCAAATACCGACAAATCCTCCTGGCAAAATCGCTTTGATCTTTTCTGGATCGTCGAGATCCGCAACAAACCTGAAACTGTCAAAAAAGACGACATCGTAGTCCCTACCAAATTTGTATCTTGCACGATTGAGGATTTCATATGATGCAAAGCGCCTAGGAAGTCTATTCGGTTTTTTCTAGGCATATAGCATGGATTGATAGTTGAAGTATAAAGTTAACATGATCGATTGAATAACCACAATATGTTCCAATGGTATCAATCCCATATAACTTTATAAATCAAACTTTCAAACTACGCCCCCTCAATACTCTCTTGACAAATCCTTCTTCTCTATATAAAACAATTAGCACAGACGTGCAAAATAAAATACCTTTGACAAAGTGTCAATACGAATAGGGGATGAAAGCGTCCAACCCGCCACCGTCTGTTTCCCGTCAACGGTTTTCAGGTAACTTCAAAACAGGAATGAAAATGGCAAAAAAAATTATCGGGCTGGGTGTTAGTGCTGTCATCTTAATTGTTTTTGCTCTCGGATATAAATTTATTAGCTTTTCAGGGCCAGTGGGCGCCGGTTTTGTCGCCGGGCATCTCTGTGCAGGCGTGTTTGTTGCTAAACGGGATTTTGAAGAGGTTCAGCAAACCGACCTGGATTCAACCCAGCAATCGGCATTTTCATCTGTCATCGATTATAAAAATCGGTCGGTGACAACAACAATGAATGGTCCATTTTCTTTTTCCAAAACGGCTGTCTTCAGGGACTGCCTGGGATGTACTATCCTTGTTGGTATTTCGAAAGCGGAACTCCAAAACAGAACACCCGCTGTTGAATGTTCAATCACAGATCAACAAAGTAAGAAGGATCAACCATGGCCAACAGGGGACAAACTGTCGGCAGTCCCTCCCGCTGGTGTTAATCAGAAAAAGCTATCCCAAGCACTTGATGATGCTTTCTTAGAGCCTGATCCGGAAAAACTGCGCTCGACTAGGGCCGTTGTGGTTGTCTATGACGGACACATTATCGCTGAAAGGTATGCACCGGGTATCTCTAAAGACACGGCGCTACATGGATGGTCCATGACCAAAAGTATCACCAGCGCATTAATCGGAATTCTGGTGAAACAGGGAAAATTGTCCATTGATCGCCTGGATTATGTTCCAGAATGGCAATCACAGGATGATCCCCATAGTGCCATCACATTAAATCATGTGCTGCAAATGACCTCTGGTATCGAATTTTCAGAGAATTATGGCATCAGTCAAAGCTCAGATGTTGAGAAGATGTTGTTTGATGTAAAAGATACAGCTCTCTTCGCTATCCGGAAACCTCTTGAGGTCAATCCCGGTTCCCGATGGCAATATGCAACCGGCAATTCGTGTATATTAGGCCGTATCGTCAGGGACGCGGTGGGGGATGATATGCGGTATTATAATTTCCCACGCCGGGAACTGTTCAGCAAAATCGGTATGAGCAGCGCAACTTTGCAAACAGACTCATCAGGAACTTTTAACGGGGGAGCGTGGTCGTATCTGACTGCCAGGGACTGGGCACGTTTCGGGTTGCTCTACCTGAACGATGGTGTCTGGGAAGGGGAACGGATACTACCAGCCGGATGGGTGGATTATACCAGAAGCCCGGCACCGGCTTCTCCACCCGACCAGCAATACGGTGCCCAATTCTGGCTGAATACGGGCGGCGAAAAAAGGTGGATGCCGTCCCTGCCTGAAGATCTCTATGCCGCCAGAGGGCACTTTGGGCAAACCGTTAACATTATTCCCTCGAAAAAGCTGGTCATTGTCCGGCTTGGCCAGACATATAGCAAGGAAGCATGGAACCTGGAATCTTTTATTGGCGACATCCTGAAAGCGATACCGGAGTAAAATGGCATGAAGGGACGAAGCGTTTTGCAAGGAAAAACGTTCTGTACAAATACAATTGGACTGCCATCCCATTCCATCCTGGCGGAAGTCCCGTTTGTCTTGTGATCATTACAATACTCAAATTCTACAGAGTTAATACATGAACTATAATAAGGAACCTGAAACCATTGCAGTAATCGGTGCCGGCGCCATCGGGGGTATCACAGCTGCCTTCCTGCAAAAAGCTGGGCCGGATGTTGAACTGGTAACCAATCACCGGGATGCAATGGAGCGCATCAATGCCACCGGGCTTCATGTTTTCGGCCTACGGGGGGATGAGACGGTCAGGGTTAAGGCTGTTGCAAGCATATCGGAGCTATCCGGCCAAAAGGATCTGGTACTCCTCGCCACCAAGGCCACCGAATGCCTGGAGGCGGCAAGCCAACTGCTACCGTTTCTGCATGAGGGTTCACAGGTAGTGTCCCTGCAGAATGGCATCTGCGAGAGTGCGCTGGCGGATATTCTGGGCGAAAGCCGGGTGATCGGCTGCGTGGTTGCCTGGTCTGCTTCAATGTTTACCCCGGGTGAGCTGGAGCTGACCGATGAGGGTGAGTTTGTCATCGGCCCCATCGATTCCAGTGACCCTGAACAATTGGGACCGATTCGGGCCATCTTGCAAACGGTCATGCCGACTCGAATATCCGAAAAGATCATGGCCGAGTTGTATTCAAAACTGGTGCTTAACGCCTGCATGAATTCGCCCTGCGTTGTGACCGGACTGCACCTTAGTCCGCTTCTGAAACTGAAGAATGGACGAAAACTCTTTGTTGGAATCATGCGGGAGGCGATGGCTGTGGCTGATGCCGCGGGGATCCGGGTACCGGTTGTCAGACTGAATTACGCCAGGTTCCTCAATCCTCCCCACTTACTGGGCGACATCAAGCGCTCTCTATTTTTAAGGCTGATGTCCGTCGCCAGTAAAAAGGTTAAGGTATCCAGCATGCAATCTGTTGCCCGGGGGCGCAAAACCGAGGTGGATTTCCTGAACGGCTATATCTGTGATCTGGGACGCAACCATCGGATCCCAACCCCACTGAACGATCTCATGGTAAGGATGGTTAAAGAGATCGAAAGCGGTGCACGGACCATGTCTCCTGACAACCTGAACATCCCGGAAATCAAAAATCCAAGATAACGATTCAGCATAGGTCTCACCCTGAGGATTATAATTCGAAATATGAGGTGCGAGACTCGCAGTATCGTGGCAGAGGACAGCTACGGAAGTGCAATTATTGAAACAGACAGAAATATTGTGTCTGTTCCCTTGGTAGTAATGTGAACATGGGAATGAGAGAGGAAATACTTTTTCCCATCGCGACTATATGGTAATTTGAGGAGGAACAAGCATTAACCTGTTTCGATTTTTATATCTCCTTCAACGTATCGATGAATTAGTCCAGATATCAATGTTTGGTAGGGAATACCCATTTCCATCGCTTTTTTCTGAATGCCCACGAAGTCATGGTCATATAGGCGAATTGTTACTCTCCTGTCCTTTTTAAATGTGTTTTTTGCCGCCGCTTTGATAGATTCTATTTCCTTTATCGAGGGCTTTGAAAGTTTCATGTTTCCACTTTCGAGAACCTCCAAAATCTGCTTTTCTTCTTTATCAAGTTTCATCACCTCTCTCTTTTATTTCCTGCCGGTACATTTTCGTTGCTTTTCTGCTGGGAATTATAGTTTTTAGAAAAATATAGCTCCTTTCAACAAGGTGCGGTACAAGATAGATATAATCGTCAATGAGCACAAAATATATTTTCTGCCCTGGATAGTTCCCCTGATCTGGATGATCTGCTTGTTTCCAAACATCCCCTCGCGCTAGATGAAATATAATCTGCTCAAAGGAGATATTCCTTTCTTTTTTTAACCGTTCATTTTTTTCAGGATTCCATTCATATTTCATAGCTAATTTGTACATCATATAGATGTACAAGTCAAGTAAATTGTCCGAAGAGAAAATGGGGTAAGAATTCAGTACTCAGTTGCGCGGTTGCCCCAGCATCATGACTTTCAGTGATGGTCTGAAAGAGCCCGATGCTTCCGGATCAAGGGGCAGTCCAATACCTCGGTGAATCGTTGACCGACCTTGGAGAATTCATCGGCATTAAGATATCAGCAGCCAGTACCGCTTTTCAAAGAGGAAATGATATTTGTATGACACTTGATTTAGGAAACTTGCTGAATAGCAGAAAGGCGAAATCAGATCAAGTTCTATAAATCAAACTTTCAAACAACGTCCCCTGGCTTCCTTTCTGTTTTTATAGCATCTCCAGCAGGTTTCCTACCGCAGGCACATCTCCCACATTCTTTCCATAATAAACATGTTTCACGTTTTTATCCGTGTCGATGAGGAATACCGCGGGGAGCTGTTTTTCCTGCCCTTCGTGCTTGCCATGCTCAAACCCGGATTTCCGGGCCCTGATAGCCTTCCTGATCACGCTCGGGGTCGCATATCTGAAAATGGAGCCCACTGCTACGTTATACATCTTAAATACTGTTTCCTGTGGATCGCAGACAATAGTCAGGGGCATTTTATTTTTCTCAGTCACCTCTCTGATAACTTCCGGCTGACTCTGCAAGACCACAAGTACCTTGACCCCTTTGTTTTCGAATTGATCCTGGTCTTTGATCAGTTCACTGATTTTCATCTGGCAAAGAGGGCAGCCCATGTACCTCAAAAAAATTAACAGCACCTTACCCTTTTCCACAATTTCATGCAGCTGCAGTCCTTCTTCCCAGGGCGTATCAAATTTGAAATCGGGTGCTTTGTCACCCACAGACAGTTTATCGCTCATATCAGGCTCCATTAAGGAATTGCATGTCACGTTATAAAATCTGAATATCAGATCCCTAAATCTTTCCAGAACAGCCAACTCAAATACGGTTAAGGCGATTCACCCAGAACATGGTCCCTGTATGCGTACAGGACGGGTGATCCACCGGTATGCAGGAACAGCACATTTTGTGTCCGGTTAAAAATTTTTTTTCTTATCAGGTCGATTAACCCGGCCATGGCCTTGCCGGTGTAAACCGGATCCAGGAGGATGCCCTCCGTCCGGGCCAGCATTCTGACAGCTTCGGCCATTTGTGGCGTCGGAATGGTATACCCGGGACCGACGTAATCGTCATAGCAAACGGTAGTTTCCCGGGGAATGGCGGTCGACACACCAACTCGTTCAGCGGTTTGCTGAACCAGGGCATGCACGGTGGTTTCCTGTTCCGCCTTCTTGCGGGAGACATTCATGCCAATAACCGGAATCTGACTATTGGTTCCCTGAAAACCAACGATTAAACCTGCCTGGGTTCCCGCACTGCCGCTGGCGCAGACAACACTGTCAAACAGCAGGCCGCTTTCAGACGTCTGCGTCAGGATCTCCTGAGCACAGGCAACATAGCCTGTCGTACCGATGGGGTTGGACCCTCCGGGAGGAATGACATAGGCTGTTCCGCCGTTAGCAACGACCTCTTCTGTTTCCGCCACGATGATATTTGCGATAGCTGTTTCGATGTCCTCATCCATGGGAACGACCACGGTTTTTTCGGCACCAAGCAAGCGATATAAAAAGTTATTGCCGCTGGCATCCTCCCGGTAGGTGTTGGGCACCATTTCCACCAGGACCAACCGGCATTTCAGGCCTTCTTTAGCTGCCGCCGCCAGGGTCAGCCGGCAGTGGTTTGACTGAATTGCACCGATGGTGATCAGGGTATCAGCCCCCTGATCCAACGCATCGGCAACCAGGTATTCCAGTTTCCGGGTTTTGTTGCCGCCACCGGCCAATCCCAGCAGATCGTCCCGCTTGATATAGATGGTCGGCCCTCCTAACTCTCTCGAGAGCCTTTCCAGCTTTTCGATCGGCGTCGGGTTTTCGGTATACCGCCTGCGGTTAAATTGCTCCAGGTTTATCATTCTTCTCCGGTTAAGGGTTGGCTAGAAACTCGATTAATCATTTTGCACAGCGATTTCCTGCACGTCAGCCATCACCCTCAGGAAATTGCCACCCAGGATCTTTTTGATCTCCGCTTCCGAATACCCTCGTTTGAGCAGGGCGTAGGTGAGGTTTGGAATCTGATCCACATTCTCCAGACCGTCCAGGAAGAAGGGGGCACCATCGAAATCGGATCCAATTCCCACATGATCGATACCGGCCAATTCGACGATATGATCAATATGGTCAACCAATTTGGAGATGGGGGTTCCCGGCTGTTTAGGGTTCCAAAACCAGTACCAGTTCAATATGTTTTTAACGATGCTTTTTCGTTCTTCATCCACGTACCCCTGCAAAAAGGTGACGCCGATCAGACCGTTGTTTTTCTTAATCGCTCGAATCATATCGTCAGTCAGATTGCGGGGAGAGTCACAGAGCGCACGGGCGTTGGAATGCGTTGCCACAATAGGCGCCTTGGAGACTTGTAATGCGTCCCAGAAGGTCTTGTCCGACACGTGGGAAATATCAACGATCATTCCCAGTCGATTCATCTCTTTCACAACCGACTTACCAAAATCTGATAGTCCATTCGCCACCGGCTTATCCGTTGCAGAGTCTGCCCACTTGAGGCTGCAGGCATGTGTCAGCGTCATGTAACGCACCCCTAGCTTATGGAACATGGCAAGATTGGCAATACTGTCATCAATCATATGGCCACCCTCCATTCCCATCAGGGCAGCCAGCTTCCCTTGCGCGGATATTCGATTGATATCCCCAACGGTGGTTGCAATCTCCATTTGGTCTGAATAACGACTCTCGTGTTCCCGTAGCCGCCGGATGCGGCTTAACGCCTGTTCCTTTGCCTCCCGGTAAGGTATCTTGCAGGACTCGTAGACAGCAAAAAACTGGGCGTTTACGCCCCCAGTTTCAAGCCGGGTCAGATCGGTGTTGGTTTTGGCGTCTTCCCCACGGGGCATATCCGTAAACCACTTGACAGGTACCGCAGAAGCGATCAACGGAGAGCGATCATCTGGCTCACCGCCGTCCATGCCCAGATCAAATCCGGCTCTATCCACCCACAGCAGGATATCATTATGCCCATCCACCACAATGGCTTCTTGATGAATTCGATCTGCCCTGGCCCGGAGTGCCTTTTCTGCTTCCAACACCGGCGCAGGATCCTCCTGGACCGCGTATCCAACTAGATGCCTGACGCCGACGAGCACAACCATCACCAGCACCAGGTATCCCACTATCTTTAAAAGACGCTTCATATTTCCTGTCAGGGATCGTTAAAATAACACCGAATAGTCTATCTGCATGGGAACCGTTAAAAGGCAAATTCACTTAGTCTGTTTGTATGGGGATCGTTAAAAGATAACTTCACTTTAATGGTCAGTATGTTTGATACATGCCACTAGCCTATCAGCCGACCCTTATTCCAGTCCAATTTTATCCCGGTAGATCTCTTTGGCCCAATCTCTCCATTTGCCAGAGGCATAAACTGCAGAAGCGGGGTAGTGGTTCAGCCTTTTGTCTCGGGCGATATAGGTGGTCACGGGAACATCGGTATATTGCAGGATTTCCGCTTCACATGCTGAACAGAGACCGGCGTTGACAATCAGTTCCGGGTTGCGGCCCTTCAATTCGGACATCAGCGCCTCCGGTGTCTGGGGCTTTGACTTGCCGACACCGCAGATTCTGGATACCACTTCCAAACCACTCTCCTCAAGAATACGGCAGGTTTTTCTGGCTTCCCGTGTCAGGTCCGGGCAGAACAGCACCGCGATCCGACTATATTCCATGCGCCGGGCCAGTTCGATGGTATCCTTGAGCCTGGGCCAGACCATGTATCCCTTGGACTCTATGATAGCAGCCTGCCTGGCCAGGTTTGCCGTTTCCGGATCGGCGGCATAGACTTGTCTGGCCGCCTCAAAAACCTCCCGATGGGTATAGGATGCGCAGTAGTCCTTTTCCTGGTATCCGCCCCCGCTACAGGACTGCTTGAAGCAGGATGAACATTGTATCGGTTTCATCATCAGCCCCTCCTTTTTGCACGAATCATTCTAATCAGGTCGATGGGTTTGATGCGCCTGGCATTGAATTTAGACGCTCCCTCCGGGCTCGGCCGACGGTGGAAGAAATTATCGCCATAGAAACTGTTCAGGACAGACGCCGGGTTGTGGGCATTGGTCCGGTCCTTGGCGATCAGGGTAACCACCGGGGCCTCAGAATGCTTTACAAAAACCGAGTCATGACCGACGCAGAGCCCGATGATACAATTCAGATCGGTTTGTTGCTTATTGAGCAGCAGCGCCTGGGCCACCGGGTTACAGGCAACCACGCCGATGCTGTAGCCTGTTTCGGCGGTCATCCGGTTGCTGGACGGCACCCCCATCTCCTTTTTTGTCAGGCTGCCGGCTTTGCACATGATGTTATTCACGACAAATCCGGCGTCTTTGAACTGGCTGGTGATGACCCGCAACTCGTCATGCAGGCCGACACATCCGGCAATCCCTATTGTCTTAACCCCTCTGAATGTGGCGTACTCGATCAGTTCACTGATGCGGTCAGTCTCCTGTCCCCTGACGCTTGCTGCATAGTCCAGAAAACCGGCAACAGGTTCTGCTTCGGAGTATTTGTCCCGGTCTTGTTCGGGGCAGCCTGTCGGCATCTCCCCTTGACCGGTAAAACAGCTTTGTGATTCACAACTGG
>Ga0075122_10000328_pt1 | contig 38777 bp, 58 predicted proteins | sample AntAceMetag02UKB_FD_69790 | JGI IMG/M metagenome (GOLD analysis project Ga0075122, IMG submission 69790) | Saline lake microbial communities from Ace Lake, Antarctica - Antarctic Ace Lake Metagenome 02UKB | ecosystem: Environmental > Aquatic > Non-marine Saline and Alkaline > Saline | place... | reverse complement strand
ATATAGGACTGTGGATAGGGGATGGGAAGTTCATTCATATATATGAGAATATAAAATCAAGAGTTGACAAGTTTGAAGGATACTGGAAAAGCCACTTGTATAGCGGGGTGAGATTATGTCAAAAATAACATTTAGGAATATATTAGATACAGAATCTGAGTTCAAGGTAATAGAACATGAATCACAGATGCTTATTCCTACAATCCGTGAGTATGCTAAAACTATGGATGAGGAAATCTATAGAGCTATTTTGAATCAGAAGGTTTCTATATACTTGAATGATGAAATGATCCCTATTCCTAAGTGGAATACAACTCATGCCTGTGTTAATGATGAATTTATTATAGTACCTAATTTAGAGGGTGGGCTTTTATCTATAGCAATAGGTGCTGTTTTAATAGGTGCATCTAATCTTGCTGTAATTGAAGGAATTGGTTATCTATCTGTAATAATGTTTGGTATGGGTATCTCTCTTGTATTAGGAGGCATATCTCAATTACTATTTCAGCCTGATCTCCCAGTTATATCAGACAGTGGCAGTAAGACAACACAAACATATAATTGGAGTGGTATAAAAACAACAGCCAGATCTGATCTCCCAATACCTATAGTATACGGCACACATATGGTGGGTGGGAATCTTATATCATTGTTTACTGAGAGCCTTGGTGAGAATAATTATTTATATATGCTACTGGCTTTATGTGAGGGGGAGATTGATGGTATATGTCAGGAATATGATAACACATCAGTATGTACAACATCAGACACGGTTAATGCCTCTTATGCAAACCCCGCAATAAAGCTTGATGACCAACCATTTAAATCCTTTGATAATGTAGAATGGTGGTACAGAAAAGGCACAAATTTATGTGGAACCGGATCTATTGATTTTTATGATCCATCTGAGCAAAACAGAATACCTAATTTTGATGGTGCAAGAATTCAGCATGATGATGGTAGAGAAATAACATATGGAATAGGTGCAGCAGGAGATGGTATAGTTTATACAACTACAAAGTCTGTGGATGAAATCAATGTCCAGGTAAGATGTCCTGCCTTATATGATGCTTCTGATCCAGTAGAGGGAATACAGGAACATGAAGTAAAATATAGAGTATATTGGAAGACAGTAGCAGGTTCTTATGCTTTGTGGGAACCTGATGCTTATACACCATTGGTACAGGTTTCAACACCATCAACAATACCAAATGCTGAAATACCTTACTTATCTGTAAGACAAGGTATAACAGCATCATCATATTTTAAATGTGATGATTATGAAAGTTCAAGATCAGAATATATATATAGTATAAAGAGACCAACATATATAATTCAAGTAACTAATGTTAGACCTAACACTACTTATGATCCTACTACTTGGGTATATTATAAAGTATATGAAGTAACAGAAGATGGCTTAGTTGATGCAATTGGTTATTTCCCAATGAATATATTTGGCAATATCTTGATGCTTCCAAATGTTGTTTCATTTACTAGTGGGGTATGGAATACCATCCAAATTGGGGATTATATAGTTGATATAAACAGAGGTGTAGAAACAGGAGATGTATTTATACTATCATCTGTTATTGATGCATCTTTATCTGGTGAAATATATGTAAAAGATAAAACTAAAACAGGCGTATGGAGTAGTGTTATTGTTCCTTTATCTGAATTGGGTGGTAAGAAAGCGACCTATATGATAAAGCTACAAAGAACTGATGCTACATCTGATGAATTTGAAATTGAAGATAAGCTAATCTTAAATTCTGTAACTGAAATTGTCAATGGTAACTTCATATATCCTAATACTGCATTACTTGGATTTAAAATAAAGGCTACAGAACAATTATCTGGTGCTCCTCCTAATGTCACAACTATTTTAAGAGGTACGAAAATATCAGTACCTGATCTTAGGGATGCTGTTGGTGCAGCAACTACTGTTGCATTTGAGGATGTATTTTGGGATGACACAAATGAGATATGGGTAGATTCTAATCATACTGAAGCATATTGGAATAATACATCCTCTTGGAGAGATGAGTTTAGTGATAATTCAGTATTGTGTGTTAATGATTTAATGACAGATACAAGATATGGTATTGGTAATTATGTTACCACTGATGATATCTACACAACTTCTTTAGTTTCAGTAATGAAGGATTGTCATGCCTCTTATTCCTCCTATAATGCCACACATGATTATGTAAATTGGGATGGTGGAGAGGATGACGTATGGATTGATTTGTGGGATATATCATTTGATGAAACAGATATAACAGCATCTTTTAATGAAGCATCTAGAATGATTGCAGTTGAGAATTCAACTATAGATGATGAAGCTAGAATTATCACGTTTGTAGTTAATATTAATACTCCATTATTAAGAGGATCAACATATACATTTAGTATAACATTTGGAAGTATAACATATGAAGTTACAAGCATTGCTATATTTGGAGTTCAGTCTATTTCTGATGCTGCACATATATTATTAGGAAGCATATCAGACAAAACATCAGCAGGTACATTCACAACTAATATAACATCAAAAGTTGGTGGGATGTCTGCCTTATTATTAAATATTACATGTGACAAAAATATCAGTTTCAGATTGGATGATGTTTCTGTAACACTAACAACAAAAGATCATTATCATACATACGATGGTGTTATGGATGGTAAACAGGCAGCACCAACAGCGATGAAGGAAATGTGTGATTCATTTAGAACGTGGGTTTCTTGGTATAATGGTAGGTTTAATTTTGTCATGGACAAGGACTCAACTGTAAATGATGTCCTGTCAGTTGGAGATACAACTGAGTTTAGTGAGTCGTTCACACCACTATCTGAAATACCTTATCTGTTAATAGGGCAATATACAGATGATGAGTTTAATTTCGATATGACTCAAATACTGGCAAAATCACCTGATTCATCCTTAAACAAATCAAACGAAAGAACTATTGGATTGAAAGGTATAACAAACAGGAGAAAAGCAGGAAGGGAACTGAAACATAAATCAAGAGTTGTATCTACTAATATTAAGCAAATACAAGTAAAATGTGGTATTGATAAAGTTCACCAAACTGCTGGTGATTTAATTAATATACAGGACTCATTACCATCTTGGGGTCATGGTGGCAGGATTATTGATTATAGTTATTCAGGCAAAACAATCACAATAGAAGATAATGTCAACTTCACATCTACAAATTCAGCTACAACTTTTATGATCGAATATGTAGATAGAGAAAATACTACCATAACTGCAACATTAGATATAACTGTAACTGGTGAACAACAAGAATTATCTGTAAAAACATGGGAAGGGACTCCTGCTACATATTCCATGTTTGCTTTAGGAAATGAAGATACGTATGTCAAACCATTCCGAATAATAGATATGAGTAGAGTTGACAAAAATGATGTTGAATTTTCAGCAATAGAACATAACTCAGGTGTCTATACAGCAACAGATAGTATTGTAATAGATAAACCAAACTACTCCAGTTTACCTAATCCGTTAGCACCACCAGGTATATCCTATGTAGATATACAAATTGCTGATGTAAAACAAGGTGTAGGATTTAGTATTACTACTAAACGATCAGATAATAGTTATGATATTGTTGTTCAGATGAGTGATGCTGATGATGGTATATACAGTACCATAACAACAATTCCTTCAGGTTCAAATTCAGTAGTTTATATAGATAATAATCTGAGATTAAATCATACCTATTATTTCAAACTGTTCTGCAGATCTGTATATAGAAGTGGGCAACCAGCATTTGGTTCATCATTTATTGATAAGGATCTATATGCACCAAATCCACCAACTGGAGTGTACATTAAAGGATATGATCCTAATGACACAGATAGTAGCAGCAGACACCTGTATGATGGTAAAGATGTATCTATTGCATGGAATCCATTAGGTATTCTTTTTGATCAACAGGTTACAATGAGTGGGTATAAAATTAATATCTACAAAGACACAACCAACAATTCAGATTTACTTAGAACAGAGATTGTGGCAGATTCCCAATATAAATATACATATGAAATGAACATAGCAGATGCTGGAACAACAGTTGCTAATAATAATCTCATATTTGAATTGTATTCATTAAATAAATTTACTGAATCACTAACCTCAACAACATTTAACACTCATAATGAAGCTCCATCTGCCCCAACGGGGTTATCTGCTACGGCAGTTGAAGATGGAGTGACATTTGAGTGGACTCCTAATACTGAAACTGATGTATTGAAATACACATATCGGTTGCAGGTAGAATCAGATGGATGGTCGAGTTGGCAGGAAACATTTGGATCTTATGTTACAAAAAGATTAACAACTACTGAACTGGTAGCCCAAGCGGGTGGAAGATCAAATATAGATATAGAGGTTAAAGCAGTTGATGTTTATGATCAACAATCTACAGCCTCAGCAACCAACGGAGATTGCAAGAATGAAAAATCGTATTTTACGGTGCATCCAACTGCTGGTGTGGGGCATTTTCAATATATCCAGGATGCTATAAACAATGTACCTGATGGGAGTACCATTGTGCTTAAAGAAGGGACATATGATCTTGCAAATGAAACTGGTGTTACAAATTATAGTGATGGTGTTGTGTTTCCAACAGATAAGAGTATAAGAATAACAGGATCTGGGCAAGACAGTTCTATTGTAGTGTGCAATGATAATGATAATGCATTTAATATGCATAACTTTAGTGATAAAGTTATATATCTATCATCTTTCCAAATTTATGGAGATACTGATAGCTGTAAATATCTAATTTTAGGAGCAATAAGTACCACATCATTTAATATAATCTTGGATGATATGTATTTTAAAAGAGCAACTTATAATAGTACTGGTGGAGTGTATTTTAGTGGAGGAATATTTACTAGTGGATATTATATAAATCTTACTGTAAAAAATTGTAAATTTTTAAACTGTCATTTACGTACAAGTAGAATTTATAATTTAATTGTTGAAGATAATGAAGTTGATGCAAATGGAGCACTTTGTCTTGCAATTGAAGGAAAACAGAATATTAATACTATTATAAATAATAAGTTTTTGAACTATACACAAAGTGCTATTTATGGTAATTCTGGTACTATTATTACTAATTGTACAATAGATGGAAATGTGTGTAAATCAGTTACAGATAATACTGCAGTAGCTAATTTATGGGTAATAATGCCACCAGCAGCAGCAACATCAAAACCTGGTATTGTGTTAACTAATAATTCAATTGAAGTTAGACATACTAATACAACTTCAAATACAATTTGTATATATCTTGTTAATTGTCTATCTGGACTTGTTTTATCCAACAATAGTGTTGATGTGAATATAAGTTCAAGCGGAACAGTTATAGGAATTCACCATAATAGTCCAGGTTTGGGAACTCTATCAGGAAATACTATCAGAATAGATAATGATAATAACACAGGTCTTCATAAAGGAATATTAATTGAGACTTATGGTAATAAAAATATAGGAAACAATACTATAGATATGGTAAACTCAGATTCTACAAAGGATATTACAATGCATTTTTTGAATAGTGATAATAATAACATTTCTAGTAATATCCTTCAAAATTATGGGATTCTTTGGCTAAATAATGGAACAGGAAATATATTTATCAATAATATAGAAAATGGTGTTAACCAACCAGAGAATTCTTATTTATTTACTAATGAAATGTTAAATCTATAATTATGAAAAGACTATTTATATTAATAATGATAATTACTGTTTTTTTAACAACTAATTGTAGTCTTGGTAGAAAATTATCCAAACAAGATATCATATTAGAAAGTGCTTATCAAACTATACATTGGATTGACTGGTATCAAACGAGAAATATTGATTACGATAAAGGATATTATGAACAAAATATTATTCTAGGTAAATATCCATCTGATAAAAAAATTGATATATATTTTACAACAACAAGTTTAGGACATTTAGTTCTTACTAAGTATTTACCAAAAAAATATAGCCGAATATGGCTATATATAACAATTAGTGGAGAAAGTATTGTTGTAGTGAGAAATAATTTTAAATAAAAATAATAGGAGATAGAATGGCTATAAACAACAAAAGATTAGGTAATACATATTTAGCTGCTACTAATACTTGGTATACAGTATGCACTTGTGCAACCAGTAAGAGCAATTTTGTTAGATCTATAGTTGTAAATAATATTGTAGATTCCCCTGGAGATTTCTCTCTTGCTGTTACACAAACTGCAACTCCCGAAGACTCTGAATATGTTACATATCAATATGACCTTGATACTACCTTAACATCCGTACTTAAATTAGGTATAGGTATGTCTGCTGGTGACATGTTAAAAATTAAGACAGACACAGATGCTGGTAATATAACTGCAGGTGCTTATGGTAGTGAATTTGATGGTATAGCAGAGAGTGTTAAAGAACTTGCTGCTACAAGAATTTCAGCAGATATCTATACTGAAATATATAGAGCACCAGCAGGTACAAAAACAACTGTATCCACTATTAATATATGCAATCCCACAGCATCAGGACAGACAATAATTCTTGCCCACACTACAAATGCAGCAACAGCTATTGCCTCATCTGAGTTTTTAGCGTACGGTCAAGAAATAGGTGCGTATGGCTTTATACCATATCAATTCAGTATTAGTATGGAAGCATCTGAAGCAATAATAGCTAATCCTGCTACATCAGATCTTGTAATTATGATGTGGGGAAGTGAGGTTTCGTAATGCCTGTTATTAGATATCCAAGTGCTGGTTACATTAAAGGAGATGGAGCTCTTAGAATATCTCAGTTACTTCTTGAACATGGAACTGCAGCTAATTCAATAAAAGCATCTCTAATAAATAAATGGGATGGAGATACAATAGCAGCTACTGATAATATTGTTGAAGGTGGTGGGACTGTTGGTAATTTTACATTAAATTCCGACAAAGGAACCCTGACCATTGAAGCAGCTGGATTAACCGGGAGTGCCGTTGCTGTAATCGCAGTTTATGAAGAATATAGTACCACAGAACATAATACGCCAACAGGAATTGAATCAGTCATTACAGCGAATGATATTGTAATTTCGTTTACATCACTATTCAATGGCGCCCTTCGAGATTTACCGGCTGATCTTGATGTGGGAGACAGTATAAAGGTTCATTTATCATATCTAACTTCATTTTAATATTTATTATTCATTCAAAACAAAAAACTCCCAATACCTGAAATTGGTACTGGGAGTTTTTTGTTTTATTTTACATTTCTTACTTACATATATTGCTTACATTCTTCAAGTGTCATGTCTATTTTTCATTATCTTTTGTTCTTCATCATTTATCTTCCTCCCAATATATTTTTCAAATCCTTTTATTATCAGATCACTAGTTTCATTTACCAATCTTATGCGTTTTCCCTTTTTTGTTTCATTCTCTATTTTATCATGCTTTGGAAAAGCAGAATTGTAATGTTTTAGTATTTTTTCTGGTGTTGCGTCTGCATAAGCATCTTCTTCTTTATCATCACATATCACTACTCCTACTTTTCTACGCCAGCACCAGTTACCACTTAATCTGAGAGTACCATAATATCCCCCCATATCCACACCCAATACCTCATTGATTATAGGAATATCATATCTGCACAGATCCGGCTTATGAAAGTTTTCTATGTAGGGAACTTCACAATATTCTGTTGATGCATTATCCCAAGGTAATTCCTTATACTCACCTTTATAATTTGTTATCTTCATTTTGCAATTCCTTTACTTCCATTAAATTGTAATATCTTGTGTGTTACACCTTCATTCATTTCCTTTTCTGTCATTTTACCAAGATAATCACACGACAACAATATAGATTCAATATTTTTATCTATACCAGCAGCCTCTTTAGCCTTATTAATTACGTGTTTTGTTATTCTTTTTCTTGCTCTATAACCTAAACCTACATAAGCTGAAATATAACCTACTGCTACATTTGGGTCATTATTATCATACATAAAAACCAAATTAAAATAGTGTAATTTTTTCATGGTTTTTCTCCTTTTGCTTTTGCTGTTTTGCATAAACTTTCTCTTGTTAAATCAATTGGTCTGCAACCAACTTCACCGTGTGCTAGCTTGTGACATTTTTTACACAATGTCACACACATTTCAATGTCTGCAGACATAATTGGATTAAAATATATACTTTCATAATGATGGCACTGTAGCTTATCCTTAGCCCAACATCTTTGACACATATATTCATCTCGTTCTAAAACCATATCCCTTAGCTCAGATTGGACTTCTCTATAGTAATCGTGTTTGAATCCTTTTGGGTAATTTTTTTTATGATATATTGAACAATTCCCTTTACATTCATCAGAGCAATATAGTCTATTCTCAAATCCATCTTCTGAATTTAGTGCCCCTATTCTATGACAAATTTGTTTCATCGTTGGTGTAAACCATTTTCTACATGATGATTCAGTACATTTGACTTGTAATAAAACATTGTTTTCAGGATCTCTTCTAGTTTCTTCACACCAATTTATTCTATGTGCATAAGTGTTATATACAGGAAGGTTTAGTTCTGTAACACCACCTTTCCAGTAATAATGATTTTTCCCACTATTTTTTTCTAAATAACACCACCTACATCTATACCCACTTTTGAAATCACCATAAGTAATTGATCCTTTATGATTATTTGGACAAATAAAATCTAATTTTTGATTAGCATTTATATAATTTTCAGATAATAGAGTATAATTCTCTTTATTAAATATTGATTTTATATAATCATAAGAAAATCTCTGTCTTTCAGAATTTAATTTTGTAGCACAAATACTACACCCATGTCCTTGTTGAAAACTATTATATGCAATTAGTCTTATATGTTTGTTGTCACACATATACTTTAGTTTAGTATGAGAGTTTTTATATGTTTGAGAAAGAAGAGTATATCCTCTTTTTTCAAATTGTTTTTTTACAGATTCGTATGTTAGCTTTCTTTTATTTGCTTTGTAATCTATAGCACAAAAATTACATCTCCTACCAGAAGCAAAACTTCCATATGTTATTGACCACCTATGTCCAATTGGACATATATAATATAATTTTGTACGATTATCTTTATATTCAGTTGATAGTAGAGTATACCCCTCCTTCTCAAATTCTGATTTTACAAATTCATATGTAAATTTCTTTGACAATTTTAATCATTCCCCCTTTTTGTTCTTATTAGTATATTCACTTAATGGAAAATTTACAAAAACCTCTCCTATGTTGCCCTCCTCCTTATCCCAAATAAAGCCCATACCTGTTTTATATGGACGTACAAATAAATTTTCAAAATGCCACGCATCTGTGCCAGAAAGACTAGGTATAATTTTCACAGAAACTCCTCCAATAGTATCTCCAGCTACGTATTTAGTTTCACGTTTTTTGTGGTAGTGACCCGTATGCCACTCCCTGTACACAGTTTTTGCCCACAATTCTGGAACCTCTGAACTCATAATGAGTCCTAAATCCCCCACTTTCCCAAAATTGCCGTGACAAAACCCAATAAGAGATTTACCATGTCGCCTGTATTTTCTACATATTGGAGAAATGTCAACAGACACTTTATCGCAATTTCTATAATGTGCGTCCAACACAATACACAATGTAAACCCTGTTTCAATATCGTGGTTTCCTGGTATAAAAATTATCTCAGTGTTGGCCACTCCTATGCAATAATCAATAGCTTTTATTAAAGCTTGTACGCCTGCCATATATATCTTAGAAAATCGACTATCCATATCCAATTTATTCTTTCCACCAGGGGTTATTCCTTCATTGTTATTCACATGCAAAAAATCATTACCAACTGGAAATAAAATTTTAGCAATTTTATAATTGGATGCTCTCTCAATAATTTTAACAACAGCCCTCTGAAAAAGATCTGCTGCTATTTTAAGGTCATAATCATTCATTGTTTCAGAAAAATGTGCTAGCATCCCCATATGCAAATCATATAACGAAATTTCTAGCATAATGTCTCCATCTGGATTTGGATCGCCTATGTACTTCGCATATTGCGGAACGTGGGACGGAAGTTCCTTTATCAGTTCCTTAATCGCCAATTCAACAGGTTTAATCACAACAGGCTTCAGCCACACGCTAATTTGGTAATTGGTCTTGACGACTATTTTTCCTTTATAGATCTTTGCAGGCACTTGCCGTAGTGTAAATTTATCAACCTTCCATATGTCTAAGTCCACTTTAGCTGCCTTAAGTGCTTCCTCCAATGTAGATATAGTCATAGAGTTAATCTCTATTGTAGCTTTCTTTTCTGAATACGATGTTTTTATATCGTCAGCAGGTCTGACAAACTCAGTATCTGTATTAATTACCTTATCATCAGCTAGAGAAGATCCTTTTACATCAGTATGATTAATCTGGTGTGCATAAGTATCAGGTATTGGGAGACTTAGTTCAGGAACTTTCCCTCCCCACGAATAGCTATTTTTACCATCAGCATTAACTTCTAAATTATTATCGTTATTTGCAAGAAGTTTCAAGTAATATCTAGCCTCCTGTTCAGGAATATTCGCCAATCTCGATAACTCCCTTCTACCTATACCCTTATATCTATTAATAATTTCAACTATACCATCCTGTATATATGTTGTTATCTTCATATAACATCACCTCTATATGTTTTGGGTTTTCGTTTTTTCGTACTCCTCTATACCTTCAAATACTATATTTCTACCATCCCTCCTGTTTCTGCGTCTCTCATGCTTCTTTAAACCTATAACATGGCCAGGCGGTGGAATTTTTTTCCTTAAGAATTTAAATGGGTCAATTTTCTTCTCTACTTTTTTCACTTGGTTCTCCTTGATAGTAAGCTATTAAATTATCCAATGCACTTCTTACATTACTCACAAGTGTTTTTTCTTTTTGTTCTTTCAGTTCTCTTTCTATTTCTTTTAATTGATTTTTTGTAATAACTCCTTCCTCACACCAACGTCTTTGACTTTCCATATATGTTTCTTGTGGATAAACCCCTCCTGCATTTAAGATTGCATAAGCACGATCTTCTATATACATAGAACAGCACCACGGATTTTTTCCAACTCTTAATCCCTCCCGTACTCTATTGCTTACCTCTTCATTTAAAAATATATCCACATCATTCTCCTTTCCATTTTCAAAAACGGCTCTCATCCAAAGGCCATTTTCCACTACCATTGCAAAATGGTTTAGTTTCAACCATTGTAAAATTTGATTGTTTAAAGAAACCAAGCCAAGTTTTATTTCTTGCATAATTTTGCCATCCATGCCGAGATATTTTTCCTCGTTTTGTGAGCACAGTTACTTTATAACAATCTGGGCATATTCCTGTTTTCATTACACTCCTTTTCACAGTAGATGACATGGTAGGACTCGAACCTACGATCTTGTGGTTCAAAGCCACATGCTTTACCAACTAAGCGACATGTCATTTTTTAAAATAAGTACCAACAATCTCTTTGTCTTTCCTCCCAAATCTCCATCTGACAACTTCAAAAGAACCATCTCGGTTCTCTTTAATAAATGAAGTATAAGTTGGATATCTAAATATTTCTACAATTAGTACAATTAATCTTTTAATAAAATTCATCTTTTCTCCATTTAATGGCTGACACGGCAGGACTTGAACCTGCGACCTTGTGATTAACAATCACCTGCTCTGCCAACTGAGCTACGTGTCATTCTATATGTCACAAGATCCTGTGCTACATTCTATATCTACCACATCTTCAGATGTATTAAAGTTATCCTTCTTCAGGAATTCTTTAGCCTCTTGTTTAGTTAATCTATTTAAAACTTGATCTCCTCTTGCTTTATCGACCAATATTGTTAGACCTTTTAAATTATGTGCGTACTCCAATAAAAGTTTTGACAAATTATCAACTGTAACAGACTCTGGAAAATTTATAGTTTTAGATATTGCATTATCTAGGTACATTTGTATTGTACTTTGTACATCCAAATGATCTTCCGGTTTTAAGTCAGAGGAATCTACTAACCAATCTGGTTTCTTCTCGTTCGACTCAATATAATTTAAATATTGTGGATGTATATAAACTCTATCTGAAACTCTATCCTTTCTTCTACAAGCTAATGCAAAAACAGGCTCTACACCTGATGACACTTCTGGAATTAATGATGTAGTACCAACTGGTGCTGCACATAATATACTATTGTTTCGAATTCCCTTATCTCTTATTTCCAATCTAAGTTTTGGTGGTAATTTTCTTATAAATGAAGCCTTCCCAAATTCGTTAGGAGAGAATCTTGGAAATGCTCCTTTTTCAACAGCTAATTCTATAGAGGCTTGGTACGCAACATTTCTTATAAACTTATACAGCTTTTCTATCTCTTCTATTGATTTATCAGAACCATAACGTATCTGTTTCAGCATCAGATAATCGTGTAATCCCATAGTTCCTAGACCTATCTTTCTGATATCTTTTGCAACAACATCCATCTGCCTTATTGGAAAATAGTTTACATCTAAAACATTATCCAAGAATCGTACAGCTAGATATATTGAATCCTCTAGTTTTTTCCAATTAGTACTTCTGCCAGAAATAAAGTTTGGTAATACTAAACTTCCTAAATCACAAACCCCATACGCTGGTAACGGGAGTTCGGAACAATTCATTGAATTTATTATCTTTTTTCTATTATCTGTACTATTTACAACTACAAAATAATTGTGAAATTCATCTACTGCACCATTATAGACATCCTCATATCCGTCATGCTTCACAGATACAACTTTAAAATTCTCAGACAATGCTGCCTCTTTCAAATCAGCATATGTTTTAAATGAATTAAAGTGCAATCTATAGGGTATTCCTACTTCTTTACATCGATTTTTCCATTCTTTTATTAAAGGAGTTCTGTTTAAAACATCTCTTAATTTTAAAAATACATTAACTTGTTTTTCCTTAACTATAATTTGTTTAGTTTTGTAATAGGCTTTCACATTATTACTGTTTGCTATATACCTATTCGCACATGTGGTTGAACAAAAACTGTTATTTCTTTTACCCCACTTTACTGCAAAAACTTTATCACATCCTTCACATATTTTATTAACATAAATACTACTATTACTGAAAAATATATCTAAATCAGTTTCATCTATAAGTTTTAGATATCTTTTGTATTCTCTAGCTTCTGCTGAATTTTTATAAATATAGATATCAGGGTTTAACATAGTTTGTGCAGTAACAGCAGCTTTTAATAAAAAATTATTAACTGATTTACAGGGATGTATACTATATTCACTATAGGGTAAATTATTTAATTTACAATATTGTCCCCACTCTTCTTTTGTTACTCTTCTACCTAATTGTGAGGAATAATTTACAGCAATATCAAATATTGCTGATTGGGTGTATCCTTTATATCTACCATTTTTTTCTCCAACTGTAGAAATTTTTGCATGTAATTCTACATGTTTATTCTTGTGTAATTTCTCTAAATTTTTTGGAATATTATTCAAACTATCAAAATCCTTATGATGAATAATATAGTTATCTTCTATCTTGCCAAAATAGTGTTCATATACTATTCTATGTTCAGATTTCTGAAATGCAGATCCTCTATTCCAAAACCAATAGGGTGTATTCTTTTTTGCTCTTGTATTTGCTAATTTGTATCTTGTTAGATGAGATACTCTACTTCCAATCTTGATATCCTTTAGTTTTATTGGTTTTCCATCTAATAATTTTATTTCGTGATCTTCTGTACCTCTAAAATAAGAACCATCATCAAATTTAACTTTAAGTATTTTAGCCTGTTTTCGTGTTATTTTCGGATTTCTCATTTGACGAATAACAACCTCTCCACTGTAATTTGTACAGAATACTGGAATGTCTTCCTTTTTATCAGCAAGATCTTTTATTGATACATCACCTCTTCCATCCGCTACAGCTATTTTTGTATCACCCGTTAAGCAGAGGTTTGGGGCAGAGATTGGGTAACAATAATATGAATTATTTTTTCTCATATTATCTATCATAATAATACCAGGCTCACCATGATTCATCATATTTGTCAGTATTTCTCTCCATAACTCTACAGCACTTACTGTTCTTACTTTCTGTCCTGCAAACAATAGATCCCACTCTTTATCCTCATTTACAGCATCTATAAAATTGTTAGGTATAGCTACAGATAAATTACAATATGGTAAGACTCCCGGTTTCTGTTTGGCGTTTATAAAATCAAATATTTCGGGATGAGATATAGATAGCATCCCCAATAGCCCAGACCTTCTTTGCCCTCCCGTTTCTATCGTATGGGCTACGTAATCTATGGCTTCTAGAAAACTTAACATACCACTAGAAACACCACCCTTAGATGCTAATTTTCTCCCCTTCTCTCTTAGTGGAGAGAAATCTATACCTATTCCTGCACCATAAGACCACATAATTAGTGCATTCTTAATTGTTTCACCAATAGCCTCTATTGAATCTCCTATTGGAAGACAGGCACAATTGAGCATACTTTGTTTTGGTTTGCCTGAATTTCTTAATATCCTACCCGCAGGTATGAAATTCATATCAAATATTTCATTACTAAATAAATTCTCGTATTTAACTCTCTCCTTTTCATTTACAGCATTAGCCTCACCTACTCTCCTACTTAAGCCCTCCCATGAAATCTCACTATCTTCGAAGTATCTTTTTGCAACTACAGCATTAGCATTACTACTAAGTTCAGGCATTAGGCATCATCTCCTCTATTTTTTAATATCATCTATTTTATCCTTAATATCATCAACTACATCCTCAAATCTGTCTTCCATAAGTTCAGCTACATCAGGTCTTTGTTTTTTTAATACCTTGTAACCAATAAAACCTGCAACTGCTAAAAATAATATCCAAAAAATAACTGTCATAATATCACCTCCTTACTGATTTCTATATATTTGATTTAATAAATTACCTATCTCTATCCAGTTTTTGACTCTTGGAAACTTGCTATCGAGTTTTTGATTCCAAGGTTTGTCATACACAATAACCTTACAGTTAGTCAGTTCTGAGATTGGGATTATATATTTTGGATCATCTTCCACAAATACATCAATATCCCAAAACTTAACATACTCATGCTTATCAACTGTACTATCTAGTACAAAATCAAAATCAAGAATACTGGATAACTGAGACTGTGTTATAGAGAATTGACTCTCCGGTCTGCTTGTTATAAAGTGTATATCATTATCCACTGCTAATCCACTCAACATACACAGAGAATTTGCATATGGTTCTAAGTCACTCTCAACAGCTTTTGTTACATTATCAAAAACAACATCTTCTGGTATATCAAAAATACTCGCTGCATCCTTTTCTGTTAAATATTTCATTTGTATATCTTTCTCAGGATACAGCAATCTGAGATTTATTAGTATGCTTCTTGCTGTTGGGAATAAAACATCATCAAGATCGAAGCCAAGTATCATTTTGATATTTCTCCATAAACTCTATACTTTAGAGTAGAGTTGGTTAATAAAAATTCAGACATATTATCATAATAATTAAGTCCGGTTACTACAATTTCTCTTATTCCTGCATTTATGATGAGCTTTAGGCACTCAAAACAGGGGATTGAACATGACATATACATTATAGTTCCTTCTGTACACACACCATTTTTAGCAGCATTGACTATTGCATTGGCTTCAGAATGTACGGATGGACAGATATCTCTCATCTCACCAGACTTTGCTCCTAGTAAATATCTTGGACATTCATCTAATATCCAATCTCTCATAAATGAGTGATCTTTACCTTTCTCTACAAAAAGATCTCTTAAATTACCATCATAAGCTAATCTTCTATCACAATGTGGTACTCCAGATGGAGCACCATTGTACCCTGTTGATATAATAGATTTATCTCTAACAAGTATAACTCCTATCTTTCTTGATAAACATTTTGAATTACTGGCAACAGTATTGCATACATCTAAAAAATACTTATCCCACTTTTTTATATTATCTTCCATTTTTCTCCTCACTGTATGCTATCAATACCCTGCTTGCAAGTTTATCTCCCCATCTTGGATCAAGAGCATTCCTCTCAATTTCATCATAAAAATCTGAGACATCATGGCCTATTGTTTTGCATTTATTCTCCTCATCTATCACAACATGTTGCAGTTCATGGGACAGTATTCTTGCCCTATCTGCATCAGATGCCAATTCAAAGGCCTTCTTGTCTACTATTAATATAAAATCATACCCCTCAACAGATATTTTATCTATTGTAAAATATTTAAGTTTTTCACCTGGAACTTCCACACTTGCTAACACTAACTTTCCTTTTGTTACTTTCTTTTTATTATCAAACAAAAGTTTAAATTTCAGAGATTGCATTTCTCCAAATCTCTCTTCCATTACATTAAAAAATACCTCTATCAGTTTGTCACTTCCCTCTTCGTATCGAAACATAGATTATTCTCCTTTTAATTTAGGTAATTAGCTTAATATTTTGCTATCCATAAACCAATATACATCTTCTGGCGCTGTTACACTAACTGTTATTGTACTTATCATTTTTGTACTTTCCCCGCATTTAGGACAGCTATAAATTCCATACTTACATAATATATTATGATCTTCTATAGTACAATATTCTGGCTCTACTTGATAATAATTAAGTAGTTTTTTATGAGTCATCATTATTCTCCTTTTCTAAACAAATTCTGCACATAAACTTATCACAAGCATTCCCTATTGCAGAAACCAAATGAAGACTCCTCTCTTTATTACCAGAACAATTATCTACATTACAATAACCAACAAACTCAACTTTAGGTTTATTTATAATAGCACCTAATTCAAGATAATAAATACACCATACACAGTGTTTGTTACTACAGACGTTATAAGTTGCCATTACTTCTCCTCTATATCAAAAGCCAAATCCCGAACTCCATTTGTTAAATCATACCCACTAGCCCATCTCTTTGCCCCAAAAGCAGACAGGGCATCCTCAATAGCCGAATCCCATTCTTTGCATATTACTGTATCAGGATGTTTATAATAAATTTTCATTTCATTATATCGTATATCCATTTTATTCTCCTCTCCCATGTCTATAAGCCATACCTTTTTTATTATTATACTTTGATGACTGTCGTTTGGTAGGCTCTACATTAACTGCTTTACAGGCATCAAGAAATGTTTCATCCCTCATAGTATTCTTGTTTCTTTCTGCTCTTATTGCATTTTTAGGATCTAAATCTTTACCACTGACTCTATCCCACATAACATTGACTTTTCTTTTTCCCATTAATTTGTCTCCTTAATTATGAAATATCTTTTTATTCATCTCTTCATAGCTCAACCAATTGAGATACTTATGATCACACCTTGGGCAAACTTGTGGCCCCCAGTGTTTTGTCTCAAAAGTATAGCCACATTTCATACATCTAAACTTTGCCTTCAATTTCTGACTCCTCAAATCTGAAAACTGTAGGTGGGTTAACACATGTTAGGTGCAATTCATATAAGTCAGGTGGGTTGTCATCACTTCTCCTGAGTAATCTTGGCCCGGATATGGGTGTTGTTATCTCATTTTCTCTTCCTTTATGAATACCATGCAACTTGAAATGAGGACATATGGAAGAGCACTCTTTAATATAAAATCCACATGTTGAAGTGTGTCCCCCCCTCTCTAAAATATACTTTATAAAATTGCCACTTCCTTTACGTACTTTAAGTTTATTTTCCGGTATCTTCATCATGTTCCTCCTTCAAATGGTGTCCTGCTTTCAGCCAACATATATAACAATATGTAGCTATTTTTAACAAATCCTTTTCTCTTTTTAAGTTTTTGTACCTTCCCATGTACTTCAGAATTGTTCCTAGTATCCAATCAACTCCAGTATCTCCTGGTACAAACTCACATATCACATCTGTAAACTCCTTATCTCTTGTATGAGCATACTTAGTACCTCCATGTTCAAATTGATTAGATATCAACTTAGAAAATGTATCCCAATTCTCTCTTTTTGTTTTAACATTTGTAGAAGTCATATTCTCGATGATATCAAATTTATTATCTAACATTATATCTCCCGTATATCACTCAATATTGTTCCTATTGTTTCAGGTGTTAGTAATCTCAAAAAGTTATCAAGTCTGAGTATATCAATGTCCTGTCCTACCTGTATAATCTTAGTACCTATACAAGATCCACAATAAGACTCTAAAATAGATAGAAAGCCATGCCTTATAAATACAACTTTCAACCTTCTATTCCTTTTCAAAATAATCAGAACTTCATGTCTCCCACCAACTTCCTTTTCCTTTTGTGCCTTATCCCACCATTCATAAATTTCTGGTTTTGTTTCCCTGTTATCCGGCACATCAATACAATCTAAGACATCAACATCATTAGAATACCCCCGCTTACACTCTATAAGAAACATATCAAAAAGAGGTTGAGCTATTGGATCTGTAAACGTCAGATCTCCATACTGATACTTTGTAGTTAGTCCTTTCTTGAGCCTTGTTGTAGCCCTGCCACCTGACTGAGACGTTCTCCATATAACATCCTCCCTATTACCATTAGTCCACCACAGGGATAACTTCTTGCTCATTTCTCTTTCAAAGTTAAAGCCCTTATCACTAACTTTAATTCTCTTCTTTTTCTGTTTCTTTTTAGCCATTATTTTTTTTTATTCCTTTTTTGCCTCCAGTCATTGCTCCAGTTCCGATCTTACTTCCACTAAATCTTCCCTTTCCACCACCATGCCCATCTTGTGGGCCTTTTGATTTTTTTGATGGCCCTCTCTTATTTTTTCTTGGCATCTTTATCCCTCCTTTCTTCCTTTCTTTTTTCTTTCATCCAATCTATTAAACACGCTTGCACTTCTAATTCAACAGAGTAGACTTTAGACACATCATCTAAATCAGTATTCTTTGAAGAAGCAGCATGTTCAATAATAGCATCTGCTATGTATTTCACACTCATAAGTTAATCCCACCCTATAAAATGTTTCCATCCCTCTGTTCCAAAGAAATCATCATCTGATGCTTCTCTTACCATTTGTTCAAGAACAGTAGTATATTCTAGAAAGTACTGTAATTCTGTTATTGAAGCAGCACCTATACGCATCTTACCTGCAATTTCGTATATCTCCCTCTCCGATTTCATATTTCCTCCATTTGGATTTTGTTTACAATAATTTTGTTCAGATTCTCTATGGTTTTTAACGCCTTAAGTCTCTCTAACTCATACAGATCTCTATCAATTTTTTCTTTTTCAATCCTTTTCTCAATCTCATTTACTGTTTTTAGACTTCTTTCAGTTAAGTCTTTTAGTTTGTCTTGTAATTTCTTGAGTGAGGATACTAGATCACTATAAGTTCCCTTGTTAAATAAAGACTTTATATACTCAGTTGTTAAATTCATTTTGATTTTGTCCTCCATAAGTTTTTATTTGTATTACTCATTAATAATTCCACCCCTATCTATTCTTTGGTCTTCCGTGTACTCACTGTATTCAAGTACAACACCATCCGGTTTATACGGTTTTATCACCTTTCCCCAAAAGAATTTAAAGTGGTATGGTTTATCTCCAATCTGCACTATGTTATTAAACCATAAAGTCTCAGTTCCTATATTATCAGGTAAGCCTAATGATGAAAATCCTATATCCTTGAACTCATAAACATACAGATTCTTATCAAACTTGTTTAATTTTACCGGAGTTCCTGTAATAGGATGTCTTGCTGTACAATCAAAATTAAGGCATGTGTGAGCTTTCTCACAATAGCCCTCTGACGGTGATACCTTTATAGTTTTAAGCATAGTAGCATCTTGATAGTCTATAGGGGATATGTTAAATACCATATCTGAGAAATGGCATATACCATACCAACATTGTGCGTGTTTCTTGTCTGGTCTGAACACACATCTACCATCAATCCATGATATACCAACAGATATTGTTGATGACACAAGTGCTTTTTTCTTTAGTTCGTCTAACGCAAAATCTTTTGTTTCACTCATTTTATCCCCTTTTTGATTTTTTTGTTTGGTCAAATAAATAAGCCAATCCTATCATTATTGATCCTGCTAAAAATATACCAAATACAAGTGCTACTGGAATCCATAATGGAGCAGTAACCCACCACCATGATCACGTTATTGTGCCTACAAGCTTTAGTACTAAAAATATTAAAAAAGTATAGTACCAATACCTATTCCTGTACCTTGATTTTCCATTTTATCCCTCCTCATCCTCTTCTATTGAGAGTCCATCATAATTAAACTCAGGATATTCATCAAACACAAGTTCTGGGTGATCTTCAAGAAATTTCTCAATATCATGCTCACTGAATTCAATAAATTCTCTTTTCTCCACATCCTTTTCAGTTATTTCATGCTTCACAGTTACCTGACTAAGCGACTTAAACTCCTTTTTGTTTTTAGGATATAGATAATTTCTATCAGCAAGGAGTCTAGCATAGCCGCCGTAGTATGGAATTCCTGTCTTAAAATAATGTGGAAAATAAACCTTTCTCCTGCCATCACCCATCCTTGTTTTTAACACAGTAGCTTTAAGCCAATTACCTATATCCTCTTTGTTTCTTTTTGGATCTAAAATATTCCTTAATTCCTCTAACTGTACCCTGTATGTTGTATAAAACTTCGGCCCCTCACCACCAGTTGTAGTTGTGTTAGAGTTATGTACAACTATTCCACTACGTGTATTTCCAGCTAAATAGTTTGAATACTTATCCACCTCAATATCATACTTACCAGTCTGCCTAAATTTTCTTTCAGAACTCTCTGTCACAGACAAAACTTCAACATACTCTGTTTTTATCACAAGGTTACTCTCTAAATCAAATTCTCTATATTTTTCTCTGTATGCTATAGGTAATTTATATTGCATACAAGGTGGAATATATTGTTTTATATTTTCACACATATATAAAAACGAATTTTTATTAATAGTTATTTTTCCATTATTGTAATTAATAGAAGTATCTATATTGAAATTATCCTTTAACATTTTGGCAATGTTATCTAAAATTTTAGAATTTTTAAATCTGTAAAATGCTATGGAGCCTCTACAATGTCCTGATTTACTATCATAATGACCATCATCCATAAATAATACAGCTAAAGATAGCCAAGTAAAACCACTCTTTACTTTAGTTGGATTTCTGTGTCCAATCCTATTTTTTAATAATTTAAGTTCATAGTTAAGTGGTGTAGAAGAAAAAATATAAGTATTTCTTGCAGTTTTAACTTCATTAAATTTATAAAATTTAGAAAGTTTGTTCAACTTCCATATATTATATTTTTTATTTTCAGAGTTCTCTAATTTTATGTAAGCTCCGTTACCTCTGATTTCTATAGATGAATCACCAATTGAGGTTCCAATAATAAATTCTTTTAATGATTTATTTAATATTGAATCATACTTAGTGACTACAAAATCTCCCTTTGTAATATGCTTTGCTTCTATCCAACCACTTTCAGTTAAAATTTTATGATTTTTTGTACAAGTTATACCACATTTACCATTTAGAGTATCAATAGCATTTGTGATAATAGTAACAAAATCATTTTTATTAGAAACATTTCCATTATTAAGCCAATTTACAATTTTTGTAGGTTTGAATTCATTAGAATTCTCATCATACGCAAAAACTTCCCCCTCAATTCTGTTATCAACAATTTGGCGTATTGTAAATGACCTACCATCCACAAAAGGAATATTACAATCGGCATGTAGACACCCAAACATTATTCCAATCTTATAAGTTCTATGGTTAGAGAAATGAACACTCATTCTTTCATCACAGTAAGACAGTATCTCTCTAAATAGATTGTGTAACTCCTGTGGCTTTTTTCCCATATCCGATTTATCTATCTTACCTCCTTTCTTAAAAGAGGATATAGAATCAACAGCAACAAACTTGTATTTATCCTTTGGAAATTTACTTAATGTGTTTTTCAACATAGCAGCAGCATCTGTAACTGTTGGTATATCCCAAGGTTTTATTACTAAAACATTACTTGTATCAATCCCTAATTGCTCTGCTCTTTTATTAAACCATGAGTTCTCCCTGTCAACCCATATACCATAAGCACCATATCGTTTTTGTGCATCAGCTAGCATCATTTGCATCAAAGTCGTTTTTCCTGTCGTACTGAATCCTGACCATTCAACTGCGTATCCCCAAGCTATACCTCCAGATAAAGATAAATCCAATGCCTTGTTACCTGTTGATATAAACTCAGTAGGATCTTCCCTGTCTGCTGCAACATGTATGGAGCCATAGTCCTTTTTAATCTGTTTAGCCAAATCAGCAAGCGAGAACTCTTTCTTTTTTGTTTCGGTTTTTGTTTCTGCTTTCTTTGACATTAACTGCCACCTCCAAATTTTGCTACAAGTTCTTTATATGTTGCATGAAGTTTAGATGATATTTCAAGTACAGATGTTTCCTCATTGTTATAATAAACTTTAATCTTATATGAGGGTGCTCCTTTCTTATCAAGATTAACTTCAATACTATCTGTTCTCTCAGCAGGTATTACTTCTATCTCTTTTTCTCCCATTAGTTATTTCCTTTCCATAGTTTAAATATTGTTGTTATAAATCCTGCCCATTCCAATACTGAATGTGATTCATTCAGTATTTCAAACATTCTTAATAACTCGTCTCCATGTCTAATATCTATACCATTAAGTGTAGATAATCTATAGGCAATTACATTCATCAAATCAATTCTTACCCTATCAGCAGAAAACTCATCATATAGCATTTTAGCCTCTTTTTTAACTACACTCCATTCTGTACTACTTCCTATATATTTAAACAAGTTAAGTGTCTGATACTCCATTCCCTCTACTACATTAACATCCAATAAAAGTTCAGCAGTAACTTGGTCTTCAATGTCAATAACTTTAGGTAAGGCCGTTAAGATGAGTCCTGGTATTCCTTGTGATCTTTCTACAACAAGAGCCTTTATCCACTTTTTTATCCGTATATTCTCCTTTTTACAAATTATATCAATGAGTTCAACACTCTCATCATAAGATAATCCTTTGACTTTATACCTGATAAACCTTCTGAGAAATGTATCCTGCAGTTTCTCCGTCAGAGTTGTACATGCAAACACAAGAACTCCATCTCGTAAAGTTTCTAGAGGTATCAGCCAAGCATCCTGTACTTGTTTCTTCAATGTGTGAACCTCATCCAGTACTAACACTTTTTTGTTTCCATATAAACTTGACTTACTTAAATTGGATATCTCCTCTCTTGCAGTTTTTATATCAGAAAAATGTCCACAGTTAATAGTTTTTACATTGTTCTTGTCAACACCAAATTCATTTATTAGTATGTTGACCATAGATGTTTTTCCACAACCTTTTTCGCCTTCAAACATCAATGGTGTATCAAACTTGTAATTCCTTATAGATTCTTTTATGTGCTTATTACCAACAATATCGTTCCAAGATTCAGCTTTATATTTTAAATGCATCAAATCTCCCCTCTAATGACTTAACCACATACTAACTGCCTCTCTCTCACCCACTATACTTGGTGGATTTGGGCCGAACATTTCAACCTCATTCTCAATCTCTTGGTATTTATTTTCACTCACAACTTCACGCCCAATCTCACATAGTCGATTTTCTTTCCCACACACAGGACATATAATTATATTTTCCATAACCAAATATTTTGTTGAATTGTATGTTACAATTCCTGAATAATCTGTATGGAAAAACCTCCTTTTTATTAATGGTTTTTTATCTCCCTTCCTATTTTTTGTTTCAGTATGTTGTGTTTCTTTTATGTCACTGTTTTCAAAATTGAATGTTGTTTTACAATTCCAACATTGTTTGAGCATCAATTTCATCTTAACTCCTTCTAATAAAAAATGGGATGTTGCAGAAAACAATCAACAATAAACAAACAACATTGAGCCTGTCACTCTCTTAAGGGATACAATATCACCATATACAGAGAATAGATCAGGTAGCCAATAGGGGTAGATAAAGGTATATTCTATAACACGTAATATATACTAATACCATATCTATCTACAACATCCCAAGATTAATTACATCCATTCCTTATAATCATTTTCATCTACCACAATAGCTACAGTATTATTGGCTACTGAAACTGCCCTTGATAACGTCCTTTTCAATTTAGATAAGTTCATAACTCTTTTATGGTTTTCCTCTAAATCAAAAGTTGCTACAAGCTCTTCACCAACACCTCTTTGTTGTGCATATGACCATGCCTTCTGCTCAGATAGTGATCTCAGTCTGCTGATCTCTGTTGCTAAATCTTGTTGTAACAATAATGCGTCTGCTATTTTCATGTTACCTCCTTATCCTCTTCTGTTCCTATTTCATATTTTTCTTCTATTTCTTCATTACTCATATTACTAAAAAACTTTTCCATTAATTCACATAATTTATTCCACTTTTCTGCCTTTTCTTTTACTTCTATTAATATCTGTTTATAATCCCATATACCATCATAATAAATCCTACTCCCCATAAATTTTATAACTTCATCATATCCTGTAGAACAAAAAACAATTGAATCTTCTAAAAAATTTTCATGAATTCCATATAAATCATAACTATAATCATTTAAATCATTAATTAAATCCAATAATTTATTTTCCATCTTTATCTCCTTATATAATACGCCCACCATATGATCCTACATCATACACTTCAGCATCAATCATTTGTTCATGAGTAATAAGAGAGGAATCAAACGCCAATCCTGATGCAATCTTATTAGTTTGAAATGAATTCCTCACTGTTATAACCTCTCTTGGAGATTCTGCTCTCAGAATTACAACATCATTCTCCCTCAGAACTTTGAATTTATCTATCCTTCGTTTGAATCCTGCTACATCAGTTACAATAATATATCTGTTAACAGATAGCCTCGTCATCATGTCAATTATTGTCATGCATGATATATGATACCTGTCTGCTAATAATCTTGGTAGCAGCCAACTCAGTTCATATACGTACAGATTACTGTCTATTAACACAATATCCTTACATTTGCTATCCTCAATTTTCTCAAGCATAGAATGAATATTATAATCCTTACCTTCCATCTCAAATTTTATATACAATGAGTAAGGAAATAAACAAATACCATCATTATATCTTATTTCAAAATCACTAATTTTCATATTGTTCCTTTTTATCCTCTATTTTTAGTTTGCAGGTGCAGTGGGATTCGAACCCTACATCCCCCTATCGAGTACTCTTCCAATTGAGCTATACACCTGCGTTTTGTTTTGGTTGGGGGCACAGGGATTGAACCTGCTGCCCCAAGCTTCCAAGGCCCAGGAGCTACCCTAGCTTACCCCCGTTTCTTGGTTATAATGATTCCTTTACCAATGGTTTGCATGGTCGATTAGGAAACCATTTACAATCAGCACCACCACACCTACATGGTTCTTCCAGCCAACGATTACACTTTTCACAATAATAAGAATCATATTTTGTGCTATACTTACTAACATAAACCATTTCATGTCTCAAACATGTTGGCACATGACCTATCGTTTCAACATCTTTTGATAAAACCATTTTCAATAACCTCAAGCACATAACAAGCATTATTAATATAAAATTATAAACATACCTCATTTCTAATTAACTTACAACGATTCCTTTACCTTTGCCCTGCATCCATCAAAAAACTTACACTCATCTTTACACTCAGGACTGTTTGGATCATAATGTTTTAATGAACCAAAGCATTGAGGATTGTTTACTGGAGTCTCCTTTTTCTCCTCTTTAAACTTTCTATCATCAATATCAGGCTCATTGACCTTATTAAGCCCACCAGCAAATGGAATATCCTTGTCTTCAGTCTCCTTATACCCATCAAACGGATTAAACTCCACAGTTCCATCCACCTCTTCCCTTGTCAAAAATCCCCAATGTCTCCATACAAACTCTAACGGTGCTGAACTTCTTTTTTCGGAATCCCAGTGGGGCAATACACGAATTTTAAGGGTATCATCCATTTTTAGTTCTTTAATGTGCATATAGTTATCATCAAATAAATCTCCAGAAAGAATACCTTCTGATAGAACAGGTCTATTGAGGTTGTTAAGATTGTTTAATACCTTATCTGAAACATCCCAATCACATACTTCTCCTTTATATACTTCATAAAAGTTCTGTCCATCTGCCTGTTGCTTTTTAATGTTCATAAGGAAACCTTTATTCGATTTAACATGAGCCATATTCTTCCAGTTCTTATCTTCATCACTAATACCATCTAGAAAAGAAGATCCAGCTTTAGCCCCAATTTCCAATTTCCATACCTTTTCTTTTGATATTGCTGGTATTAAACAATTAAGAAACCAAGAGCATCCTGCCTTTTTGTCTTGATATATTTGTTTTTTTACCGTTCCTTTTTCCTCTCTACTAAAAGGATCGACTTTAGGACACACATAGCATGTACCTGTTAAGTTTCGTTTGGGACAAGGTATTCCCCTGCTGCCTGGTTTTGCCTCATACTTTTTCTTTTGTGCTTCGTCTGGTGAGATTGTCCATATGTCTTTTGTCATAGTTTATTCTCCTTTGTTATTTGTTATTTGTTATTTGTTATAATCCAGTCTCCATTTCTGCTTTATCCAATCTGCTTTGCATCCCCCCTTCCCTGTGTTTATTTTTTACAACAGACATCTCATCTCCAATTAAATCCCTCATAGCCATTCTAAATAACTCCTTCAACCTCTCATTCTTATATACAATAGAAAAATAAGCTCCCTTTAGTATATTAGAACTCTCTGTTACGTCTATAAGATCCTGTGCAGCCATTTTGAATCTCTCATCAGTCTGTATCCCTGACTTCCTTATCTCTGTCATAGCATACGGAGATACATCCTTCTTGCTATTCTCAGCATACTCTTTAACCAATTCTGCTACAACTATCTTAAGTCTTAATTCTGCTTCTTGTTCCTGTTTTATAGCTTTTGCATACAATCCTCCATATTTGTATACCAATTCTGAATATCCTTTCAATTCTTTTTCAAGAGAGAATAGAGATGAGTTGTCTGTTTCAAAATCTCTTTTGTTAATGTCATCAATTATCATCTATAAATTGCTCCTTTATTTTTCTTATAATTTTTCCCTGTTTACAGGTCTTACAGCCATAAACTCTTTTTTTGTACCTATTCATACAGACAACAGTATCTATCCAATAGGATGCTTTAAGACAATACATAAGTGTTGTCGGCACAAAACTGTCTTCACATATTTCAGTATCTGATGTTATATCCTCCTTTTCTTCAGTACAATACTTGCTTCCATCCCCTTTTCTAGTTAGTGTTCTGTATCTGTCACAATATGTGCATGTTATGATAATCTTTTTTGCCATTTTATTATCCCTACAACCGACTCATTACCTTGTTAAGAGGATGCTGATATATTCCATCCTTAAACTGTTCTCTATCCTCAAATGGTTCCACAATATGAACAAAAGTTTCCCCATCAAAACTATCTCGTATGTGGTTTGTTAAAATTTTTACAGCACGTGATAGACCATCAACTGCTTTTACAATTACTTGACATTCTTTATTAGTAAATGTTTTCATTTGCCCCCCTTCTGCTAAAGTAATAGGGGATAAAGTTGAAGAGTTATTATCAAGCTTTATTTATATCATCTTAGGAATTCTTGTGGTAACTCTATTTTATCCCCTAGTTCATAATGTGTACTTTTGTTGTAGTTCTTTTTTTGTTCTAGCATTTCTATATTCATTAAGAAGTTTTTCTGTTTCCTTAAGTTCCTCTTCATGTTGCTCATATGTCTCATAGTAATCACCTGGCCAAACTCCAGCTAATACATACTTTTGACCACATTCTGGACAGGTAAATTCTCCATTATGAGGTTTACTCGGTCTATAATTCATACAATTATTGCATTCCATATTTCTATCTCCTTCTTCATAATATTATCAATTCTATATTCCCTTATACCACATTTTTCATCATTTGTCAAGAACTTTTTTGCAAATCTACAAGATTTTTTAAATTATCTCCAGCTTGTACATCAGTAGTCAGTCTAACTCTATTGAGATTTGGGTAAGGTTTGTTAACACCCTCCATAACAGTTCTAACAATATCACCTACTTGCTCAACTTCATTATCAGGACTCTCTACAGCTATTGCATCATATACCTGCAGTAATAGATAACTGTAGAGATTCTTATCAACAAGAATTTGATCAATCTGAATCATAGCTAACTCTATAAGGTTCCATGCAACCGATTGTATCAGAAAGTTTACGGCCTCTCTTTGTATAGCCTCCTCTATCTGAGCAGCCTTTTCTCCTGTAGGTTTTTTCCATCTCCTTCTGAAATTAAAATAGTTATCCAAGTACCACTGCTTAATAACCTTAGCTTTTGTAGCTTTTATGTTCTTATATAGACTTGGAAACTCTGTGTAATAACTATCAATATAGCCTTGTGCTTTTTCTTTAGATATGCCAAGTTCATAAGCTAAGGAAGCTGCACCTCTCTGATACAGAATTCCAAACTGGATTTCCTTTCCATGAGTCCTTAACTCACTTATTTTAGGATCTACTTTGTGTCCTTTGTTAATATAATCATAATCATATCCTAGGATTTGTGCCGTAATCCTACTATGCATATCCTCAGTTGGGTTATTACATATATCAATCAACTTAGGCTCATCATATATAACTGCTGCTATTCTTACCTCTAACTGACCTTCATCTGCATACACAAACTTATATCCTTCTCTTGCTACAAGACATTCCTTTATCTGTCCTTCCTTCCTTGGTAAATTCAATAGGTTAGGATTCTTAGAATTTGGTCTGCCGGTTTCCGTAGAATGCAACCCATAGGACGTGTGGGCAACACCATCTACTAATTTGTCTACAACACCACCTAGAAAATTCTTCCTTACAGTATTGTAGGATCGATACTTAAGCATTGTTCTACAGTATTCATTATTATGATTTTCAGCATACTTCTCCATTTCTGTAATAGTTATGCTTGGATTTCCTTTCTTTGTTTCTTTTAAAATCGGCAGGTTATGATACTCTAACAATAAATGTCTGATATGAAATGAAGATTTCGGATTAAATCTCTGATTAAAGTATATTTCTGTCTCTTTAATACCAGGTAATACAATAGCTTTATACATTGCCTTTTCTGCTTTTATTACATACTCCTCATCCAATCTCCATAGAGTTTCTAAATCATACTGCACACCTCTTATTGACATCTTTGTTAGAACTTTGTTTGTAGGCATTACTAAATCCATAAAGAGATCATACTTGTCCATTGCTTTCAGTATCTTAATCTGCTTTTCTTTTATCTTAGGGAGAACACCAACATCAGTACTGGCATACTTATGAAGTTTGGTTTTATCTTTAACATTCTGTGCTCCACCTACCAGTCTGACATAATCATCATACCCCCCACTCTCAGGACAGTATCGCCACACTAGGGACGTTAAATCATTGCTCCCCATACCTGATATAATGTATTCTGCCAAGCAGGTGTCATAGTCCCATATTTCTGGAAAGATGTCAAACTTTTCTTTTATAAACTTTGCATCAAATTCCCATCCCTGTCCTGTTATCTTTTTAGTTTTAAACCACTCATTGACCTTATCTCTATTGGTATTAATCAGAGGTGGGTCAAACAGACATACAGGTTCCTGACCATCACTCATTTGAACTAAAGTTAGTTCATCATTGTAAAAATCTAACCCAGTAGATTCAACATCAAAAAATATCTCTTCACAGTTGTCAAATCTTTGAGACACTTTGTTAAATCCGTCTTGTGTATCAATATAGATGTAATCATAATTATAAACATCCTTGGTATCAAAACCTAATATGAGTGGTAATTTCTTAAAAGAAACTTCGAGCTTATCCAATCTGCTATTGTCGTAAAGGACAGCAGCAGGATGGAATACAGTGAAAACATTACATTTTATCTTTTCAGAATAAAATAGCCTGTCTCTATAAAATTTATAATCATCTTTGGTTTTACCTGATACCTGATAAAATGCTGACTCACCCATTGCAACGACTACTTTAGGTTTTATCTTCTGTATATCTCTGTATGTGTGTATGAAACAGCTATCCATCTCCCTTGTAGTGGGTGTTGGATTTCCAACCTGATAGCATCTGATTGCATTTATGACAGCAACATCTTCTCTTGTTAAATCAATCAGCTTTAGCAACTTATCGAAGATCTCACCTGCCTTGCCTACAAACGCTATACCTGCTTTTGCCTCAGTGCTTCCAAAAGCCTCACCCACAAAAATTATATCAGCATTTTGGTTTCCAAATATGCCAGTACAGTTTACCCCCTCCTCATTGTCATACCATCTGCATCTTGTACATTTAATTTCCATTTATAATACCTTCTTTTCAGATACCACTTTATATATTATTTCATTTTGACAATATTTATTATATGCTGCAGTACTATCTTCTTCTAATAAATCTGTAGCTTCTTTTCCACCAAGTACATCCACAATACCCCATAATGCTGATAAATAACCACTCTTATTACCAAAATATATTGCTCTAACAGCCATAGATAAAATTCTAATTTGTTTTTTAGTCATTTCAAACCTCCTTCTGAGTATCAACATATATCAGCTTTTTTCGTATAGCCTTAAACACAATATCAGTTAGCTTTTTAGCCGTAAGTTCCTCCATACTGATATCTTCTCTACTGATATGTTCATGTAACTCATTAGCTATAGCATTTTTGATGGGCATCAGTTGTGCTTCTCTGAGAGCTTCAGGATAGTCATCAATATTCTCTGACACCAATGAGCAGTGTTTGCCATTTCTTATGGTTCTCACACACCACATTCCATCTTTTAAAGACGTAACATTGCCAATAAAATTTTCTACATCACCTTCATATCTTTCTATTTCTGTATTAATAATAATACCCCCATTAGTATGTTTGTGTATTTGTCATTCTCAAATATTATACCATTAAAAATAGGATTTAGATATACAGTGTAATCTAAATCATTAATACTCTTGATAAACTTACCATTTACAAAAACTGAATCTTTGTTTTCGAGTTTGTCGTTCACAATACTAGGTATTGTAACCGAAGCACTCCCATTCACAACTGATTCATATGAAACTTCTATATGCTCTCCTTTGTCTTTTATGTTGACAAAAAATGTGCTCTCACCAAACGATAGCGAATTTAGTTTGTTAACAGCGTTCTTTAAGTCACTGAACTTACACAATGGATGTACGCTATTGTATTTATCAATGATTTCCTTTAGCCTATCAACAGGGTAGAAATCAAGTTTGTCAATAGAGAATACAAATAACATGTTGTTGCTCCTTATGACAGTATTGTATCCTACAGATACAATCTCACAAGTGTTATCCAGTATCCCTAATATCTTGTTGTTTATACCAATACACTCTTCTGTAACAAAGGAATCTTTATTGTAAAATGCCCTATGATCATCTGTTGCAGATATGGATTCTTTACTGATAACAATGTATCCCCTATCTCCCTTGCTTGCATCCGTAAATTTTATAGCAGCCTTAAATGTATCAATAAGTTCATCTGTGACATTTAAGAAACTAGATTGACCAATTTGAGAAAACAGTTTTGAGAAATCAGGTATTTCAAAATCCTCTATTACCAATTCTGTTCTAAATCTACCGTCTGTTATTATGAGCCTGTCCTCTGTGATTTCATATTTAAAGTCTTCACTGATATTTTTAAATACATCATCAATTACAAATAAATTTATAAACCCCTTAAATGGTAGCTCTAACTCTATCTTTACAATAACACTATTGTTACAGGTCATCACATTGTTACCATCTGAATAAATATATTTGCAGTACAGTGGATAGTCATTGTTGGAACATCCTAATAATAACAGTGGTATGTATTGTTTTAGTTTATGCATCTGTAAATCTCTCCCTTATTTCTTTTCTACTGTATGTTATTTTGCTAAATGAATCATACATAATTCCCAAAATATGATATTTTGTCATATGAGATTTTTTAAGAGCTACATACTTGATATATATCTTCCTCAATGCGGTATATGTCTCATCCTCTAAATCTTTAGGTAGTCCTGCTCTTCTTTTCATTTTATATCCCTTATTTTATGTTATAATTCCTTTTGCTTTTAGTTTCTCTATTTCCTGTTCATACAAACTCTTTACTTCTGTATCTGTAATGTTGTAAAACCTCGACTTACCTGTCTCAAAATGCAACAGGCATCTTCCCCCTACAGCAAATCGAGCCTTGTCATTTATGATGTGTGTCTTCTTCATAAAACTTCCAATAGTATTTTCCCCACTCATTCTATGCCTATGTATAAGTAATACCTCATCAGCTTCCTGAGAGAAGGCTGAAGATCCCTTAAGGTCATCATATGTTGGAGTAAACGTATTTATATCAGCAGTTGTTCCTTCATTTAATTTTCTTGGTTGCATCACAAGCAGCATCATTACATTAAGATCCATTGCCAAGTTCTTAAAACTCTGTACAGCTTTAGCATATTCTGATTCTACATCACTTGCTATCCATCTATGTAAGTTGTCAAATATAAACAACTGACAACCATACCTATCTCTCAATTGTTTTACGGTATTATAATACATTTCAAATTTTATGTTTGATTTGTACCCAAAGAATAAAGGGAGATCTGATATCTCACTACCAAAAATATGTGCATCAGAAAAGCTTACATCTTCATACAATAAATCAAACTTCAACTGGATTATCTTAGTTAACAAGTCAACCTCTGTCATCTCAAGACAGAATGTAAAAGATGGGATTTTATATGCAACTGCAAAATGGTATGCAATCTGCAATGCAAGTGTTGTTTTTCCAGCCCCACCCTGTCCTCCTAATATAAGTAGATGTTTCTTTTTAAGACCACCACCAAGTAGATTATTAACCAAAGGCCAGGGAGTTTCAAATGCTAGTTGCTCATCCTGTGTTCCCATTCTGTACATTTCTCTAATTGCCTGTTTAATATTCATTACCCCTTCAATTCTAAATCTCTCAGCTTTCTCAACATACTTATCAAAATCCTCCTTTGTATTGTTCATAAAAAACGAGTTAACATCCTCACCCTCCGGCAGAACTACATTCCAACACTTATCTATACCTATTCTATCAGCATATACATTTTTTGCAGCAGATTGACCAACAGAATCAGCATCAAATACAATATATATTTTATCCATTAATATAAGTTTATCATACCACTCTGTTTCTAATGTACCTGCTCCTACAGTTATACCAACTGTATTTGGATATCCACTTTGAATGAGTGTGATAGTATCAATTTCACCTTCGAGTACAAAAACCTCATCATACTCATCTAAAGCATCTCCATTAAATAACACTGATTTTCCACCTGGTGCTCTTTCACACTTTGCCAAGTTCTTATTTACGGGTGGTAGTTGCCTGTATTTTATTAATTTAATTATTTTATCTTCAATAGCAGGTATACTTATCCACCCCTGCCCTTTTATCTCAGCATAGCCTAACTTAAATTTATCTATAGAATCCTCACTTATACCTCTCTTGAATAAATATTTTTGTGCCTTAGGTGTTTCAAGTAAGCGTTTGTGATGTTCATTAGCTAAGTCTGTAAAATCTTTATCTGTTTTTTCTTCCTTCTTTTTGCCAGCTAATACCATATCCCCTGGTTTTGCAACTGTCAGGATATCACCAAATTCCTCTTTTATTCTATTTATGTGGCACTTCACAGTCCACGAATTGGGATGCTCTGCTTTGCATACCCAACATTGAGCCATACCAGAGTCTGTATTTATGGACAGCTTCTGCTTACCACAAACAGGACAGACAATCATAGCCTCGCTTGTCTCAGGTCTGGTATACTCAATTCCTTTTGATTCTAAGTAACTTATAACTTCACTCATTTTTCTCCTTTATTATAGTAATTTCTCCTCCATCAGTTAAACTAACATAGACTTGGCACAGCCTTATAAATCCATGTTGCTTTGTGGGGGTTTTTGTTTATATTCAAAACAAAGCTCCCCCTTTTTTACTGAAAATACATCACTCAATACACATGCAGTTTCAAGATGCGGAAATTTCCAATACTCACAAGTTTCGTTACATAGAACAGCTTGATGTCCTTCTAATTTATTTATTTTGTCATTTATTGGATGTGCCATTTTTACCTCCTTTACAAATCTTTACCCACAGACTCATACCTGCAGGAATTAGTTTATTTTAATTGCAGAATAATCAATACTTTGTTCTGCGCTGATTGCAAACTTTTCTTTTTTGCCGTCTGCTCCTAAAATTTCTATTTCAACCACACTGTCCATTAAATAATAATCACCCCCAGTATTAGATTTTTCGGCATATTTTAAAGCGGCATCCTTAAAACTTAAAGCGAATATGTTGCTGTATTCTTCCTCTTCATCAAAAATAGTAAATTTTGAGCAACGGCACTTTGTTACATCATCAAATCTATATTCATGACATTTTGGACATTTCCACATTTTTAAATCTCCTTTCTCCTAATAACTCCTGTATTAGTTTTTATAATTTTTTCTCCATCTTAGATTTCATATACATACCAATTAGTGTGTCATATATAAACTTACCCGGCTTTATGACATCCCCATTCTTAGTTGCTGTAACAGTATAAAATATTTGATTTAATCTGCCTGACATATACCTTGTCATTTGTTTTGATCCAGCAACTGTTGCCTCATCAAAAGTTTTATGCACACATTCTCCACTAGGAATTTTTACCACTGTTCTCATATATTATTTCTCCTTACTAAATTAAAACAATATGTTATACAAATCTTCCTTTCTCATCCCTTGGAAAATCTTTTGCATTATCCTTCATAAATTTAGAAGCCATTTCTTTTGTATGTTTTGTCCATCCTGTATCTTTCTTGGGAAGTGGCCCTACTCCTCCTTCCTCTAATGATAACCAATCTATATTCTCTTCTAAAACCATAACTGGTCTATTAAGCATACCTCTTCTTACTAAGTATACCTCTATTGTTCCTTCAACATCAAAATATGGTGGAAATTCTGAATGACTATAACTAAGTCTTCCTATCTTTTTATGTTTCATTCCACAAACCTGACCGATAAATTCCCCTCTTTCCTTTTTCATTGTTCGTTTATTTTTATCAACATAATACCCAAATTCCACCACCTCTTTTACTATAACCCAATCCCCAATACTATACTTATAATTCTTTTTCATGTTACCCCCTATTATGAAATTTTCTCTATAGTTCTTCCATATGTGTCTACATATCTGTGTGAACTTTTTACTCTAAAAGGACAAATATCATAAGAACATTTCTTATTCTTATACTTACACCAATCAAAATCAAGAAAACAACAATCTGATTTACAATGTTTCTTTACATCCCATTTTTCAAATTTATCCATTTTTAAATAACCCCCTTATGTTTATTGTGTAGTTTCAGCATCTTATCTAATAACTCAGTGTCACATTTCTGATAAAATCCTGCAGCTATGCATCCCTCTAACAGATCAAGATTCCAATACTCAAACTGAGCTGCCAAATCAAATGGTTCAACATCTTCTAACACCTTTGCAATGTCCCTTGTCTTACATATTATCACCCCAACTCCCATATAGGTCTGAGAAGCTGTATCTAATATGTTTTTATTGTTATATTTATATATAACTGGTTCATATTTCTCTCTATTTAACACATAAACATCTCTATTTTTATAGCCAGACTCTGACTTATATTTCTGAAACACACTATCTGCCATAAATTGCTCAACACCTTTTTCTGATAACAAAAACATAACTATTGTTGGAAATCCAAATGAATAATAATAATCATCTGAAGTCAGTATCTTAAAATAATTATCAATAGAATGAGTAATATCAGTATAAGATATTTCTAGTTTATCTATACAAGTTTCAACGGCTTCTGAAATAGAAACAGCATTAGCACTACGTGAATTAGTTTCTTTTAATTTAGATAATATACTTTTATGTCTGGATATGATACCTTTAAACTTATCCTGATGATCTTCAACAAAAGAATTCCATGTGTTTAATATATTGTTATGTTCTTCAGAAGCTTTTTCACCAACTATTGGATTTTGGTTAGTTAAAGATTTATCTTTAACTAAAGACTCTTTGCTAGTAGTCTTTGGTATTGTTCGATCATATAGGGTTTTTCCATCCACCATATAGGGTCGATGGAGAGATCCTAAATGTGAGTTGATAATTTCAGTATTTAATTTATATTGCAAAGTTCTGTCCCATGAATATTTTGGATTATTTCGTTTCTCTAAGAATCCAAGCTCTATTAATAAAAATAATCCATTATTCACTTTATGTTTTGTAAGAAGACCAAGACTGTCTTCTACAAGATTATCATATGTTTTATATATCCATATATCATATTGTAGTTTCTCTAACCCTTCTTTTTCCCTTATCCTATTTTCAATATCAATCTGATTTTTATTATTTAATTTAATATTTGTCCAATATTCAAATATCCCTAACAATATTCCTGCACTCAAATCACCACATATTTCTATATAGGACTGTCTTACAGGTATGAATGTATCTTTTGGTACTCTATTTAGTACTGAATTTTTCATAATCTCAACTCCTTATTTCATTTTATCTATCTTACCATCATTAAGAAGATTGTGAAATCTACAAAATCCTGTCTTAATTACTGATGGAAAAAAGTTACCAATATATTTTTTGTTTACAACATTACCATCCTTGTCTGTTGCTTTTGTATATTGTGGTATTGACGGCACTGTTCTGTCAGATGTTAACTCTACTTTTTGTGTACAATCTAGGTATTTACAATTTTGCATTATGTTTCTCCTATAATAGTTGTTATTTATTTTTCTGTTGGTTTTACAGTTTGAGAGTGTGACCAGTTCATAAAATCAATTAATGTTGTTTCTGATGGCAGTTTGTTAGTATGACCAATAAAATCCGCCAACAATTCATCAAAACATTTATGTAAGAAAATATGTCTTTCTTGGTGTGTTTGGCTTTTTTTCAATTTATTGTCTCCTATGTTATTTTTTTGTATAAATGTAATACATATATTTTTTCATGATTCCTTCTTGTCTTTAATTTGACCCAAATATTTTTGGCAATTTATGCATTCGCATGGATGATTTTTTATCCATGTGTCAGTTCCACATAAATTTCCGGTAATTTTGCATCGTAATACTTTTTTCATATTTAAATTCCTTTCTCCTTATATAAATGTAATACATATGTTTTTTCATCATTAATAGCCGTTCCTATATACTCACTATTTTCTGGTACAGGATCTCCTGTACATATAATGTGGAATTTACAATGTTTTGTACAGGTTACTATATATGTATCAACCTCACACCATATGTGAATAGATTCAACAAGACCATCAGCAGGTTTCATAAAAGCAACATGTAGTATCTTATGATTTTCTGGCAACCATGTAGTTTGTTCTACTTCATACTTATATACTTTTCTCATATCTAAATTCCTTTCTTTTTATAAACCAGTTCCATCAATCTCTCTTATTCTATTTCTGCTTCTAATAAAATATCTCTTATAGTGTTGTAAGCACTAGATAAATGACTTACCATAACCTGTAGTTCATAATTTTCTACCTCTAATTGTTTTATTACTCTTTTAAAATCTGTTTCCGGTAAGTTTTTAGAGTCAAAAATATTAGTTCCATAAAATAAATTTAGCATTCTTGTTGGTCTATATGTAATTTTATCAGGTAGTTTGTTTACTTTCTCTGCTAATTCTTTTAGTTTCATTTTATATATCCTCCTTTTGGTTGGCAGTAGAGACAGGACTCGAACCTGCAAGGCTTTTACACCTGATGGATTAGCAATCCATTCCATTAACCAATTTTGGTACTCTACTAATTTAGGCACTATACCACATTTATTTGTATTTGTCAAGCAATTTCTCTAAATCCTTTAAGATATTTTCAGAGTTGTCTGTCATATGGATCATTTTATCAAGAGATCCATAGTATTCTTCAAGACATTTCAGCAGAATATCCTTTATAGCCTCTTCGTCTGGGCTATGTCTTAGTGTGCTAAGGCTATACAGTTCCTCCAGAGAGCGTTCTTTCACATCAAAGTATGTGTAGATACTCTCCTCTGTCCATTCGCCTCTCCTGATCGATTTAAGCTGCTCTCTGTTCCGTTCCAAATCAAGATCACCCTCTGTCAGGATTTGCTCAACTTCATTTAGAAGTCTCACAGTGTTGTAAGCCCACTTTGTTGAGTATCCATATTTCTCAATATCTGGAATTCTGTTTGTTTTTTCATCTCCTATTGTTTTTAATAGTTTTTCTAAGTAGTCTAATTCTTCATTGGTTAGTTTTTGTAGTTGCATGTTTAGCCACCTTTTTACATAAATTTATAAAATAATCATTTGGTAGATTCATTTTTGTTTTATTTATTACAGAAGTTACCCATTGTATATTACCTATTGTGTAGCTCTTTGAGGAATCTATTCTGTCTAAACTAGCTTTATCCTCTTCCCTTATACCACATTTTTCATCATTTGTCAAGCTTTTTCTTCATTTTTCTTAATTTTTTTTCTCCTTCAACAACCTCAATGGTTATTGAAGTTGGTATTTCCTTTTGTCT
>Ga0075122_10000327_pt1 | contig 38793 bp, 35 predicted proteins | sample AntAceMetag02UKB_FD_69790 | JGI IMG/M metagenome (GOLD analysis project Ga0075122, IMG submission 69790) | Saline lake microbial communities from Ace Lake, Antarctica - Antarctic Ace Lake Metagenome 02UKB | ecosystem: Environmental > Aquatic > Non-marine Saline and Alkaline > Saline | place... | reverse complement strand
TGACAGCAGAGGATGGCGAGCAAGGGCTTCAGGTTCTTGCAAACAACCAGCCGGATGTGATTCTGGTCGACATGATCATGCCTGGCATGAGCGGAATGGAAGTCCTGGATGAAATAAAAAAACAGCTTCCCGATACACCCACGATCATGATTTCAGGAACCGGAGTCATTCAAAATGCCATAAAAGCAATTGAGAAGGGAGCATGGGATTTTATCACCAAGCCCATCATCGACTTGAATGTTCTGGACCACAGTATCAAAAAGGTGCTGGACAGGGCAGCCTTAATCCAGAAAAACCGAGAGTATCAAGCCAGTCTTGAGCAAAAAACGATCGAGCTGAAAGAAACCAACGATAAACTACTCAGCGAAATCGAAGACCGGAAAAAGGCGGAAGACAAGATCCGACAAAGCGAGAAAAACTATCGCCTGCTAATGGAAAATTCGGGGATTGCGGTCGCATATCTGAACATGGAGGGTCATTTCATCCTGGTCAATACTCAAATGAAGAACCTGATTGGTCTGGAGATGGAGCAGATTATTGGCAAGCATATCAACGCGGTTATTCCGGAAAGACTTCTCAAAAGATACAATGACCGATTCCAGAATGTCCTTGAGAATATGCAGAGCGCAGAGTTTGAAGATCATATAGAAACAGCACTGGGCCCACAATGGCTGCGTTCAAATGTGCAACTCGTGCGGGATATTGATGATAAAATCACGGGTATCCAGTTCATCAGTATCAACATCACAAAAAGAAAAGAACTGGAAGAGCAGCTGATTCAGGCCAACGACGGCCTGGAAGAAAAAGTCAAGCTCAGAACACTGGAACTTTATCAGGCCAAACAATTAGCAGAATCGGCCAACACCGCTAAATCGGAGTTTCTGGCGAATATGAGCCATGAGTTGAGAACCCCATTGCACGGTATCCTGAGTTTTTCTCAACTTGGAATTGATCGTATCGACCGCAACAACAGGGAAAAGACCCTCGACTTCCTGACTGAGATACATCAAAGTGGTAAAAGACTCCTGATCCTGATAAACGACTTGCTGGATCTTTCCAAGCTGGAAAGTGGAAAAATCGACTACGATTTTTCTTACCAACCCCTGACTAAACTGGTTGAAGAGAGCATGGCCCGTTTTTCGGCTAAATGCCTGCAAAAACAAATCTCTCTCGATTTTGAAAAACCGTCTTTTAGAGATATAGCTGTATTCGACGCTAAAAGAGTTTTCCAGGTTCTTGAAAATTTATTTTCGAATGCTTTGAAGTTTTCCCCACCTGAAAGCAGCATCAAAATTAAGATTGTTGACGACCCTAAAAACCTGACTCTTTCAGTCATTGATCAGGGGGTCGGTATACCGGAAGCGGAATTAGTCACTATTTTCGATAAATTTATTCTAAGCAGCAAAACAAACGACGGTTCAGGTGGAACCGGACTGGGGCTACCCATTTCGCAGAAAATAATACAGGACCACAAGGGAGCAATTTGGGCAGAAAACAACTCTGAGGAGGGGGCTACCTTCAACTTTACACTACCGAAGGAGTTTAACATCAAAAAGAAATTGGGAGAACTTCTGTTGGAGGAGAATGTAATCGCCAAAGGAACTCTCTATCGCTTGCTGAAGAAACAGGAGGAAAACTGATCCGGAAATATCAGGGAAGCGCGTGTATCTGACACTCTCATCTAAGGTGATTTAGCCTTGGCTGCTTTTTTGGCTTTTACCCACTGTTCAAAATCATCGTCAATGACCTTCTGATACTGCAAATTGACTTCGACCAATCTCACCTCCTTGTTGTCACAGCTGGGACACTCGTGAAACAGTGCCAACTGCTCTTCGTAGATCGATCCATTGATATTGGTGGGATCGATCTCAGTTCCGCATGACTGACAGACCAGATCTTCTGACCACTCTCTTTGTTCTTCCGCGGATAGTTTGTTCCAATATTCCAAAGCATCATCAGTAAAATTCATATGTTCATCCACTTATTTGGCAGTAGTTCTTAATACAACTGACCTACACCTGTTTATTTAGTATATCAGCTGACAGGGGATAGAAATCGCAGCGTTGACAGCAGATAGATCTGCAGAGATTCAAACAGCTCTTCGATCTCCACATATTCATCCGTCTGATGTGGCACATGTCTAGGACCAGGTCCATTCACCAGAGAAGGGATGCCTTTCAAATCCCTTAAAAAAGTTCCATCAGTGGCTCCCGGAACACCGTTATAAACAGGCTCTTTTCCGGTGATATCCCTGTACGCTTCCGCCGCAATCACAACGATGGGTTCCTCTTTTTCCATGCTGACAACCGGCTTGTCAGCAACAAAATCGATTTCAGCATGGAAATCAGGATCGTCCGCAGCCAACCGGGCTAAAGCCTCCTGCAGCTGTTTCTTGATCTCTTCGTGATCCTGGGTGGGAATGGTGCGAATATCTACATAAGCCACAGATTCCGACGGCATCACATTCAGCTGTGCCGGCTCACCTGCCGGTGGAGACTGGACTACTGTGAATGTCACCGATGGCCACCCCAAAAATTCGTCTTTCCCGCAACGCTCCATTTCGGCTTTTTCAAACGTCTCGAAAGCCAGGATGATCCGTGCCATGCGAATACTGGGGTTGATCCCAGCCAGTGGCATCGCACCATGTGCCATTTTTCCTTTAACTCTGACGATGGCACGCAAAGCCCCCTTCATACTCAAGCAGAGTTGGTTTTCCTCGGGCTCCGATACCAAACAGGCGTCTACATCATCCGCATGACCTTTTTTGATATAATCCTGAATACCCAGCATCAGGTCTTCTTCATCACACACCAGACCCAATCGCATCCTACCTCTGAACTCAGCTCCGGATTTAAGCATGGCTTTGACTGTCAACAGATTAACCGCCAGACCAGCCTTCATATCACAGGATCCCCTGCCGTAGATTTTACCATCGTCGATCTCCCCACCAAAAGGATCATGTTGCCAAAGATCCCGATTGCCCTCTGAAACTACATCTGTATGACCTTCAAACATCAGACAGGGTCCCTCTTGACCTGAATCGACAGTGACAATGATGTTTTCCCTGCCGAGAACCACCTCTTCAATCAACGGTTCGACTTCAAGTTCCCTGCGAATCCAGTCTGCAATAAACCGGACAACCCCGGCTTCTGTATTTCCTGTCTCCGGACGAATCACAGAATCAATGCGGACCAAATCCTGGGTCAGACGAACGAGCTCTTCCTTATTGATAAAGCTGAGTACCCTCTGTTCTGTCTCCTTAATCATACAGCTATTCTTAGTCCATTTTCAGGTTTTCCTACGTCCAGGCAATATCAGTGGTTACAGTCTTCTCTTATTCTGATGAAATCACTTAAAAAGTCAACTGAAAACCGAGCGCTCCTCTTGATTCACATCTCAATTTTGACCAATTTCGCAGATCAGGCGTTTACTTCATTATGAGATATAAGCCGTTCACAGAAGAGTCGAAGATTGAAAACGGGCTGTCAAGTACTTGTCAGGTAAAAACTTAATTCTACCTTGGTCCCACACCAACGGAAGACCTATACTTGAAAAACAGTCAATTATTCATCAGTCTCGTGCAACGCTCGACGTAAACTCTGCTCTTTGAAGGAAGTCACCTGCTTATTCCACATCAAGATAGCAATGACCCGTTAGGTTTCTGCAAATTTAGTTATCCGGCAGCGACCTCAACATCATTCTTTCAATTCGCTTGTTTTAATGGGCAAATGACAAAAATCTCCCCTTGACCTAGAAAACCCAAATCTTTATCATCTCACTTGATCTGTAGATGCGATAGAATCACTTCCTTGTTTATTCACTTTTACAGAGTGTATTGAACGAGGAGATGGCAATCGGGCGACTTAAAGGAGAAGAGATGAATTCAGAAAAACTTTTTCAAGCAGGTGGAAATGGCAAAATTTTACTGGTATTGGCCCTCTCTTTTTCGATATTTGTCTCCGCTGTTCTGATGGCCCATTTTATCCAGACAGATTTTGGCCAGATCGACGTTTCAAATGTCTATTACACGAATTATAACGGGAAAAAAATCAGGGCAAAGCTTTTCAGACCGATATCTGCCAATGCCACTCATCCAATGCCAGGGGTGGTATTCATTCATGGTTATCAGAACAACCGGGAAAGTGGAGATGCTTATAATATTGAATTGGCCCGCAGGGGTTTTGTCGTCTTGGGTATAGATGCCATCGGTAGAGGCAACTCTGACAATCCGCATGATCTTGAAGATCCGGACTTTGATGGCACTTTTGGAACCCGCTCCTCGGTACAATACTTTCGATCTCTTCCTTTTGTAAGAAAGGAGTCAATTGGTATCATGGGGCACAGCATGGGAGCCAAATTCGCTTATCATGTCGCCTTGGAAGATCCTGACCTCAATGCAGTAGTGATCATCGGCAGCGCTTATGACGAAAAGGCTACCCCTGACAACCCTAAGAATATGTTAATGATTATTGGTGAGCTCGATGAATTCAGAGATCGCTTTACCAAAACTACAGATATCTCCAGGGAGTGGATGCTGACTGAAGCCACACTGAATGCCTTCCCCCATGAACAACCCCGGATTGGCGGCTTCTATGGTGATTTCTCCCAAGGAACGGCCAGAAAGGTCTTCATGACCAGGATCAGTCACATACAGGAAGCCCATAATCAAGTCTGCATCGCCGAAGCTTTGAATTGGATGAGATCCTCCCTGAATCCCCCGCCGGAGCTTTGGAAAGACCCCAGTGATCAGTCATGGCCAATTAAAGAAGGCCTGACCTTGTTGGCCATGCTGGCGTGCTTTGTGTGTATCATGCCCATTGGTCTACTATCACTGAAAACCGATTTTTTTGCAGTCATCAGGGGCTCGGGCCGGTTTAAGTACGCCGCTACGTTTAAAGACTACTCCAGGGGAGCGATCATCAACGGAGTCTTAATGTGGCTCTATCTACCACTGATTATGACCCTCTTTGCGGTCCATAAATTTGTGATACCGGTTGATTCCGTATTTCCGATGCTCCTTGTTGATGCCATTGTCTGGTGGTTTGTCTGGATCAATATTTTCGGTCTGATTCTTTTTCGCAGATGGTATAAACAAAGAAAGGACTCACTCGGGTTGAGTCTGGCAGATTTGGGCTTATCATATAGCGAAAATGGTTTCGTTCTGGGAAGAGAGAGAGTGTTAAAAACCATATTGCTGGGGCTGGGACTGTTTGCGTTTCTCTATATCTTCGAAATCTTATCAGAATACTTTTTCCTGATTGACTTCAGGTTCATCTATCCCCTGGTCAGCGATTTAACACCTTACCGGGTTGGCATGTTTTTTCTTTATTTCCCTTTTATTCTGTTTGGCTTTCTGGTGCTGACACTTTTCATTCATGGACAGATGCGACGGCCCCAGAAGGAGAGCTGGCTCAAGACATATTTTTTCTGGACGGGTTCAAATATATTTGCGCTGATCACACCCCTGTTTCTATTTCTTCTGGTTCAGTATATCCCTTTGCTGTCGACCGGGTTCATCCCTTTTGAAGGTCCCGGAGGTGTTTTTGTGGTCTTCATCCTGGAACTGTTTTTCATCATGCTGACACTGAGCATTGTCATGGTCCTCTCAACCTGGTTTTACCAGATTACCGGCAAGATCTATTTAAGTGCGCTGCTGAATGCCTTGATCGTTACCTGGCTTTTTGCCTCCTCCCAGGTGATCGCGCCGATTCCATGATCTGGATACGGGGAGTGTCGACTTGGGGGATTAATTGACTGTCAGATTGTGATATGCCTGCATCATCGCTTTGGTATAAGGCCCCATCTGGCCGTTGTGTATTGGCGTCTGATCGATTTTAAGCACCGGAACTATGCCGTTGATACTGTTCGAAATACATACTTCATCTGCTTTTAGCAGATTCTTGAGATGAATATTTTTAAATTCCACATTCAGGGTTAAATCCTCCACAATTGCTTTCCGGGTGATTCCGGGTAACACCTGGTTTTTTTTAGTGAAGACAGAACCGTTCTCAACCCAGAAAACATTGCACCTGGAGCCTTCTGTAATGACACCCTGATCATTCACAAGGAGAGCATCATGAAACCCGGCCTCCTGGGCAGTCTTATAACTCAGCAGGCAATCCAAATAAGAAGTCGATTTAATTTCAGGTAAAGCGCGCTGTTGACTAACAGGTTTTATGCCAACCCCTTCGTAAATCGACTGATCAAGGATCAACTCTGATGAAGTAATAATCAGTTGACCGGGAATAGCCAGTATTTTGAATCGTTGGAGCTCATACCGCGATTGTACTGCCACTTTTTCAACCATATTTCTGATCTGTCCATCGGAATAATCGATATTCAATCTGATCCGACCAGCAGATTCCATGAGCCGGTTAATATGATCATCCAACCGGAAAAACCTCTGGTCAGGGTAGGTCCGGAAGGTCTCAAAGAGGCCGAAACCGAACAGCACCGCTTCGGAAAACAGATCCACCTTGGCGTCCTGTTTATTTATCGCTTGATTATTAATTAATGTGATCATATCACTCAGTTTGATTATTTTGAAAAGACTGCGCCTTAGCAAACGTCTCATGGTATTCGTCATCCACATTGGATTCGATGGTGATGCCACCGCCGACTCCAAGTGTCAGATGGTTACCCCTTTGAATCACGGTTCGTATCGCGATGTTAAATTCCAGATCCTGGTTGGGCAGAATGTACCCAATACTCCCTGTATAAATGCCTCTGGGGGAGTCCTCAAGCTCATTTATGATTTCAAGCGCTCGTTTCTTGGGACAACCTGTAATGGAGCCCCCCGGAAACATAGATATCAGCGCTTCAATACTGGAGAATGCAGGATTTTTTCTACCTGTTATTTTGGCGTATGTGTGAAAAACCGTTGCCAGTTCCTGGAGTTTTTTTTGATAGATCACTTCCACGCTACCAATCTGAGAGACTTTGCCAACATCATTTCGTAACAGGTCTGTAATCATAAATAGCTCAGCCTGTTCTTTTCTGCTTGTCAACAATTCATTTTTGAGCTGTGTATCTTCCTCGGTTGTTACGCCTCTGGGCCGGGTTCCTTTGATCGGCATCGTTGTGATCAAGTCGTCTTTAATACTCACAAAACTCTCAGGCGAAAGACTGATAATGTTTAAATCCTCTGCTTCCCAATAAACGGCATAGTCAGCCGGATTGGTGGCCGCGAACAGACTAAACAGCTCTTTTCCCGACAAATGACTTTGGCTTTGCATCAAATGTGTGTAGTTGATTTGATAGATATCACCCGCCTTAATATAGTCGATTATTTTGTTGAAATTTTTCTGGTATTCCGCTTCTGCCAGTGTGGCTGAAAATGAACTTAGGGTGCTTTGAGGGGAATCTTTATTTTCGTTGGCAAGGATACGGTTGAATTCAGTCAGGAACTCAGAATTATTATAAAAACAGTTGGTCTGACCCTCTTCAAACTGGATATAATGGTCATACGCGTTGAATTGTGCTATCGAGTTGGATGAATCAATCGATCGGCAGCTTTTTATGTCGAGCAGTTGAGATCCGAGTTCGAAGCTGAGATATCCGGTCAGAAATCTGCCGGCATGCCGGTCACAAAATTCATATAATGCGTCAATTGAATCATTGGGATAGAGGATCAACTGATCGATGGGATCAAAGGTCATTATATGTTGCCAGCCTCTTGGACTACCGCTCCAGGAGAAAAACAAAGATTGTAGATCAGGCGTCAGTTGTTGAAAAACTTGAAATGGATTCAAGTCAGGAAATTGCTTTTTAACCATTTAAAAACTTCTGTACAATGTGTTTTCCATCCACTGTCATGAAGGATTCGGGATGAAACTGAATGCCAAAAAGATCAAATTCCGTATGTTCAATAGCCATGATATCGTGGTTGGCATCCCAAGCTGTCTGAACAAATCCGGAAGGGACATGATCGATCACCAAAGAGTGGTATCTGGCTGCGGGAAATGGGTTTGGTAGCTCCTCGAACAGTCGGGATGAGCGATGAAAAATATCGGTCGCTTGTCCGTGAATTAATTGTCTGGCCTGATTAATTCCTGCCCCAAAAGCGGACCCGATGCATTGGTGCCCAAGGCAGATCCCCATTATGGGGACTTGGTTATGAAAAGTCTTAATAGCGGGCACACAGATTCCTGTCGACTCGGGTGTCTTTGGCCCAGGAGATATGACTATCTTTTCCGGATTCAACCTTTTGATCTCCTCCAGCGTGATCTGGTCGTTCAAACAGACCTTAACCTTGAAATGCAAGGTCTCTATCAGCTGAAACAGGTTATAGGTAAACGAATCATAATTATCAATTAACAGAATCATACAGTTGAATATGGGGTGATCTTGTCCGTAAAGGTTGTACTGCTGCTGTGCGATGTTCACTCATTAAAATTCAAATCGCTGTTTCTTACGGATAACCCCCATCTTACAGGAATGCAAGTATGTTTCAGATGTATCTGCTTTTATAAGACAAATGCCAAAGCGAAACACCAAAGTCCGATGATTGAAGCTCGATTTATCGAATAAAAAGAGGAACTCACCTTGACATAAAAAAAGCAACTTCTTATCATCGCAGCTAGACTCTTTTTCCTTCATTATACCGATCACTGATCGGTTGCAAACTTATTCCCGGAGAATCATACTATGAGTGACTCGACAAACGGACAAGCGAATGCAACAGATATCATTTTTGGTTTAAATGACAAGCCCCCGGCGTTTCAAGCTTTTCTGGCAGCACTTCAGCATTTACTGGCAATTTTCATCGGTATTATCACTCCCCCCTTGATTATTGGTGGTGCTCTGGGACTCAATCCGGAGCTGAAAGCCTATATCATCAGCATGGCACTTTTTGTTTCGGGGATCGCTACATTTATCCAGATCAAGAAATTCGGGCCGATTGGCTCAGGGATTTTGAGTATTCAGGGAACCAGTTTTACCTTTCTGGGTTTATCGATCGGGATTGGTCTTTCGGTGAAAGCCGCCGGTGGAACTCCCGAACAGGCATTGGGAACCATTTTCGGTGTCGCACTGATCTGTTCACCGATTGAGATGATTTTCAGCCGCTTTATCCCGTTTTTGAGGAAGATCATTACACCTCTGGTCAGTGGGATCGTGGTCACCTTGATTGGTCTCTCCTTAATCAAGGTGGGAATCACGGATATTGGTGGCGGTCAATGGCTTTTAGACAATAAACCACAATTTTTCGCCAGTCCTCAAAACCTGATGCTTGCGGGCGTGGTACTGATTTCCATTATTATTCTGAACAGAAGCAGCAACAAATGGCTGCGGATGGGAGCCATTGTGATCGGTCTGCTGGTAGGTTACACTATCGCAAGCTTTCTGGGGCTGGTTCAGTATGGTAAGATCAGTTCACTGGGAATATTTACCGCACCGATTCCATTTCGTTTCGGATTTCATATCAGTTGGCCCCATGTCATCCCCATGGCACTGCTCTTCTTGATCACTACGGTCGAATCGATCGGCGATTTAACCGCGACCTCAATGGTTTCAGGAGAACCAATTGAGGGAGATATTTATGTCGAGAGAATTGCAGGGGGTGTACTTGGTGATGGGGTCAACTCTGCGCTGGCAGCGATTTTTAACTCCTTTCCCAATACAACCTTCAGTCAGAACAATGGTGTTATCCAGATGACCGGTGTGGCCAGCCGACGTGTTGGGTTCTGGATCGCAGGACTGCTGGTTATATTTGGTCTCTTCCCCATCGTTGGCGGGCTGTTTTCCATTATTCCCAATCCAGTATTGGGCGGGGCTACCATCATCATGTTTGGAACGGTCGCAGCAGCCGGTATCAAAATCATTGCCAGCAGTATCATTGATCGACGGGGTATGCTGATCATGGCGATTTCACTTGGATTGGGACTGGGAGTCTCCTTCAGACCGGAAATACTGGGTAGTTTCCCAGGGATCGCAAAGCAGATTTTTGGATCAGCCATCACAACCGGTGGACTGACGGCCATCTTTCTCAACGTGATTCTACCCCAATCGCTGCGCCAACAATCAGCTGACGGCGATGCGTATTCAAATATAAAATAGCAGAATCGTTCGTTCCAAGATTCAAAATCAGGGGCCGTTGCTGCTTAACAGCCTCTGAGTACCTCTTCAACCTGCCCTGTCTGTCTATTTGCCACACAAACAACCGCATCGAACCCGCAGCCCATAATATTGTACTGCTGGAAGAAGCCAGGGCTATTATGGCTGAGAGAATAAGTTAAGCGCGACACAACGAAGCACAAAATCAAGTGACCTGAAAACAAATAAAAACAATGATTGAAGTTAGCGAAAAAGTAATCAACGGTGAGATTCACGGATTTTGTGATTCCAAATTCGAACCTGTTCTCAGAGAGTTTATCCAGAATTTTCAATCACGAGATGAGGTTGGGGCCAGCGTTTGTATTAAAATAGAAGGGGAAACCCGTGTTGATCTCTGGGGAGGCCAGGCAGATCCAAAAAAAAACAAACCCTGGGTCGAAGACACTGTTTCTGTTATCTTTTCCTGCACAAAAGCGGCGGTGGCATTGTGCGCTCATATGTTGATCTATCAAGGTAAGCTAGATCTGCATGCAGCGGTCACTGATTATTGGCCTGAATTTGGAAAAAATGGAAAAGAAAAAATCACTGTAGCGATGATGCTGAATCATTCTGCCGGCCTGCCTGCTTTCCGTGAGCCCATTAAGAAAGGAGGATTCACCGATTGGGATTATATGGTTCAGCGCCTGGAAGAGGAAGCCCCCTTCTGGGAACCCGGCACTCGCAATGGGTATCATATGATCAGTTTCGGATGGACGGTCGGCGAACTGGTACGACGGGCATCCGGACAATCCCTGGGAACTTTTTTTAAAGAAAACGTTGCAGATCCGTTAGGGTTGGATTATTGGATCGGATTACCAACAGAAATCGAACCACGAGTCGCTCCAATAATACTGTCCAAATATGCTGTTGGAGAGTCACTGCCAGAGTTCATCCAGGCACTGTTAAACAAACCCGATAGTATCTCGTCCTTATCACTGATAAATACAGGACGGTTTCTGGCCAACGACCCAAAATACCATGCTGCTGAAATCGGTGGCGCGACAGGAATTTCCAATGCCCGTGGCATTGCCGGGATGTTTGCAGCACTATCCTGCGACGGTACTTTGAAAGGCGTTAAACTGCTGAGTAAAGAAGCCATTATCAGAATGAGCCAGATTTCAATGGCCACGCAGCACGATCTTACCTTGCTCATCCCAACCCGTTTTGCCCTCGGGTTTATGAAATCCATGGACAATCGTCATCGTTCCTTCGGAAATGAGAGCCTCATTATCGGAGAAAAAGCTTTCGGACATGCGGGCGCAGGTGGAAGTCTGGGATTTGCTGATCCCGAATGTCGACTGTCTTTTGGCTACACCATGAATCGCCAGGGTCACGGTATAATGATCAATCAGCGTGGTCAGTCGCTGGTTGATGAGTGTTATCAATCGCTGGGCTATACATCGAACAAAGGTGGCATTTGGGCCTCTTGAATCCCTGGTTAATTAATTTTGATCGTCTTTGCCCCGCCTATTCTTTCAAACTCACTTTCCTGCAGAACCCTGAGAAGTCTTACCTGGGAGCTCAGAGGTAAATCACCAATTTCATCCAAAAAAACAGTTCCCTTGTCCGCCACCTCGAAGCGCCCTTTTTCACCAGAGTCAACAATTGAGGTCACGGTATGACCCAAACCGCTGGAGATTGTTTTCAATCTCGAGAGCGATGACCGCTTCATCTTCAACAATAAGGACTTTCACTTTACTCATCATACTATTTTGCATTGGACAAACGGTCATTTTTAAAAATTTCAGGCCTGGACTTAAATCAGAATGACACACTTCGTGAGTAGTCTATAAGAATAGGACTGAGTATACACGATCAGAACCCATCTGAGAATAAATATTTTGACCATTCCGTGTGTCAAATTGAGCGGTTGGTCTTTCCAGGCATTTCCCATTAGCTGTTTCAACTTTTTTCAAATAGCAGTTAGTAATAAATTAATAAAATAATTTTTATGAGCTGGCGTCTTTGGCTTCGAAAGTGGTAGAAAAACTGCGTAAGGTATTTGTCTTGATGCACTGAAACTCCAAATTTTTTCTATTTTTCTAATCTGAATCAATATGAAAAGTGAGCTTTTATATGGTCGCGGCAGTGTGACTATCGACCTGCCGCATGAGATCGAGATCACAACGGTCCATAAGAACCCAATGGTGCCGTTGGAAGATGACCAACAAGCTATTATGCATGCCCTGGAAAATCCTGTTGAAAGTCCGCTTCTATCTGAAATAGGGGGTGCAGACAAAACCGCCTGTATTCTCATTTGTGATATCACCAGGCCAGTACCCAATGGGAAATTGCTACCACCACTGATCGACGCGTTGACAGCCTCCGGAGTGCAGAAACAGAACATGACGATCCTGATCGCCACAGGCCTGCATCGGCCCAATGAAGGGGAAGAGCTGCTCGAAGTCGTTGGTGATGAAGGCATCTACCGTTCAATTCGTGTGGAAAATCATTTTGCCAGGGACAAAGATGCCCATGTTGATTTGGGAAGCACATCCAGCGGAATTCCGGTGATGATTGATCGCCGTTTTTATGAAGCGGATCTAAAAATTGTGGTGGGTCTGGTAGAGCCTCATTTCATGGCTGGCTACTCCGGAGGCAGAAAATTGGTGGCTCCGGGAGTCGCCTACCAGGACACTATCTTAAATTTTCATGTGGCCCGGATATTGGAACACCCAAAATCTGCCAACTGTGTCGTAGAAGGAAATCCACTGCATGAATCCCAAATGGAAATTGTTGATTTGATTGGTCAGATGATGGCCCTGAATGTGGTCATTGATGAAGAACGGCGCATCGGTTTTGTTAACTTTGGTGAGATCAAGGCCAGCCATTTACAAGCGATTGGTTTTATGCGCCGCTACGCTGAGGTTTCACTGCCACGGCGCTTTAAAACAGTCGTCACCAGCAGTGCCGGGTATCCTCTGGATAAGACTTACTATCAAACCGTTAAAGGGATGGTGGGTGCCCTCGATATCCTCGTGCCCGGTGGAACCATCATCATCGCCAGTGAATGTTCCGAAGGGATGGGCAGCCCGGAATTTTTCGCTGCGCAGAGACTTCTATACCGGGAGGGCACTGAAAATTTCATGGCGATTCTGAATCGACGTGAAAAAGCACTCATCGACGAGTGGCAGACCGAAATGCTGGTCAAGGCCCTCAACGTCGCAAAGATCCAACTCTATACCCAGGGACTCAATGATGAAGAGCTGAAAATTACCTGTGTAGAACCGGTTGAATCACTCGAAGAAGCAATCCTGCAGAGCACCGAATTTCATCAGGATAAGCACATAGCCATTATTCGGGAGGGACCCTATGTCATCCCGAAATTTTCCCTATCATGAAAGATGGAGACGAGTTTTGGACTCTATTCATTAGAATATCGGATAACAGCTATAAGGAATAACTGTATGAGGAGCAGATGTTTTTCTTGACTCCGGTTGCGGAAATATCTGACACTTGACAGCAAGACTAAATATAATTCCATAAACTCACTATCAGGAGAGAACCCCCATGGCCTATACAAATGAAGAACTACTCCGGTTAAGAAACAAACATGTCCCCCAGGGTCCAGTGAATGTCGCTCCTGTTTTTATTCAAAAAGCGGAAGGCGCCTTGCTGACAGATGTTGAAGGGAATGAATATATCGATTTTGCCGGTGGTATCGGTGTTAACAATGTCGGTCACTCCCATCCAAAAGTGGTCCAAGCCATTAAGGATCAGGCAGAAAAATTTATCCATACCTGTTTTCACATTTCTATGTATGACTCTTATGTGGAACTGGCAAAGCGTTTAAATGAGCTAGCCCCAGGCGATTTTCCAAAAATGACGCTCCTCGCCAACAGTGGCGCCGAAGCCGTGGAGAATGCCGTCAAAATTGCCCGTTACGCAACCGGGCGGGAAGCCATCATCTGTTTTGAAAATGCCTTCCACGGTCGGACCCTTCTGGGGATGAGCCTCACCAGTAAGGTTAAACCCTATAAGTTCAATTTTGGCCCGTTTGCCCCTGAGATCTACCGGATGCCATTTGCATACTGTTATCGCTGTTCATTCGGTTTAAAATATCCCGAGTGTCAGACAAAATGCGCCGATTATCTGGAAGACTATTTCATTGGGAATGTGGCTCCGGAATCGACAGCGGCAGTGATTGCCGAACCGATTCAGGGAGAAGGGGGGTTTATCACACCGCCACCCGAGTATTTCCCGAAGCTCAAGAAAATCTGTGATAAATATGGCATCCTGCTGATTATGGACGAAATTCAAACCGGTGCAGGCAGAACGGGAAAATTCCTGGCCAGTGAACATTGGGGAGTTGAACCGGATATCATCACCATGGCAAAAAGCTTTGCCGGTGGCATGCCACTCAGCGCGGTTACTGGGCGTTCCGAACTCATGAACAAACCCCATGTGGGTGGTCTGGGCGGGACCTATGGTGGTAATCCCGTTGCCTGTCAAGCAGCCCTGGCAGTTCTGGAAATCCTGACCAAAGAGGGTCTGATTGGACAGGCTGAGGTACTCGGTAATAAAATCAAAACACGATTTGAAAAACTGCAGGAAAAACATGAACTCATCGGAGAGGTCCGAGGGCTGGGCCCCATGCTGGCTCTGGAACTGGTCAAGGATCGTGAAAGCAAAGAACCAGCAGCAGAGGAGACCAAAAAGTTGGCGCAACTGTGCTTTGAAAAGGGTTTGATCGTACTGTCCTGCGGAAACTACGGGAATGTGATTCGAACCTTAATGCCACTGGTGATTACTGATGAACAGCTGGATAAAGGGATCTCAATCCTCGAAGAGAGCCTCGTAGAGTTGAGGAAATAGTCATAGATCAGTCGGTGGTGAGGTGCGTTTTGAAAAGGGCATGAAAAGTACGGGTGAGAATATCTAAACCGTCTTGCAATCGTATTTGAAGAATTTCGAATCATCTGTCATCAGCACAAGTTTGTTCGCCATGGATTGTGCGATTAACATCCGATCAAAGGGGTCTTTGTGATGAAGTGCCAAAGCCCCTCACATCATTACGTCATTCCTCGTTTATCAATCTTCGATGATCTCTCCCAGTAGATTATCCACCACCACCGGACATTCGAAATAGGTGACAAGTGGTTCTGAACCGTACTTTTCCCGGATGAAACGCTTCCAATCATCGGTGTAGAGTTTTTCTGCGGCTGTACGGGATTCCCACAGGTAAACCCCTCCGGCAGTCCTGCCATTATCTGACAGCAGGTAATATTTGCGAATCAACCCCTCAATTTGTTGATATTTCGGAGCGGTGCTTGAAAATACTTCCCGGGCTTTTTCTCGATTGAAAGGCTCCGAAAGTCCGAATTGAATAATTGCAGTAATCATAATTCTCTCCATCTTTGGACGCATAACCAGGTACCCCAATGGGAATAAACACTTCAGCAACCATTATCTTAAACCCCGCATCAAAACACAACCCCAAAAACGGATTAGAAGACACACAGTTGGAAACATCCAAATCACATTCTATGACAGCATTCATCAAGACGGCAAGAAACTTTCTGATTAAACCACTCAATAAAAGAAGGATTGCCAGCAATCCTTCTTTCTTTTAAGATGGGGCTACTCTGATAGGGGACCGGGGAAAAATACGATGGCTGACCCGTAGCAGCCATTGCAGTGCAAACGTATTCTGGAGCCGGGAGAAATTCAAACCCAAACAATTCAATGCAATCATCCTTCAAAACACGATTATCTGTTGTTCTCGGACTGACGGCCATATATGTCTTATTACATTCGGTTCTTTATAGTGTAATATCTCACGCAGTCATCGCTTTTTCCATCATCCCTCTGATTTGCGCTGCGGTCTTAATTGGTCGCTATGGCGGATTAATTGCTGGCATAATCGCGTTCCCCCTTAATACAGCCTTACCTTCCCTCTCACAACCCGGTCTGGATATTTTTCCGATGATGGGGCGTTACTTCTGGGCTGCGCATATTGTTTTAGTCCTGCTGGGATTTGGGGGAGGTTATCTGAACGAGCTGCGGATCCGGTTGAAAAAGGAGCTGGCTGCCCGAGATCAAATGACAGCAGAGCTGACCCTGGCGATGGAAAAAGCAGAAGCCGCTAACTCGGCCAAAAGTGGATTTCTAGCCCAAATGAGCCATGAAATCCGTACACCAATGAATGGCATTATTGGAATGATTGATCTCCTGCTGGAGACTGATCTCGCCTTTGAACAAAAAGATTATGCCACATCGGTTCAGATTACCGCCAATTCTTTGTTGGAAGTACTGAACGACATCCTGGATTTTTCCAAGATCGAGGCGGGCAAACTGGATTTGGAAATCATTGACTTCGACCTGCAGGTGACACTTGAAAACCTGTCAGATATTTTTGCCATCAAAACCGCAACTAAAGACATCGGTTTTGCCCTGCTGATCGACAGTGATGTCCCAACACTTCTCAAGGCTGATCCCGGACGGCTGCGCCAAATTCTGTTCAACCTTGGCGGTAACGCCATCAAGTTCGTAGAGACCGGCGAAGTATCCATCCATGTTTCACTGTTGAAAGATACCGGAACCATAGCCAGTCTACGCTTCGAAGTGATCGATACAGGAATCGGGATCCCGCAGGACCGGCTGGATCGTCTTTTTAAATCGTTTTCCCAGGTCGATGCATCCACTACCCGTAAATACGGAGGGACAGGGTTAGGATTGAGTATCAGCAAGCAATTGACCGACCTGATGGGGGGAAAAATCGGGGTTAACAGCGAACTTGGCAAGGGGACGACATTCTGGTTCACCCTGGACTTGGAAAAGCAACTGGAGGATCGGACGCCAAAGATTGAGATCCAGGAAAACATCCAGCAGCAAAAAATTCTGGTTGTTGACGATAATCCAACCCATCACAAAATCTTTACCGAATATTTGAAATCGTGGGGCTGTCGCGTCAACAGTGTGGAGGATGGTCAGAAAGCACTATCCATTTTAACCCAGGCTGCAAAGGAAAACGACCCCTTTCAGGCAGCTGTGGTCGATATGCGAATACCCGATATGAGCGGGGAGGATTTGGGGAAAGAGATCAAAGCAGATCCCCAGTTGAAACAGACGATCCTGATCATGGCAACAGCCTACGGGCAACGTGGGGACGCCAACCGCCTGGAAAAAGTCGGTTTCTCAGCGTTTCTGACCAAACCGGTTAAAAAAAACCACCTCTTCGAATGCCTCAGGATGGCTTTAGCTGCGTCTGGAACCTCTGAAAACGACAGCGAGCGACGTATCATCACGCGCTATACCATCGAAGAAAACAAGTCGATCCAACCGGTCCCTGAAAAAAGTCCAGCTGAAGCAGCCAAAGAAGACGATGCCAAACCCTCCTGGAGAATCCTACTGGCTGAAGACAACTTAATGAATCAAAAGGTTGCTGGGAAAATGCTCAGTAAGATGGGTCATACAGTTGTGATTGCCAACAACGGGAGAGAAGCCGTAGAGGTGTTTCAACAAGAACAACTCGACCTGATCCTGATGGATGGACAAATGCCGGAAATGAGTGGCCTTGAAGCGACTGCCGAAATCAGAAAGCTTGAAGCCGGCCAGTCTCATATTCCTATTATCGCGGCAACAGCTGCCGCTTTAATAGGCGATCGACAGCGCTTTCTGGACGGCGGTATGGACGGGTATATTTCAAAACCTCTCGATAGGAAAAAGCTGGAAGAAGTCATCACCAAAGTCATTCTTGGTTGATCCTCAACCCAGAGCAACATCCAGAATCATCATGACTGAGAAGCCGGTCATGGTCGCCATGGTTACCAAGTCAATATTGGCATGATCTTGCTGCGACTCCGGAATCAGTTCCTCCACTACGACAAAGATCATGGCGCCGGCCGCAAAACAGAGCGCATAGGGGAGAATATTCTGCATTCTCAAAACAAATAGAGCACCGATAACTCCTGCTATTGGTTCAACCACACCGGATGCCTGACCCATCAGAAACGCCTTCCATTTCCCCATCCCCTCTCTTCTTAAGGGCATTGAGACAGCAGTCCCTTCCGGGAAGTTCTGGATCCCGATCCCAATTGCTAGGGCAATCGCAGCGCCGATCGTGGCAGATGGCAAACCAGCCGCCACAGCGCCGAACGCCACACCGACCGCCAAACCTTCCGGAATATTATGAAGGGTGATTGCGAGTACCAGGAGAGTGCTCCGCTGCCAGGATGTTTTGATCCCCTCACGATTCTCAAGCTTTAATCCTAGATGCAGGTGAGGCAGAAATTTATCTGTCAGCCTCATGAAGATTCCACCGCCCATAAAACCGATGACAGCCGTCAACCACGGTGTGTGTCCCATATCTTCGGCCATTTCCAGTCCGGGAGCGAGCAGAGACCAGAAACTTGCCGCAATCATAACACCCGCTGCAAAACCAAGCATGGAATCCATGAATTTCTGATTCACCGTCCGTGTGAAGAGCACGATCCCAGCTCCCGCTGCCGTGAGGCCCCAGGTGAACAAAGTGGCTATTAAAGCCTGGGTAACAGGATCAAACTGTAGTAAGAAATCGACCATTTTATCACCTCAAAAAAGCCATATTCAATTTGATGGTTTTAAAGTAAAAACATGCTAATTCGACTTTGCCATTTTTGTGGTTCAATGGGGCAAATGGTATATATCCTGACAAAAACGCTTTTACAGGAATTTTACTCGTCCACTTACACGTAACAGATGTTACTTTAAATTGTAACCCCATTGTGTAAAACTCAACCACCTGACTGCGGTTCGCGGCGCTTTCGGTGCGTTATCTATTGGCTATCCTGCAGGACTGGTTTGCACCCGGCTTTCCCCCTCAACATCAGCACATAGCGCTGATTATTAAATAATAGTCGGACACATCACAAGGTTTTACACATTTTCCATTGATATATGCCCCCTTCACCCTCTACAATCTAGGAACGGGAAACGGAAATCTTTGATTTAAATCTTTTATTTTGTTAGTGATATTGATAGAGTCAATAGTCTTCAGTAACGACTAAGATGGCTTTCAGATTTATATGACCCAAAAACCTGAGAAGACCCGACGCTCTGCAAACGATTGCCAAACCGGCACGAAAACAATTAATTCTATAGCCTGGAGTTTACAATGTACCATAAATTTAATGCGAAAGAGATCTTGGAAATGGCCGCAATAATTGAAAAAAACGGTCATGATTTTTACAAAAAAGCAGCTGAAGATGTCAAAGATGCTGACATTAAAATTTTCCTTCTTGAACTTGCCGAGATGGAGTTGAAGCACGAAGTTACTTTCCAGGAAATGAAAGCGGGACTGACCAGTAAAGAAAAAGCAGACGTTGTTTTTGATCCCGATGATGAATCAGCTCTCTATCTTCAAGCCCTGGCCGATACAAGGGTGTTTTTTGAAAAGAAAATCGATACCAGCTCAGCCCAGGAAGTATTGAAGGAAGCCATTGTTGCAGAGAAAGAGTCTATCGTTTTCTATCTAGGAATGAGGGATATGGTTTCGGATGACGCTGGAAAAGCAAAAATCAATGGAATTATTAAAGAGGAGATGAGTCATATCCAGATTATCAGCACAAAGCTTTTAGCCCTGAATTGAGCACGGAACTCCTTTTGTAGACAAAAACGACTTTGTCAAAGAGGGATAGCATAAAAAAAAAGAGATAGGATAAATAATCATGCATGAATTAAAAAAAGGAATCTATTGGGTTGGCGGCATCGACTGGAATATCAGGAACTTTCATGGTTATGCGACTGAAAACGGCACAACCTATAATGCGTATCTGATCGTCGATGAAAAAATCGCATTGATTGACACCGTTAAGTCAACCGTCAGCAGTCAACTTATTTCACGAATAAAACGGATCATTGATCCAAGCCGAATCAATTATATCGTTTCCAACCATGCTGAAATGGACCATTCGGGGTCGATTTCAGATATACTCGAATTTTGTCCGCAGGCCACCGTTATCACCTCAAAAGCCGGTCAAAAAAGCCTACAGCGACATTTTAAAAAAGAGTGGAACTTTCAAGTGGTGAAAACCGGGGAGTCGATCTCCCTCGGAAAAAACACACTCTCTTTTGTCAACACGCCGATGGTTCATTGGCCCGATTCAATGGTCACTTATCTTCCAGAGGAAAAAATTCTGTTTTCCAACGACGCCTTTGGCCAGCATCTCGCGTCACCGGAGCACTTTGACGATGAAATCGGCTGGACCTGCGTCCGCAAGTACGCTGCGAAATATTATGCCAATATTGTGACGCCATTCGGCAAGCAGGTCAATAAGGCTCTAGCAGCCCTATCCGACCTGGAGATTGAGATGGTATGCCCCAGTCACGGAGTAATCTGGAGGTCCTATGTTTCTAGAATCATTGCTGAATATGCAAAGTGGGCGAACCACGACACTCAGAACAAGGCCGTGATCGTTTATGACACCATGTGGAACTCAACAGAGAAATTGGCATTTTCCCTGGAGATGGGGCTGGAAAACGCAGGTATCCGTTGTTCTGTCAGAAACCTGAAGCAAAACCATATTTCCGATATCATGACCGATATCCTGGATGCCAAAATGATTCTGCTTGGATCCCCGACATTGAATAACGGCCTGCTCCCCACCATGGGCCAGTTCCTGACCTATTTAAAAGGTTTAAAACCGGATGGAAGGCTGGGATTTGCTTTCGGATCCTACGGCTGGCGTGGACAAGCGGTGAAAGAAATGGAGGCCATGATGGAAGAATTCAAGTGGGAACAGCCCTTGAAAGGCATCAATGTCGAATACGTCCCCGACGAATCGGATCTGTCAGAAGCCGTTAAGACGGGAGAGAAACTGGGATCGATGTTATTATAATCAGCAGGAGAATCGGAAGGAAGAAGCCAAACACTCTCAATCCAGGCCATGAAAACAAATATTTTCACAAAAAAGTCTAAATTCGAGGCTCCCGTTGAAGAGTTGTTTCGTTGGCATGCCAGACCCGGCGCAATCGAGAGGCTGAGCCCGCCCTGGGACCCACTGCAGGTTATCAGTACCACCGGCGGTATCCAAAAAGGAGCCGAAGTCCGGCTTCGTTTTAAGATGGGTCCGGTGCCGTACTATTGGAAAGCGCGTCATACCGAGTTTGATGAAAATGTTCTGTTCCGCGATGAAGCTGTCTCGAGTCCATTTTCCAAATGGATTCATACCCACCGCTTCGCAGCGGCAGGGAATGGCGCGTGCACCCTGGAGGATGAGATTGATTTCAAACTGCCTTGGCACCCGTTTCGACACAGCCTGTCCAACCGCTTGGTCCGCAGAAAACTGGAACGAATTTTTCAATATCGACATACCTGCACAGCACAGGACATCGCACAACAGCTGTCAGTTCCCAACCGCTATCCAAGAAATATCCTCATTTCCGGAGCCAGCGGGGTCATCGGAACTGAGCTAATCCCCTTCTTAACAACGGCCGGTCATCGGGTCATCAAGCTGCGACGAAAACCTATCAGAAATAGAGATGAAGAGCGCTTCTGGGACCCCTCCGCTGGCATATTGAATCCTGCAGATCTTGAGGGGATTGATGCAGTGATCCATTTGGCCGGAGAACCGATTGGCGAGGGTGTCTGGACCTCGCGCAAAAAAGAGCGGATTCTCCAGAGTCGAAATCGGGGCACCCGTTTACTGGCTGAAACGATGGCCAAATTGGATCAGCCGCCCAGAACATTCATCAGTGCGTCCGCCATAGGATACTATGGCAACAGGGGGGAAGAGCGCCTGACAGAATCAGATTCCCCGGGAGACGACTTTGTCTCATCGGTCTGTCACCAGTGGGAAGCGGCCGCTCAACCGGCTGAGAAAAAGGGGATCCGCACGCTCTTTCTGCGAATTGGGGTTGTACTCGATCCATCAGGCGGAGCACTCTCCAGGCTGCTACTCCCATTTCAAATGGGTTTGGGAGCCAAAATCTCATCGGGTAGGCAATATACCAGCTGGATCAGTCTTGACGATGTACTCGGTTCGATTTATCATCTACTCCACTATGAATCTGTTGCGGGGCCCGTCAACCTGACGGCCCCTGAACCAGTCACGAATGCAGTACTAACCCGGGTCTTGGCGTCTGTGCTTTCCAGGCCTGCTGTTTTTACCATTCCGGCGATTATGATTAAAACCATGTTCGGACAAATGGGGAGAGAGATCCTGCTGTCCGGCTCACGGGTATTACCCACTGTTCTTCTGGATTCGGGCTACCAGTTCCGATACCAAAAGCCCGAAGCATTGCTCAACCATGTATTAGGCAAGGAGATAACTTAACATGAGCGTGAAAGTCCGGTTATTGTTTGCAGTTTTGATGTTATTGGCCTTGACCTTTGGCTATCTGCACCTGTTTGTGGGAGGCGGGACGTACAATTTTGAACGGCTCCATATCTTTCTGTTCAACCTGTGCAGCGGTGGAACCATACTGCTTTATTTCACGGAAGACCGGAATAAATTCACCGGAAAACTGACCCTTTTTCTAATCCTGGCAATTGGTTTTGCCGTCTTATCATTCTATGAAATATATGGCCCGGCGATTGTAACCGCCTGGGCACTCTCATTCATTGTTGAAACCGTTCGCATCAGACGATTCTCCTTTATCCCCAAACAGATCTTCGACAGAGACGAACCCGTCCATCTTCGATTTCATCAGGCATCCCTGCTCTGCCTCTCAAGCGGATTGATTGTCTCCAGCCTGGTCATACTGAACAATGAGTTTCTGCACCTGATTTACCTACCTAAGCTGCAGTTGGATACCTTTTTCCTGGGGTTTTCCTTTCCCATTTCCCTGATTACCATGTCCATCATTTTTTCCACGATTGAGAACAGGGAAGGCACGCAGGTAAAGAACATGAAAGAGATCGGTTTCTGGGCCATCAATCTGGGAGTGATCTTCTTCTTTTGTTTAATCATATTCGAAATCGTAATTCCACAGATTATAGTGACCGCTATTTTGTTTTTTGCGGTGCTGATGATTTTCTATATCTATTATCGCTTCAGTCAAAACATGCAGCAGAAGAATTTTCTGATCTCCGGTTTAGGCTTTCTATTTCTTTCAGCCGTCACCGGTGTACTGTATGTCTGGTTTGAATTTATTCTGGATTATTACCCTGAACAGCTAAAAGCACTTCTGCGGCTACACGCCTTTGCCTCGCTTTATGGTTGGAACCTTTGTGGCCTGGCAGTTATCTGCCGCTATCATGAATTTCCCATCCGACTCCACTCTACGACCATCATTATCCTGCACTGGACAACGGTCATCATCGCCGCCACGCTGGCAAACTATTATCCCGTCCTGGCAACTTTGTCGGTACTGGGATACGCTGTAATCCTCTATCTGCTGTTCTTCAGCAAGGGGCAAGAGTTTGGAGAAGATTAACAGACGGCGCTTTTTAAGCTATTCTGAGCCGAAATGTGGGGACATGATACTTTTTTCGTATCGTGTCCCCATTTTTCGGCGGAGTCGATACGACAATTGAGAGTTGACATGACACTAATACTTGCCTGAAAGTTTTCTGAGAAACTTATGGATGGAGTGGAATGAAACTCCCGGTGTCACATACATCACCGCACAGGTACCACTTCTGACATTCATCCCTTTTTCCTCGGCCAGACTGAGCGCCTCTTCTGTTTCCCGCTGCATGTGAATCCAGACATCTTTAATCTCTGCATCAGCGGCGCGTTCAATCCAATCCCTGGTTTCGCTTTTGGGAACCTCCAACACGATACCGTCCACCTTTTGAGGGAGATTTTTCAAGTCGCTAAAAACTTCGTCTCCATCAATCTCCTCTATACTGGGATCCACAGGAAAAACGGTCTTTCCCATGTTCTTTAATCCCCGGTATGTCAGCTTCGGAAAATTCTGTACCTTGGTATTGCCCACTACGGCATAGTTTTGATTTACAAAGAACAGTTCATGATTTGATGCCATATGACTCCTTTGTTTCAGTTTAAGCCTGCTTAGCGGGGCTGACTTTATATCGTTGCCGTAATTTTAATGGCCCTATAACTAACCGTCAATGCAAAATACCTGGAATGTATGGCAAAAAAGAAAATTAAAAAACATCCGATGTATGCAAAAATGTTGTCATAAATATTGATTCCCATTCGTCACTGGTTTCTACGGTGACAGCATCTTGAAGTGATGTTCGCTAACTGGTGCTGCGTGCAAACCGCTAAGTAGCCTGGTTTTTCCACAATTGAAAATACTTCAACCAGGAATCTATTATCTATTGACTTTGATATAAATTCGGGTCATCATGTACGTATCTTGAACACGACATGTACGTTCTTCTCAAATGAGGCCAAAATGAAAACAATCAGTCCGACAGAATTAAGGAGCAACATATACAAGTTACTGGATGAGGTTCTGGAGAGTGGTGTCCCCATAGAGATCAACAAAGGCGGTAAATTGCTGAGAATTGTCCCTGTCGTGAAGACCAACAAACTCCAAAACCTGGTGGACAGACCTGATGTGATTACAGGGGATCCGGATGATCTCGTGAACATCAGCTGGGAAAAGGAGGTGAATCTTGATTTACATTGATACCCATATCGCTGTCTGGCTGTACACCGGTCAATCGGAAAAGCTGAGCAACCATGCCAAAGAGATGCTGAATGAGCATGAAATTTATATTTCTGCTATTGTCCGCCTGGAATTACAATATTTAACTGAAATCCAACGTATTACAGATGGGGTAAACGAAATCGTAGGGGATCTGTCAAACCGAATCGGACTTAAGATTTGTGATAAAAGCTTCAACGCAATTGTCAACCATGCCATGGAACTTTCCTGGACTCGTGATCCATTTGACCGAATGATTGTTGCAAACGCCTCTCTTAACAGTGATGTGCTGGTGACAAAAGATCAAAATATCCTGGATCACTACACGAAGGCGATATTTTAAAAACTCGCATTACCACTGAAGTTTACTTAATCACCACCTATTTGAAACAGTACACTAGTGTCATTGGATCGATGATTCATTAGCGGAGGATGTTGCCGCTGTTGCCGGCGATAAAAGATTCCACCTCTTCCAGGGAGACCAGGCTGGTATCTCCCGGAGTGGTCATGGTGAGTGCCCCATGGGCTTGTCCGTAAAGTAGTGACTGTGCAGCCTCTTTACTTGCCAGCAACCCGTAAATCAGTCCCGCAGCAAACGCATCTCCGCCACCCACGCGGTCAAAAATATCCAGGTCTTCCAATTTGGGAATATCGGTATATTGACCATCAGACAGACAAACAGCTCCCCAGTCATGTTTTGAGGCACTGAAAATAGTGCGCACGGTTGACGCTACCATTTTGAGATTGGGGTGGGAAAGGATTACGTTCTTCAGTGCCAGTTCCCAGTCAGGTTCCGCGGAAGGTTTCAGATTATCTACGCCGATCAGGATATCCAGGTAAGGCTTTATGCGGTTGTTAATCTGGTCACAGACCTCTTTTCCACCTACCGAGTCCCAAAGGGACGGACGGTAATTTAGATCATATGAGATAACCGTCCCATGTTTTTTAGCGCTGATCATCGCTTCCTCAATCACTTGCGGTGCTGATGGGGAGAGACCCGCAAAGATACCCCCGGTGTGGAACCAGCGCACACCCTGTTTCCCAAAAAGATCGTCCCAGTCTATATCACCCGGTTTTAATTGGGATACGGCCGTGCTGCCTCTATCCGATACCCCTTTTGCACCGCGCACACCAAAGCCTCTTTCCATGAAGTAAAGACCATTCCTGGCGGTTCGCCCCACACCGTCAAAAGGAACCCATTGAATCAGGCTGGTGTCAACCCTGCCCTGTCTGATCTTTCCTTCAATCAGTTGACCGATTTCGTTATCCACCAGTGCGGTCACGATACCCGTGCGCAGTTTAAAACAGGAACTGAGCCCTTTGGCCACATTGTATTCACCACCTCCCTCCCAGGTTTGAAAAGAGTTGGCATTATGAATTCTGTTTTCTCCGGGATCAAGTCTCAACATGACCTCTCCCAGGGAAACCAGGTCATATTTGCAGGATTGTACCGGTTTAATCCTAAGTGGGTTCATCAGGCTTCCTCATTAATCGATTGCAAGATTTGGATGCAGTTTTTTTTGATCTGCTCAAAATCTTGAGTTTCAATATGCTCCGGTTTGACCATCCAGCTCCCGGAGCAGCAAAACACCTGCGACAGAGAAAGGTAGTCCATAAAGTTGCTTGGATTAATCCCCCCGGCAGGCATAAACTGGATATTGGGAAAGGGGCCGCCAATCGCCTTCAGCGTTTTAATACCGCCAAAACTTTCGGACGGGAAGAATTTTAGGTATTCCAATCCATGGCCGATCGCATTAGTAATTTCGGTAGGCGTGCAGACGCCAGGTATGACGGGGATCCCTTTTTCCTTGCAGTAATTGATGACATCGGAATTTAATCCGGGGGCGATAATAAGCTGTGCTCCGGCGTTTATTGCTTCCATAGCTTGATCCGGCGTGATGACTGTCCCGGCTCCTACCAACAGATCTTTTTGTTTGGAGGCGATGGAGATGGCCTCAGTTGCCAGTTCAGAGCGATAGGCGATTTCGATACAATTAAGCCCCGCTGAAACCAGAGTTTGACACAGCGGTGCGACATGCTCGATTTCTTTGAAGGTGACCAGGGGTAATACTTTTTCTTTCTGTAGAAGGCTAATTGGGTTCATAGTTTTCAATATCCAGTCTGGTACTGTTCAGGTGATAAACTCTGACACCTCTCTGGTACCGTTTTTTAAATTCAAAACGAGCTGTTGATCTCCTCGTTCGATTTTGATTTCATCCACTGCAAAATCGGCCTGGCAATATGGATTATCATAGCGGGGATAGTCCATCAATGAAACCGGTTTCTCTTTAACTTTGAACGGTGCATGCCAGCCAAATTGAATTTCTCCCTGTGAGGGTGAACTATAGGTAACCTTTTGACCTCTGAATTGCAATTCGCTGGAAGCGATGCGCTCACAGAAGGAATCGAAGCTGCCGCAGTCCGTTTTACTTCCTAATTCACAGACCCAGATATTCTGCAGACCATCCGCAATGATTTCCCTGTCTTTGTCTTCTCCCTCTGTTTGCCAGGTCATTTTGTTCTGGGAGGTCAAGGCCAGGTATCCGTCTGCTTTTCTTCCAAAGACCCAGTTATTCAGTTCCCTGACCTCATCAAAACAGTCTTTTGGAAACCAGGCATGGGTGAAAAAAAGCGCATTGGTCATATACAAACCGGGCATTCTTGAGATTTGATAGCTGGCTATCAACACATTTTTATATTGGGCCACCCGGGGTAGATTTCCGGATCCGACCCAATAGCCGGCACTGGTGTTCTCTTTATGGCCCGGATGCGTGGTAAAGCAGACCGCTTTGGGTCCCAGGGTTGCCTGCCAGATATGCTGCTGATCGCCACCGTAACCTTTGCGATAATCCTGGGCGGTACTTAGAAGATAATCAGCTGTTTTGTAAGTATACAGATTTACCTCTTCCCGGGTGTTTCGGGTGAGATCCTTTTCCAGAAGTATCGCCAGGAGAGGCAGCAGTCGAAACTTTCTGAGGACATCAATCAATTTCCGGTACTTTGCAAAATCTGTAAAAAACTGGTTTTGCCACCAGCGAAACTGATCGAATAGCTTCATGACCAGGTTAATGCTTTTTGGATGGGTATACGCTTCCAGACTCAAAAAGGCCATGCCGGTTTCCAGGTCATCAGGGGATAGGCCCCATTTTTCTGCCTCTTCAACCTTGATCCCCATACGCTGTTTGTTTTGCATTGGCTTGCTGTCCGCTGCCATAGCGAAGATCACTCCAGGCAACTGGTAGTGCGTGCTGAGTGCCAGGGCGACTGCACCCATATTGTCTTTGCCGGTGAAAATCCCTGTTCCAAAGAGGAGTTTCTGGGTATCGATTGTCGCTTCACCCAGGGCATCTCTTTTCTCTTCAGCATAGCTCCGCCCGTGACTGCAGCCGAAAACTCCCTGGCGACTGTTCAGCGCCATGTCAAAAAAGATCAGGTCCAGAACGATGGATGATAGGTTTTTAATCTCGCTGTCCTCACAAAAATCGATTAGATTCAGCAGGGCTGTCATATCTTCGTCGTAGTATACATGGGACAGCCATTCGCTGAAACCGGTCAAATAACGCATCTCAAGCCATTTCATGATGCGGGGTTTTGCGCACTGCATTTTCTCCGCACCGGTTTGCCCGGAGTTGGTGAAGATCTTGTCCGGGAACGCCTGGCCCGCCAGATACGCATTGGCCGCAAACATAATCTGGTGGTTTTCAGTCCAGTAACACATGGAATCGATCCCGGGCTCTTCCGGATGATATTTAAAATCAAGAACCGTCTGGACCAGGTTGGATTTGAATGAATCGCTGAGCTGTTCACTCTCAAAGAGCTGATAAAGGATACGCATGATACCCAGCAGAACAAAATCGGCGCAATCGTAACGGTCATTGATGTAGTCCAATACCCCCTGCAGCAGTTCCTGGTGAATCGGCCCTTTATTTAAATGGAGCCGGGGCAATTCATAATAAAAACCCTTGATATGCGTTCCTGCAGGATTCTCTAAGCAATGCGCCAGAAAAGCCTTTTTTCTTTCTGCAAAAGAGGGCGCAAAGGGTGAATCGTTGTAGGTATCGGCTTTTGAACTCCGGGGGTACCCTAGAGGAGGTTCCCCGGTGTTTTTAATTCTGAAATTATCGACCCCGGAGGTGTCAAAGAAATCGTGTTGATAATTGGGTATTTCGGCCATCTTCAGACTCTCCTCTCCAAAAATGCCTTCAGGGATTGTTCCTGTTTTTCTGTGGCAGTTTCCGCTTTATTTGATCTTTTCTGCTCCAGAATTAATTTCAGTTCCCCGTGTGATGATTTTGTCAGTCGGTAGCGAAGCCCATTGATCAAACACATGATCAAAAACAGGGCCGGAAAACCAACAAAAACGAGGCGTAAGGTCAACAGAAATTCGGGTGTCTGGGTTTGCTGAATCATTTTAGTGACGCCGTCTACCGTTTCTTTAACGGGAGCGGTGTATCCGGCTATGGAAATGGCGGTTGAGATACCGGCGATGGCCAATGCCGAACTGACTTTTCTTGAAAACGTGATAATCCCGGAATAAAGGCCTTCCCTGCGCTCTCCGGTATAGAGTTCGTCAATATCAGGCATATCCGGGAAGATAGCGTAGATCATGATGACAAGTCCACCGGTTCCCAGTCCGGCTAAAGCTGCAAAGATATAGATAATTCCATCTGGCATTCCCGGGGTGATAAAAAAACTTAAGATCATAACCCCCAATAATAATACGGTAGCCACCAGATAACTGGTTCTCTTGTCGGTTTTTTCACTGATTTTCGTATAGATGGGCAGGGCGATTATCTGGCAGACCAATAACACCCCCAGCACATTTTCGGTTTCATTTCCACGACCCAGATAATATGTCATGAAATAGATCATAATCGCCATGACCACATCCATCGCCACAAAAGCAAACAGATACATGCAAAGCACATTGATAAAGGTCGGGGTTTTGAATGGCTTCAAAAAGAGGTGGGATAGATTCAGCGATGTGGTCTTCTCCTGAAACTCTTTGCGTTCCTTGGTGCTGAAAAACACTACGATGAAAGGCAGGGCGAAGAAAAGGCCAAAAGAGATTGCCATCACGATATACCCCAATTTGATATCGGGGAACATTTTGACGATTTTTAAGGGGACAACCGCACAGACCAGCGAAGAAACGGAAGAGAAGAAGATCCTGAAAGAGGTGAGGCTGGTTCGTTCATCGTAATCAAGGCTTAATTCCGAGGACAGGGCATTGTAAGGCACCATCACCAGTGTAATCACCGTGGAAAATATCAGATACGCACAAATGATATAGCTGAAACGGTGGATCTCCTTCTCAAAATCCACCGGGTACCAGAGGAGCACAAAGGAAAACAGGATGAGGATGACACCGGCTAGAAAATAGGGGCGTCGCCTTCCATATTTAGATTTGGTGCGGTCTGAAATAACGCCCATCAGTGGATCACTCACCGCATCCCACATCTTGCTGATCAGAAAAGCCATCCCCGCCAGAACCGGGGTAATCAGCAGGACATCCGTCAGGAAGTGGAGATAATAAAAACCGACAATCACCAGTGCGCCGCCGCCATAAATATCCCCGATACCAAACCCCAGTTTTGTTTTCAGGCTGAGTTTTTCGTTTACAGATGTTTTCATATCTCTCCTTAACGTGTTTTGAATCATGATCGATTCGGTGGAGCGGGTACTAAATAGTTACGTTTTTTAGATAAACTCAAGATAACGCTCATCCACTTGTTCCGTCTGACCGGACTCTGCTGCTCGATACAGTGCATCTACAGTTGCCAGTGCCTCGAGTGATTTCTGGATAGGCATCTCATAATCCATCTCCCCGACAATCCAGCGCCGAAATCCTTCAAGGCTGCCAACCATGGCGTGCAGTCCGCCAACAGGGGGTTTCTCTTTTTTAATTTTAGGGCCCAGAAACTTCACCTTGGGGAAGAAGTGGCCCTTGTATATCCCGGTACCTTTGCTGCCATAAACCTCCATGGTAATGCATCTCTCCGGAGTGGCAACCATGGAGGTGCACAGCTCGATCTGACAATCGTTCTCGGTCACAATGGTCCCCATAAACATGTCTTCGACTTCGACCTGTTTAAACTTTTTGCGCCGGCTCAAGCCAGTCACTTTTTCAGGACGGCTGTTGATGATCCACAAGGCGATATCCACCATGTGACTGGCCTGGGTGATTAATGTTCCACCACCGGACTGCTCTTTGCTGGCATGCCAGGTGGAACTGTCGAAATAGGTCTCTTTTCTGAACCAGGGAACATTACAGCGAACATAATAGATTTCACCCAACTCACCTTTGTGAGCCGCTTTGGCCAGGGCATAGCACGCTTTGTCGTAACGATATTGATAATTTACACCAATTTTACAATTAAGGTCTTTTACCTGCTGGCAGAGATCAATGGCACTGTCCAGCGTGTTGGCAATGGGTTTCTCACAGAAAACGTGCAGACCTTTTTCAACCGCTTTCAAAATCATCGGATGGTGCAAAAAGTGGGGGACAGCGAGGTACACCACATCCAGCTCCCCACTGTCCAGCAATGCATTATAGTCGGTATAAAACCGGGGGATCTTATATTTTTTGGCGAACTGCTCTGCCTTTGTTTTATCGGTGTCAACACAGGCGACAACCTGCAGTTTACGATTGAACCTGCCAATCAGACCAATGTCGCTAGCCACATCCCCACACCCGATGATAGCAAATCGTGTTTTACACATAAAAATTTGTTGGTTAGAAATTAAATCATTTGAAACAGTGCACTAGTCACAGTGATCCATCCAGTCCAGGCTTTGATGAATGATGGATTTAACATGTTGATTTTTTAAAACAGGCGCGCAGTGTCCCAATGAGCAATAGGCGATTTTTCCTTTCCCCAGTTCCCGGGTCCAGACAACCGGCTCTATTTTGTCGTCGACTTTTGTTGAGAAGTGGACACTCACATCTTTCTGATACTCGTGAAGATAGAGCTCATCTCTGACGGAAAAACTGGAGATTCCTTTATATATCATGCTTTGGGTGTCAGCCACCTCGACCTTGAACTCAGAGATCTTGCCATGCTTAATGAATCGGCCGCCGATCAGATTGAAATAGCGCTGATTCTGTTTGAACGACGCTGATGCAGAATGCAGCGCTAACAGCCCTCCGCCATTGAAGACAAATCGCTCCAATGCCTCAAGATACGGCTCTGGAATTCTCTTCTTCTGGAAATAGAGAATGACGGCCGATATCTGATCGTTTGCAAGATCCGTGAGACTGCTTAGTTTAGTGGTGAATATATAGTCGTTCTTTTTCTTCTCCTTCAAGAGCTGCTTTAAACGATAGACAGACATCAGATTGGGATGAACTGTGCCGGCTGATATGACGAGAATTTTTTTATTCATATCACACTCTCACCTTTTAGCAATTCACCATCCACCTCTAAACTCAGCTGTCTGGTTTCCCGGTATTGAATATTATCACTCAACCAGCGAGCAGCAAAGAATGCCATTTCAAAGGTGGAAAGGCTGATGGTGGTCAGTTTGGGTTTGAATATCTTTCTGAGGGGTGAACTGTCAAAGCCTGCCACAGAGATATCCTGTGGCACCTCGATCTTCAGTGCCTGAAAGGCGGTAATCAATCTGATCGCGAAGTTATCATTAAATCCGAAAACCGCATCACATTCACTTTCCACAAAAAAAGCGGCACAGGCTTCATCGATCTCATTAATAGAGTTGACGTTATAGACCAGGTTTTGATTCAGCGACCCGAAAAGCTCCAAGCTGGCTATATTATACCCCCTGAACCGATCTTCGTTCACGAATATTCCGGGACACCCCAGGTAACCAATTTTTTTCAGGCCTCTCTTGTGCAGGTGATTCACCAACTTGATCACCCCTTTAAAATTATTACAAGAGATGTAATTTTCGTTTTCAAACGTCCTGTTTAAAAAAATGTAGGGGATGTGACGCTCAACTAATTTGCTTTTTATCGTCTCATCGATCTTGCCGAAAGCAAAGAGAACCCCGCTGTAGTTCCAATCATTGATCTCTTTCAGGTCTTCTAATTGAGAAAAGGTTTTGGTTTCAATGCGTGTTTTCTCTAGATGAAAAGCACTGTTGATGGCATTGATAATCTCTCCCATGTCGAAAAACGGATTATCTTCGATTTTTGATAAATCAGGGATGACCAGCAGCACCGTCACATGGGACCTTCCGGAAGGTCGTTTGCGTTTACTCACTGAAAATTGGTATTTCGCGGCTGTTTCATGGATCTTGCGGGTGGTTTCCCGGGAAATGCGTGGATCATTGTTTAAAGCCCTGGAAACAGTGCTGGTGGAGACACCGCATTTTAAAGCAATATCGTCTAATGTCATATGTACAGGTTCTCTGGATGATGGGTTTGATAATAAACGGGTTGATCCTTTTTCAGTAAATGACTGCCTTTTCTATATAGCGCGCCCCACTCTCCCTGAGTAAGTTCTTGGTAGCGTTTGATTACATCGTCACTGACAGCACCTCTGGAGATGGGCGGTTGACTTCCATGTGCTAAGCGACAAAACAATTTGGAATTTCCCGGTTTTTTAAGTTTGTAAGGAGTTAATAATTTTGACATACTATCTTTCATAACTATATGTAATAAGAAGGTATTAGTAATCGAGCTTGGATTCTTGCTCAATTGATGCAATAAATGTAGATGTTGCATGCAAAAAATGCAAGAACATAATCAGCCCCTATTTCTCAGATAGTTTTACCCGGCTTAAAGCCTTGACTCAAGCAATTTACATAAATTCTAATCCATAATGAAAATAATCAGTTATTGTCATTAACGTAGGCGAAATGAAGCTATCCTGCACTATCTGGTCATATAGATTCCCCCTTCGAAGCATAGCAGGGGGATGTTGGATTAGGTCGATAGGTCGCTGAATACGGCAATATCCCCCTAGCCCCTTTAAAAGAGGGACTTGAAAGCAATATCATTCTTGGATTAGCACATTGAATTATCAATTGCATTTCTTAGCACCGGAGATTAAAAATGACACAAGAAAAGCGGACAGGTCCGTATCCCTATAAAGACGAATTCGGAGCAATTCATGAATTTCCAACTGAAAGTTGGACCAATGCAGAGGTACTACGGCAATTAAACATCATGGCCGAAGACGAGGATACTTTTTGGCGGACTGGAAAGTGTTCTGGAACAATGTACGGGGGTGATTCAAAAATATTTGAACTCATCGGCCAATCGTTTCAACTTTATTCCCATGTCAATGTGCTGCAGCGTGATATGTGCCCGAGTCAAACCCGGATGGAGTCCGAAATCATTGCCTTAACCCTGGATATGTTGAATGGCCAGGCCGTAAACGAACGCGACAGTGACATGTCGGCCTGCGGCGTCATCAACTCCGGTGGTACTGAAAGCATTATTTCTGCTTTATTGGCCCACCGCGACAAGTTTAAAGCAGAACACAACATTACCGAACCCGAAATGATCCTACCGGATACAGCCCATCCGGCGTTTCATAAAGGGGCCCACTATTTTGGCATCAAAGTCGTGCTGGCCCCCGTCGATCCGGTGACGACACAGGTGGATCTAGATTTTGTAGCAGCCAACATCAACAAAAATACCATTCTTTTGGTGGGATCCGCTGGAAACTACCCATATGGGACCATCGATCCGATTGAACAACTTTCAAATCTGGCAGTCAAGCATAAGATCGGGTTACATGTCGATGGCTGCCTAGGCGGATTTATACTACCCTGGGGACAGCGTCTGGGGTATGACATTCCGGTGTTTGATTTTCGACTGCCGGGTGTAACCTCCATCTCGGCAGACACCCATAAATATGGGTACGGGCCCAAAGGAACATCAATCACAGCCTATTGTGACAAATCATACCGGAAATATCAGTATTTTACCTCTCCTGACTGGAAAGGGGGTATTTACGCCTCACCCGGCATTGGCGGCAGCCGATCTGGCGGACTGATAGCGGCCACTTGGGCCGTGATGCTGACCATTGGCAAAGAGGGTTACCTGGCCCGCGCCAAAAAAATCTTTGACACCGCCTATGCGATGCAGGATGTGGTGAAAAGTATTCCCGAACTGAAACTGATGGGATCCCCGAGTTTTTGCTTCTCCTTTACTTCGGACGAATTCGACATCTATCATGTCAACGATTACATGCGAGATCAGGGTTGGCGGTTTAATGGCCAACAGTATCCCAGTGCCATTCACATGTGTGTCACGGGGCCCCAAACGCAACCGGGACTGCTGGAAAAGTTTGAAAAAGAGTTGAAAGAGGCGGTTTTGTATGCGAAGAATCCCACGCAACCGATGGCCGAGACCGGCGCTTTGTACGGCGGTGCGGGGACCCGCGCGCTGGCTGAAAATGTGGATCAGAAAGCCATTGCGGAGATGATGATTATGTATCAGGATGCCTGTCTGGAACAACCACGGGACTAATTTGTAAGTCTCTCAGACTCTGTAAAGATTGTCATTCCGGCCCCCGAGCCGGAATCCAGTCGAATATCCTACTAGATTCCGGCTTGCGCAGGAATGACAAGGCTTAAAAATGTTGAAACTATGCCTCAGCGCATAAGGGGATCCACCCCGTTTCTATTGCAAAAAACTACTCGCGGTTCTGGTTTTGTTATCAAAATTCAGGCTTAGGGTTTCATCATTGAGACTGAATAAGATCGTGTTCCCCGGAAAAACGGATGAGGAATACGGATTATCATACCGATCATAATCAGCTACATCCACTGTGGCACTGTCTTGAAGGAGCGCGTCATCCCAGTTAAAAACCAGCCCGATTCTTTGACCGCTTCGTCAAAGTAGCCTTTCGGCAGATAGGCATGGGTATATAGCGGTTGATTGGTGACATACATGAGTGTGGTGGTGTCGACATTGTAGAGTGAGATAATGGGATGCAGTGAACGCAACTGTTGCATGCAAAAAGTGCAAGAGAAAAAAGACCTGTTTCAGGATCTGATTTTCCCCCATTTGTCCACAGCTTCAATAAAGGCAGTGATGTTCTCGGCAGGGACATAATCGAGGTCATAGGCAGGCGCCAACAGCAAACCTTCAGGGCCCAAGGTCTGGATGCGGAGGCGCACTTCCTCACGAATTTGATCCGGTGTGCCCCCAGTCCAGAGCAAAGCGGTGCCGACGGTTCCCCACATGGAAATTCGATCACCGAACTCTTTTTTTATAGCCCGGGCATCCATGCAATCCGGCTGCACAGGATTGATCACATTCACACCAATTTCTATCAGGTCGGGAATCAGGTCGGTGAAATTTCCATCGCAATGGTAAAAAACCAGTAGCTCGGGCGATTCCTCCCTGGCCAGCCTGATCACTTCCGCCAGCCTGGATTTGAAAAACTCGCGCCACATCGCCGGACTAAGCAGCAATTGTCTCGGTGCAGCGACATCATCGTCCAGAATGAGAACATCCACTCCGCTCCGGGCAAGAATCAACGCATTATGAATTAGAATCGAAGTCAACTGATCCAAAAGAAAATGCACCAATTCTTTCTGCAAAACCATATCCAGCAGAATTCGTTCAAAGCCCCGCAGACGGCAGGCAATTTCAAACAGGACACCACCAAGATGGGGCGGAGAACCAGCCACTGCCAACCCTTCTGCATGCCATTGGGAAATCTGCTGCTCCAGCCCCTGATACCGGTCGGGATGGATCAAATCGGGAAAGACATACTCCTTTAGTTCAGCCAGGGATCGAATGGCACCCAAAGGCCCTTTAGTATTTGATTCGGGATGATAATTCCATTCGAAATATGTTTGTAGCTGTGATGTGCTTCCCACATGCACATCTGTCGGAAGTCCATTAAGATATTGCAGAAACTTGTTCTGACCGGGCGGCGAATTGAATTCCGCAAAACGAACATCCAATCCAAAACAGAGATCGGGATCAGCCATTTTAAACTGGTCAAACTCCTGCGGGAAAAAGCCCAGAGCTTTGGGTATTCGATCTGGTTTCTGGCATGACAGTGCTAATCTAACTCGTTCTCTGGAATTCATTTTCCTCGTCTTAAAAAGGAATCAAGAAAGTTTTTTTAATCGTTAACACAGATTATGAGTTTTGGCAAAACCTGGGATTTAACCTTGCCGAACTCAGGCATCGGGCAGTAGAGTATAGAGATAGCAACAGGCGCTTATCGAGTGAAGCGATTCGCGCCTTGCAGTCATTTGACGTCATGCACATTTGAAAAAAAAGCTAACGGGTTGAATTGATGGTGTTGATCGTTGGTGGAGTACTGCTTCTGGGCTTAATCATTCTACCCCAGTTCTGGGTGAAAAAGGTGTTTGCAGACTTCCTGGTAGAACGGGACGATTATCCGGGAACAGCGGGACAGTTTGCTGAACATGTCATTGAGCAGTTAGCGGTCAAAAATGCCATTGTTAAGCTGTCCGATAACGTCAACCACTTTGATCCGGAGTCCCGGGCGGTTGCGCTGGTGCCGGAGTATTATCAAAGCAAGTCTCTGACTGCTTTGACAGTAGCGGCTCACGAATTAGGACACCTGATTCAGGCCGAACAGGGAAGCATCTGGCTCAGAATGCGAACCCGGTTGGTCCTGCTTTCACAAAAACTTGAACGGCTGGGAGCCGTTGCGTTACTGATCATGCCTCTGGGCACCATTTTGACCCGCTCTCCGTTCGTCATGGTGTTACTGACAGGGATCGGGCTGTCCGGCATGCTGATGCGGGTGGTAGTACATTTGATTACCTTACCCATGGAACTCGATGCCAGTTTCGGCAAAGCCCTTCCGCTCTTAATGGCGGGGAAATATGTCAGCGAAGCGGATGAACCAAAAGTTCGGCGGATATTATGGGCTGCTGCGCTGACATACGTCTCTTCAGCTCTCTCCAGCCTGCTGAGCCTGGCTAACTGGATCCGGGTGTTGAGGCGCTAGATCATACAAAACAGATCCCTTTCAAAGAGGCACTGGGTTACAGATGAAAGACTCTCATATATCTTCCAAAAACAGGTCAACCGGTATCGTACAACTGATCGGCATTCCCTCTGATGAGAATTCATCTTATTTAAAAGGTTGTGCCTTGGGGCCACCGAAGATTCGAGAGGCGCTGCATTGTGGGGCCGCCAATCTCTATTCGGAATTGGGGATCGACATTGGGGATGAAAGTGCACTGCGAGACTTGGGAGACTTGGAAATCGAGAGCGGACAAGCAGGTTTTGACCAGATTGAAACTCACATCACCGAACGGCTTCAAGAGGGGGGACCGATCCTGTCCCTGGGAGGAGACCATGCAGTGACCTACCCCATCATCCGGGGATTCAGCCGTTATTATCCCGAGCTGACCATCCTCCAGTTTGATGCACACTCTGATACTTACGAAGATTTCGAGGGCAATCCACTGTCTCACGCCAGTCCTTTTGCCCGCATTATGGAGGAAAAACTAGCTAGCCGCCTGATTCAGGTGGGGATCCGGACCTTGACCGACCATATCAGAGTACAGAACACCCGTTATGGAATTGAGGTCATCGAAGCGCAACATTTTCTACCGGATCTGGAATTAAACCTCAGCGGTCCACTTTATATCTCCTTTGATCTGGATGTGCTGGAGCCCGGTCTGGCGCCCGGTGTATCACATTACGAACCGGGAGGGCTAACCGTTCGCAATCTCATCGATATGATTCATCGCATTCAAGCGCCCGTTGTGGGCGCAGATATTGTGGAATACAACCCCACGCGGGATGTCTCTGACCTGACTGCCATGGTAGCCGCCAAACTGCTGAAGGAGCTGGCCGCTAAGATGATCAATAGTCCACTCTGAGATTGCCTCTTCAGCCCCCCTGTTACCATCAATATTTCAATATGTGTAAATCCAGTATCCATCATTAAGTCAATCCAATTTCCATCACCGTTGCTGATAAATAGGGTTGATATGGGATATGTTGGCGGTAAAATGGTGGAAATCCTAAATTTGTTATTATTGGGTTTCCGGGGAGGGTGGTCGGTGGAAAGACCATTTTGGAAATACAATAAATAAGAAATCATTCAAGTATGAAGTAAATGAGCAAACATCAAGAACAAAGGGGGACATTCTATATTGGTCCTGTAAAGCAAAAAGTGAAGAAAATATTCTGGCAATAAAAACAAACAATTAAAAATATTACAGATATTTAGGCATAGGTCT
>Ga0075122_10000326_pt1 | contig 38833 bp, 47 predicted proteins | sample AntAceMetag02UKB_FD_69790 | JGI IMG/M metagenome (GOLD analysis project Ga0075122, IMG submission 69790) | Saline lake microbial communities from Ace Lake, Antarctica - Antarctic Ace Lake Metagenome 02UKB | ecosystem: Environmental > Aquatic > Non-marine Saline and Alkaline > Saline | place... | reverse complement strand
TACCGGAACAAACACTGATTGAATGTGCAAAGGGATTGGACTGTTTGCTCAATCGAGGATTTTTTAAGAGCGGCTGAAAAAATCTATTTCAGGTGATCAATTGGGTGGGGAAAGTGCGCTGGAAGAGAATCCCCAGAATCTATTTTTGGAAGCAGACACGATTCTTCAAGTCTGTTTGGAAGAAGAGCTACCAATCCCCAATTTCGAAGCCTTCGATAAAATAGCGAGCTGGGAGGACTTTTTGACTTTGCTGAAATCCATTGCTAAAACAGACAATCCGTTTAAATTTGAACTACTGCTGGCAGCTATCATCCAATATGCGTCTCTGTGCACTTCGGAATGATCAAGGACTCGCTGGAAGGGCATCACTAACGCTGAACAGTCAACGTTAGTGATCAATTTTGATGGGATGTAATAATGAGCTAGACTATTCAGACTTGGAATCTGAGTCTTCTTTAGCTTCAGCCGATACGGATTCTGCTTCTTCTGCGGGCGCGTCAACAACAGGTTCATCCGTCGCCTCTGCTTCGGGCACTTCTGCCGTCTCTCCAGCTTCAACTACAGGCTCTTCGGTAGCTGCTTCCTCAGCAACTGCTTCTTCGCCTTGTAATTCGCTTTTGATTTCTTCGATGGCTTCCGGCGCTTCTTTTTGAACAGATATCTCACCATCCTTCAAATCCACCATTTGAATCAAAGCCATTTGTGCATTGTCTCCAAGACGCTGCCCCAAGCGATAAATCCGGGTATAGCCTCCGTTGCGGTCTTCATACAACGGTCCATATTCATCAAACAACTTTTTGACTGCTTCCTTTGATTTAACAAAAGCCAAGGCCTGCCGGCGGGAGTGCAAGTCTCGCTTTTTTCCAAGACCAATCATTTTGTCGAAGTACTTCCGCATTTCTTTTGCTCTGGTGATGGTGGTTTGTATTTCACCATGCTCTAAAAGAGCAGTTACCAGATTTCTCATCATTGCTTTTCTGTGACTGGTTGTGACCCCCAGTCTCTTGCCCGCTTTTAAATGTCTCATACGTTTAAACCCGATCCAATACGCTTATTCAATTTTCCAGCGTGTCCGCCGACCTGTGCTAGTGATATCTAGTAGGTCAGCTGACTCTGTTTGTCTCTAGTGTTGTTATCAAAATTCTCTAATTTCATACCCAGCGTCAAACCCATCGATGCCAATACGGTCTTAATTTCCTGCAGTGATTTACGGCCAAAATTCTTTGTTTTAAGCATTTCTGCTTCCGTTTTCTGCACCAGATCACCGATGGTATCGATTTTAGCGTTTTGCAGACAGTTGATCGATCTCACTGAGAGTTCCAACTCGTTTACGCTGCGGTATAAATGCGGGTTTTCATAGCCCTTCTCTTCCTCTTCCTCAACCTCATCGATTGGCCTTATGGCGTCTTCGTCAAAATTGATAAAAGGATTAAAATACTCTTTCAAGATCTTAGACGCATAAGCCATTGCATCATCGGGTCTAACGCCCCCGTTTGTCCATAATTGCATGACCAGCTTTTCAAAGTCTGTTTTCTGACCGACGCGTGTATTTTGGATCTCGTACTGTACCCTTTTTACCGGAGAGTGGTTGGAATCCAAAAAAATTGTCCCCACCGGTAGGTCTTTGTCGTTATTTTCTTCAGAAGAGATGAATCCCCTGCTCAATCGAACAAACAAAGTCATTTCCAGAGTGGCATCCTGATCCAGCTGACAAATCACATGGTCCGGGTTCATGACTTCTATTTTTCCGAATGTGGAGATATCGCCTGCTGTCACGATTTTCGGTCCAGCAACCACCAACTCCAGTGCAAGATCCCCTTCTTCAAATTGCCTTAACTCCAACCCTTTCAAATTCAATACGATCTGGAGGACATCCTCACGGATTCCCTTAATCGTTTCGAATTCATGGGAGACGCCTTCTATCTTAATCCCGTATACCGCACACCCACGTAGAGAAGAAAGAAGTACTCGCCGCATCGCATTACCGATGGTTACCCCAAAACCCTTGTGTAGCGGTTCCAGAATAAATTTTCCGTATTCCTGACTGAAGGTTTCCCGCCCGACCTGAAGGTCATCGGGAATTTCAAGCCCTTCCCAGCTTTTCTGCAATATATTTGTATTTTTATCCAAACCGATTACCGCGAATAAAGCTCTACAATGAACTGCTCTTGTATAGGAATTGTAATCTGATCTCGTTTCGGAAAGGCAACCACTTTACCACTGAAAGCATTTGAATCAACGCTCAACCAACTAGGTAACCCTTTGCGATCAGCAGATTCAAGGGACTCCTTGATAAAAGCGACATTCTTACTCTTTTCCCGAACGGACACCACATCCTCTACCTTGACCAGCGCTGAAGGAATGTTGTTCTTTTTGCCGTTTATGCGAATGTGCGAATGCTTCACCAACTGCCTTGCTTCTGCCAGAGATCTTGCAAAACCCATACGATAAACGATATTATCCAATCTTCTTTCCAACAGGATCAACAGGTTAGCACCTGTTTTTCCTTTTTGGCTAGCAGCCTTGGAAAATATCAAGCGAAATTGCTTTTCCTGAACGCCGTATAGCCGTTTTACCTTTTGTTTTTCTCTGAGTTGCGATCCATATTCGGATTGCTTACTTCTTCTGCGATTAACGCCATGCGGCCCCGGAACGTAAGGTTTTGTCTCCATTGAGCATTTATCGGTGTAACACCGATCGCCCTTTAGAAACAGTTTCAATTGTTCTCTTCTGCAAAGCCGACAGACAGATCCTCTATATCTAGACACTCTCGATTCTCCTCTACTTTTTAATCAGTTTTTCAAGGTCCTGTTACTCTAAATTCTTCTTCTTTTTGGCGGTCTACATCCATTATGAGGCACAGGTGTCGTATCCCTAATCTGGCTGACCTTGATTCCTGAACTCGCGACGGCTCTTAGAGCAGACTCTCTGCCACTTCCCGGTCCCTTAATCACTATTTCTACCTGTTTGACACCGTGTTCCAATGCTTTAGTAATCGCATCTTCACCAACTATCCTCGCAGCATAGGGAGTGCTTTTCCTGGACCCCTTAAAACCGTGTAGCCCAGTACTCGACCAGCTGATAACATTTCCCTCCAGATCAGTGACACTAACAATCGTATTGTTGAATGTGGCGCTGATATACACTCTCGCGTTTGGGATATTCTTCTTCTCTTTTTTCTTGCTGCTCTTTCTTTTAACTGCTTTGGCCATTTATTATACTCACTGAAGTTTATTTCTTTTTACCGATAGCTAACCTTCGAGGACCTTTGCGAGTTCTCGCGTTGGTTTTTGTGCGTTGTCCGCGACAGGGCAGACCTCTTCTGTGTCGAAGTCCTCTGTAACACCCCAAGTCAAGGAGCCTTTTAATATCCATCGTCCTTGTCCGCCTTAAATCTCCCTCAACGATTAAAGACTGTATGATCTTCCGGATAGCCCCCAATTCATCTTCTTTGAGGTCTTTCATGCGGGTGTTCATATCGACGTCAGCATCTTTCAGGATCTTCTTAGAAACACTGCGACCGATACCGTAAATATAAGTTAATGCGATTTCTGCCCGTTTATTATCCGGTAAATCGACCCCTGCAATACGCGCCAAATTTCCCTCCCTTAACCTTGTCGTTGTTTATGTCGTGGATTTTCACAAATTACGCGCAAGACCCTTTTTCGTCTTACTATCTTACATTTGGGACAGATAGGTTTTACTGAGGCTCTTACTTTCATCTTTTCTTTCTCTTGTTTGTTAGCTTCCTCCACCCCGGGCATCTTCAGCTTTCAATGACACTGCATCAAAATCTTCCAAATCCCCTGAAATCTAAGGTAAGCGCTAATGTTAACATTCTCTTTAGTGTTTTGCAAGCCGTAATTTGGATCCGACAATGTTTAGTCGAGTTTTAGCGGCTATACCTAACCTAAGTCTAAAAAGTCTAAAATCGTCTTTTTCTCTTTTTACTTTTACGGATAAAACCATCATAGTTTTGATTCAGTAAAAAGGTTTCTATCTGCATATTTGTATCGATGGCAACCCCAACCACAATCAATAGAGCCGTACCACCAAAGTAGAACGGCACGTTGAAGTAGGTGATGAGTATGCTGGGTAACACACAGACAGCGGAGAGGTAGATCGCACCCCCGAAAGTCAATCGTTGTAAAACATTGTTTAAATACACGGCTGTTTTATTACCCGGGCGAATCCCTGGAATAAAACCGCCCCCCCGCTTAATTTCATCAGCAATTTTCACTGGGTTGTACTGAATCGCTGTATAGAAGAAGCAGAAGAAAAATATCAACACTACGAACAGGACGTTGTAAAAGAAACGACCTGGCATGAGGCTGTTTCCCATCCGCTGTATCCATTCGACGCTGGTAAAGCTCGTAATGGTTGCGGGAAACATCAAAATGGATGAAGCAAAAATCGGTGGAATCACATTTGCTGAATTTATCTTCAAGGGCAAATGGGTGAACTGTCCGCCAAATACTCGATTACCTTGCTGCCGTCTGGCATATTGTATCGGTATTTTCCGGTTAGCCGTTTCCACAAAAATCACCGCCCCAATCACCGCCAGCGCGATAAACCCAATCATCAATAAAATGAATATTGTCAGCTCGCCCGTCTGGAACAAGGCAACTGACTGTAGCGAAGCTGTCGGTAGTCCGACGACAATACCGGCAAAAATGATCAGAGAAACTCCGTTGCCGATACCACGCTCACTCATTTGCTCCCCCATCCACATAACAAAGGCCGTGCCTGCTGTCAGCGTGATAACGGTGCTAAACCGAAACGCCCAGGAATCAATCCCGGCCAGCACTAAGCGGTTTCCGCTTAAACCAGCACTTTCTAAAGTCGCAGCGATTCCAAACCCCTGAATAACACTCAGCAGGATTGTTCCGTATCGAGTATATTGGGTAATTTTCTTCCTACCGGCGTCTCCCTCTTTGGATAATCTTTCAAAGTAGGGGAAGACCGCTGTCAGCAACTGCATTATAATGGAGGCGCTGATATAGGGAATAATTCCGAGAGCAAAAATGGTCATGTTACGAAAAGCACCACCGGAAAACATGTCAATATTTCCCAACAATCCCTTACTGTTCGCCTTAAAGAACTCTGCCAGCGCCGCACTGTCAATCCCAGGCACCGGAATGTGAGCCCCCAAACGAAAAACGACCAACATCGCTAAGGTAAAAAGAATCCTATTACGCAGTTCTTCTATTTTAAAAATATTCTTAAATATTTCCAGCATGCGCTCTTATTCGATGATAGATATTTTTCCACCCGCGTCGGTCACTTTCTTTTTTGCAGATGCGCTGAATTTGTGAGCCTCAATAGTGAGTGCGGCCTCAATTGTTCCGTCACCCAACACCTTAAGCGGCAGTTTATTGTCCCTGATCAGGCCCGCATCAGCAAGTACTTCGCTATTGATCGTGCCATCCAGTTTCAAATTTTTGCATTCGACAATATCTCCCAGATTCACAACGTTAAATTCTTTACTGAAGATATTTTTAAAACCCCGCTTGGGCAATCTGCGGTGCAGCGGCATCTGTCCACCTTCAAATCCGACCCGACGTTTACTACCTGAGCGGGAATTCTGCCCTTTATGCCCGCGTCCGGATGTTTTTCCGAGTGTTGACCCGGGACCCCGTCCGACTCTGCGTCTTTTTTTATTTTCAGCCCCAGGCGCATTTTCCAAGTTATGCAGCATTTTTTGTCATTTCGTTAGATTTTTCTGTATGTGGCAGGTCTCTGATTTGTTTCAAACCGGCCGCGTGGTAATGATAGTTTTACGCTTCCTCGATTTTAACGAGATGGGATATCTTTTTAGCCATCCCGCGAACAGCTGGTGTATCTTCCAACTCGCGTGTCTGATGCATTTTTCTCAAGCCCAGACCTCTGAGTGTTTCACGCTGTTTTTTCCCAAAGCCGATTCCACTTCTAATTTGTGTTACTTTTATTTTTCCAGCCATGTTTTTTTTAAAAGTTGATTAAACAAACTTCCTCAATAGTTTTATTTCTGCGCTCAGCAATTTCTCCGAAGCTTTTCAGTTGTTTCAACCCGTTCACGGTAGCTTGCACCAGGTTGTGCACATTGGCAGACCCCAACGCCTTGGCGTTGATATCTTTTATCCCGATCGCTTCCACAACAGCCCTGACGGCACCCGATGAAATAATACCACTACCGGGCTGCGACGGCTTCATCAATACTTGCGCCGCTCCATGTTGACCAATCACTTGATGCGGGATGCTGTTTTTGTATATGCTGTATGCGTTCATCGCTTTTTGAGCTTTTTCGGTGCCCTTACGCACCGCTTCGATCACCTCGTTGGCCTTGCCCAAACCGGTTCCGACACGGCCTTTACCGTCTCCGACGACAACAAGTGCGCTAAAACTGAAACGACGCCCACCTTTGACGACTTTTGATACCCGTTTGACCTCAATGACCTTTTCGATCAGATCGCTCTTTTCTTTTTCTGCCAAAGTTTACCTCAAAATTTGTAATTTTCGCTTTTTTAGAATTGTAAACCCGCTTCCCGAATACCATCCGCCAGGCTTTTAATTCTGCCGTGGTAGAGGAATCCGTTACGGTCAAAGACGATTTTCTCAACGCCCTTCGTTTTCAACGCTTCTCCGAACATTTTGCCGACGACTTCTGCAGCGGCCTTGTTCCCGGTGTACCCTTCAATTTTCACTTTCGTTTCTTTGACTAGAGAAGAGGTACTGGCAATGACAACCCCATTTACATCATCAATGGCTTGTACATAGATATGTTTTGTGCTTCTGAATACGGATACCCGAGGACGTGCTTCTGTCCCGCTGATACGTTTTCTGACATGCACCTTATTTCTTTTTCTTGTCAGAATTCTTTTCTTTGCAGCTTCCATTAACTTACCAAGCTATAATTGTTCGTTTAACTCTGTGAGCAGTATTGTCGGCAGTAACACACTGGTTCTGCCATCCGTCAAACCCGCTTTCAGTATACTATTATAATAAACCCCAACAGGCTTTTAAGACGCTTTTGCAGCTTTTCCAGCTTTGCGTTTGATCTTTTCGCCTTCAAATAGGATCCCTTTACCTTTGTATGGCTCGGGTGGTCGGTATTTTCTTATTTCTGCTGCTGTCTGACCTAGAACTTGTTTATCACAGCTTTTCAAGATAATTTTAGTCGTCGCTTCAACTTCACCCTTAACCACTTTAGGGAGCTCATACTCTACAGGATGAGAATACCCCAGCAACAGAATCAGCTTCTGTCCTTTAATTTGCGCTCTGTACCCCACACCAACGAGTTCCAGAACGGTCGTGAACCCTTCTGTCACGCCATGAATCATACTTTTGATGATAGAGGCTACAGTGCCAACCATGGACCGCCCTCTGGCGGTTTCCAAATCTGCATCGACCTTGATACTGTCTTTAGTGACAGTGAGTGTGACGTCCGCGGGGATCTTGAAGATCATTTCCCCGTTATTTCCTTTAATTTTAAGTACGTCGTCCTTAAAATCGGCCTTCACTTTTGAATCAAAAGTGATCGGCAGTTTCCCCAGTCTAGACATTACGATTTCTCCTTGATCATTTTAGCGTCACAATTAGCTTACGGCACAAATCACTTCGCCACCGACCATCTCTTGTCGACACTGGGCATCTGACATTACGCCTTTGGATGTGGAAACGATGTAGATTCCCTGTCCGTTCAACAGCGGCTTGATCTCCTTTGCCCCTTTGAATATACGAAGTCCGGGCTTACTGACACGTTGCACACTTCTGATAACCGGTTCGCCTTTGCTGTCGTATTTTAACTTGACAACCAGTTCGATACCGATCTTTGCCGCTTGAACTTCATAGTCGTTAATAAATCCCTCTGATACCATCACCTTGGCTATATTCTCCTTAATTTTGGAGGAAGGGATTGTAACTTGTTTGTGCTCTCTTAGTATTGCGTTGCGAATGCGCGTCAGCATATCCGCAATCGGATCAGACATTGACATATGTACTCTCAGTAACTACTGAATTAACAGTTTGATTTTCAAGAATAGAATTTTGATCACCAGCTGGATTTTGTAACACCCGGCAATTGACCGAACCCTGCTCGAATTCTGAAACAGATCCTGCAGACACCAAATTTTCTGATGTAACTTCTGGATCTACCGCAAATCGCACATCGGTTGTATTCTCTAACTTTAAACTTTTTGGGTCTTTTTGCTTTCGCTATCCAAGACTTTTTCGCCATATCGATATCCTAACTTTTTCTAAATGGTAGCCCTAAAGAAGCAAGCAATAATCTCGCTTCATCGTCGGACTTCGCAGTTGTAACGATCGTGATGTTCATTCCACGTACTTGATCGATTTTTTCGTAGTTGATTTCCGGAAAAACAAGCTGTTCCTTGATACCGAGGGTATAGTTTCCTGCGCCATCAAAAGCTTTCGCAGAGATTCCATTAAAGTCCCTTACCCGAGGCAACGTCGTGTTGATCAACCGCTCCAGGAAATCGTACATACGCTGTCTACGCAAAGTGACCTTAACGCCTATCGGCATCCCTTCACGCAGTTTGAACCCGGCAATAGATTTTTTTGCTTTTCTGACAATCGGTTTCTGTCCGGCAATCTCTCCGATATACTCTTGTATCACATCCAGGCACTTGACGTTCTGGATCGCTTCCCCGGCACCGACGTTGATCACGATTTTGGTTATTTTCGGGATCTGATGGGCGTTTTTATAGCCGATCTCCTTCTGCAGGATATCAATGACGGAGCTTTTATATTTTTCAATTAGTGTAGACACGTTTGACCTCAATTAATCGGCTGCAATATCGGACTTTGCGAACATCCTTGTTTTGGATTTGTCATCGTTGATTCGAATCTTCAGTCGTTCGCCCTTTCCGCTCTTTTCGCAAAACAACAACACATTAGAATAGTGAATCGGGGCTTCGAATTTTTCAATTTTCCCTTCCTGCCCTGCCTGAGTCGGTTTTACGTGTTTGGTCACAATATTGACACCTTCCACAATCACGCGGGCGTTATAGCGATCAATACTGAGGACTTTCCCAGTGGTGCCTTTATCTTTGCCACTGATTACCTCCACTAGATCGTCTTTTTTCAAAAGGAGCTTCATCTTTTGACGAACTTGCCCTTTTTTATTACTTTTTTTCATAGGTATCTCAATCTAGCGTTAAACCACTTCAGGGGCCAACGAAACGATTTTCATAAAGTTTTTTACTCGCAGTTCCCTACCAACCGGCCCGAAAATCCGCGTACCGATTGGCTCCATTTTTGGATCTAGAATGACTGCAGCATTAGTATCAAAACGGATGGCTGTTCCATCGTCTCTTTGTGTTGCATAAGCGGTACGCACGATAACGGCTTTGACGATTTCACCAGATTTTACTTTCCCGCGGGGTACGGCCTGTTTGACCGATGCCACGATGACATCACCGATTCTTGCGTAACGCCTGCCTGAACCGCCGAGCACTTTAATACACATGATCTCTTTGGCGCCGGAGTTATCAGCGACCTCCATCCGTGATTGTGTTTGAATCATCGAATAATCTCCTGTTTTTCAAATAATTAAGACGGGATCTTCTAGACCGCCTTCCGTACAACGTCCAGCAGACGCCAGGTTTTTTCCTTGCTAATCGGCTTACATTCGATCAGCCGTACATGATCTCCAACCTGACATACGTTCTGCTCATCGTGGATTTTGTACTTTTTTGATCTTCTGACTGTTCGTTTGTATAAAGGGTGCTGAACAGTTCGTTTGACCAGCGCGACAGCGGTTTTTTCCATCTTGTCACTAACGATCACACCCTGAAGAACCTTCTTTCGTCTTTGGATTGCTTTTTTATTGTCACTCATACTCGTTTATTGTCCAAAATATAAACATCGATTTCAATTCTCATTCAACACGGTTTTCGCCCTGGCGATATCTTTACTCGCAATTTGTAAGGCGGATGTATCTTCCAGTTGCCCAATACTTTTATTACAGCGTAATCGAAAAAGGTTTTCCTCAAGGCTGATGATTTTTGCCTTCAGATCTTCCTTTGAGAGCTGCCTGAATTCGGAAGCCTTCATGATTAATCCTCTCTTTCGATAATGGTTGTCTTAATAGGCAGCTTATATTGTGCCAGTTTAAATGCTACTCTCGCGATCTCAGGACTTACGCCTTCGATTTCAAAAATAATACGCCCTGGTTTGATGGGGCAGACCCATTGATCAACAGACCCTTTTCCCTTTCCCATCCTTGTTTCTGCAGGCTTTTTTGAGAGTGGCTTGTCCGGGAACACGCGAATCCAGATTTTTCCATCCCGTTTAACATAACGGGTCATCGCCCGTCGCCCAGCCTCGATTTGTCTTGAGGTCAAAAATCCGCGACCGGTCGCCTGAATGGCTAGGGAACCAAAGGCGATTTTATTGCCTCGTGAAGCCTCGCCCTGATTACGCCCGGTTTGACGTTTCCGATATTTTGTCCTTGACGGCATTAACATGACTATTTCTCCCTTTTAAACTTGGGTCGTCTTCTTCTTTTCACTTGTGAATCGACCAGTTTTTGTTCATTGAAGACCCAAACTTTCACCCCAAGGATGCCATAGACTGTTTTAGCCTTGCAGACTGCGTAATTGATATCCGCTTTTAAGGTATGCAGTGGGATCCGACCTTCCAAAATCCATTCAGTTCGTGCCATTTCCGCACCGTTCAGCCTTCCAGCGACCATGATCTTGCAACCGGTCACATTAAACCGCATCACGTTCTGTAAGGTTTTTTTCATCACCCGACGAAATGCCACCCTGCGTTCCAACTGCATGGCGATGTTATTTGCAATCAGCTGAGCGTCAATCTCAGGCCTTCTGACCTCTTTGATATTGACGACCAGATCTTCATGCCCAACAATTTTCGCGATATTCTTTTTTACCTTATCGGCTTCCTCACCCTTGCGACCAATAATAATTCCGGGGCGCATGGCGTGGATATAAATTTTCAGGTTTTTTGCAGCCCTCTCAATTTCAACGGAAGCGATTCCGGCATGCTTGAGAGTTCTGTTGATATACTTCTTAATCTTGATGTCTTCCAAGAGAATAGAGGCGTACTTTTTTTCCGCGTACCAATTGGATTGCCAGGATTTCGTGATACCTAACCTAAGCCCGATGGGGTTAACTTTTTGTCCCAAATTTTTCCTCCCAATATTTTACAGGATTTTGTTATCTTTGACTGATGCGATCTTAACCCACTGACAGGGAGATATGACTTGATCGTTTCAAAATCTGCGTTGCGCGTCCCATGGCTCTGGGCCGAATTCTTTTCAATGTTCGACCTTTATCCACCCGGGCTTCCGTAATGATCAGTTCGTCCGGGTTGACGTCGCTGTCCTTTTCGACAGCATTTGCGATCGCCGATTCCAGTACTTTTTTAACGATCGGATTCGAACTCCTCCTGGTATGTTCCAGCGTAGCCAGGGCTTGTGTGACGTTTGCCCCACGAATCTGATCAATCACCAATTTTGCTTTTCGTGGCGTGACCCGCGCATGACTCATCGACGCCTTGGCGATCGTTTTCTTTTTAGAATTATCAAGATTCTTTTTCATTTAGGCCTTTTTACTACGTTTATCGGATTTAGTAACGTGTCCTCGATAGGTTCTGGTAGGTGAAAACTCCCCAAATTTATGTCCCACCATATTTTCAGTAATGAAAATCGGGATAAATTTGTTTCCGTTATGGACAGCAACATTGAGTCCGACAAATTCAGGCATAATCACAGATCGTCTTGACCAGGTCTTAATGACTTTACGGTCCCCCTTCGATTTTGCTGTTGTGCATTTTTTCAATAAATGCTCGTCTATAAACGGGCCTTTTTTTAAAGATCTAGGCACTTGTCATCTCCTTATTGGCTATGAGATTATTTTCTTCTGGTTACAATATAACGGTCGGTCCGTTTGTTCTTCCTTGTTCGGGCACCCTTTGTCGGATTCCCCCAAGGTGAAACTGGATGTCGGCCACCACTGGTCCGGCCTTCACCACCACCATGCGGATGGTCAACAGGGTTCATAGCAACCCCTCGTACTGTCGGTCGGATACCTTTGTGGCGGGATCGCCCCGCTTTCCCAATTTTAATGAGAGAGTGATCTGTATTTCCAACCTGACCGACGGTCGCGCGACATTCAAGATGAATCAGCCGCATCTCTCCTGACCGAAGTTTGATGTTCGCAAATCTACCTTCTTTCGCCATCAAAGTTGCGGATGTACCGGCACTTCGGACTAATTGTCCACCCTTCAGCGGTTTTAGTTCGATGTTATGGATCAGTGTTCCAAGGGGGATGTTTTTCAACGGCATGGTGTTACCGATGTCAATATTCACATTATCCCCTGAAATAACAGTGTCACCCACTTTGATGCGGTCCGGCGCTAAAATATAACGTCGTTCGCCATCAGCGTAGTTGATCAGGCAGATCCGTGCAGATCGATTCGGATCGTACTCAATTGTGGCGACTTTACCAGGGATATCAAACTTTTCCCTTTTAAAATCGATAATCCGATACCGTCTCTTGTGACCGCCACCACGATGCCGGGTGGTTATTCTACCGTTGTTATTACGTCCGCTGATTCTCTTTTTTGGCGCCAGCAGACTTTTTTCCGGTTTCGAAGTAGTGATTTCATCGAACCCGGAAACACTCATCCCTCTTTGTCCGGGAGAAGTCGGTTTGTATTTTTTAATAGACATCTGTTATCTTTTTTGTTTGTTATGCAACTCTAATATCCGTTGGCCGCCGGTTAGGCGCCTTCAAAGTACTCTATAGTGTCACCTTCCTTCAACGTTACAATCGCCTTCTTCCAGTCGCCGCGACGTCCTTCCCATTTTCCAAGTCTCTTCTTCTTTCCTCTGACATTCAGCGTATTAATAGCCTCAACAGTCACGTTGAAGATCGATTCGATAGCCTTTTTCAGCTCAATCTTGTTCACGGTTCTGTCGATCTTGAATACAACCTTGTTCTGATCTTCATTGAGAAACAGAACTTTTTCAGTAATGTAGGGCTTGGAGATAAAACCGAATTGATTTTTCATTTCAACATTCTCCCTTCAACATCGAGCAGTGCATCCTTCGTCATAACCAGATTTTTGTGATTCAGAACGTCATACACATTTAAGCCCGTGCTGTGCACACATTTTACGGTCGGGATGTTTCGAGCGGCAAGAGTAAAATTAGGATCTTCTTCAGAGAAAACGACCAGCGTTTTCCCTAATTTCAATTCCTGAAGGATTTTTGCGAGGTTTTTGGTTTTATGGTCCTGGAGTTTCAGGTCCTCAACCACCAACATCTCTTCGTTTCGGATTTTTGATCCGATGACGGATACCAGCGCTTTCTTTCGGACTCTCTTGTTCACAGATACGGCGTGGCTCCTCGGAACGGGACCGAAGGCTACCCCACCATGTCTCCGAGTCGGGGACTGCAGGGATCCAACCCGGGCGTTACCGGTACCCTTCTGGCGAAACAGCTTTTTTCTACTCCCAGCCACTTCCGATCTCCCTTTGGCCTTATGTGTTCCCTGCTGTCTTTCAGACATGTAGGACACCACTACATCCTTTATCACAAACGGATTCAGCTTCGATTCTGCGACGCTGTCGTGAAGGTCAACGGTGCCGGTCTCCTGATTTCCAAGATTGTACACCTTTAAAATAGTCATGAAATCCTTTAAACTTAACTGTATTTTGAGTTGCTATTTGAGTTTAATATCCACCTGAACCCCGGCTGACACATCCAACTTCATCAGTGAGTCCATTGTTTGCGGTGTGGTTTCGGTGATATACAGAAGCCGTTTGTGTGTATTTAACTCAAACTGCTCTCTCGATTTCTTGTTCACATGCGGCGACCGTAAAACACAAATCTTCTGTTTACGGGTCGGCAATGGTACAGGGCCGATGACATTGGCCCCCGACCGTTTTACGATGGAAACAATTTCCTTTACGGCCTTGTCCAGCTGTTTTGGTTCAAAGGCCTTAAAGTTTACACGTATTTTCTGAGTCATTAATCCTCGTCAGGTCTATTCAGTAATTTCAGTAATCGTACCGGAACCGACGGTTCGACCGCCTTCTCTAATCGCAAATCTTAACCCAAGTTCCATAGCGATACTTGAAATCAGCTCAATCGACATTGTGATATGATCACCAGGCATTACCATCTCCACACCTTCAGGTAGTTGACACATACCGGTTACATCGGTTGTTCTGAAATAGAATTGTGGTCGGTAGTTAGTAAAGAAAGGGGTATGTCGTCCACCTTCATCTTTGGTCAGGACATAAACTTCACCTTTAAATTTGGTATGGGGTGTAATTGAACCCGGCTTACAAATAACCTGTCCCCGTTCGATCTCATCTCGCTTAGTTCCCCGCAGCAGCAGTCCGACATTATCACCGGCTTCACCACGATCCAGCAGCTTGCGGAACATCTCAACACCGGTAGCCACTGTATTTTGTGTCGGGCGGATCCCCACGATTTCGACTTTTTCACCAACGGTGATCACTCCCCGTTCGATCCGTCCAGTAGCTACTGTTCCACGTCCCTGAATTGAGAAAATATCTTCAACAGGCATTGAAAACGGCTTGTCAATTTCTCTTTCCGGCACCGGGATGTAACTATCAAGTGCAGCAAGCAATTTGTGGATGGGCTGGAATACTTCGTGCTGGGGGTCGTCTGTTTCTGTCTCTTGCATATCCAGTCCACTACCCATGATCACCGGAGTGTCGTCTCCCGGAAAACCATATTCGCTCAGTAGTTCGCGGACTTCCATCTCCACCAGTTCCAGCAGCTCATCATCGTCGACCTGGTCGACTTTGTTAAGGAATACGATGATATAAGGCACACCCACCTGCTTTGAGAGAAGAATATGCTCACGAGTTTGTGGCATGGGGCCGTCTGCTGCAGATACTACCAGGATTGATCCGTCCATCTGGGCGGCACCGGTAATCATGTTTTTAATATAGTCAGCATGACCTGGACAGTCCACATGCGCATAATGTCTATTCTCACTTTCATATTCGACGTGCGCTGTTGCAATCGTGATTCCACGCTCTCTCTCTTCAGGGGCGTTATCAATTGCATCATAACCTTTATATTCAGCGCCACCCATCATTGACAGGACTCTTGTAATCTGGGCAGTCAGCGTTGTTTTACCGTGATCAACATGACCGATTGTTCCTACGTTAACATGCGGCTTATCGCGCTTGAAAGTTTCCTTCGACATACCATCTCCTTCTTATAAATATAATGTGAGTTGAAAATTAATTTTCTGCCGACCTTATAACAAAAACATTTGAAAATTAAGTTGGAGGAACGTCCTCATAATGATCAAACATCATGGAAAAAGATGCCCTACCCTGACTTAATGAGCGTAATATTGTAAGATAACCGAACATGGTTGATAATGCAACACCTACTGAGAGAATCTGTATTTCTTTTTTGTCTTCAATTGATCTAACTCTCCCTTTCCGCGAATTTAAATCACCAATAATATCTCCGGTGAATTCGGTCGGAGTTGTAATCTCAACGTTCATAACCGGTTCCAAAAGACCGGGATTCCCTGAAAGCAGGCATTTACGAAGTGCCAGCGCAGCGGCAATCTTGAATGCCGTGGGATCTGTATCCTCTTCTTTGAACTCGATTTTTTGAACAACTACTTTTACTTTTAAAACAGGGTAGCCAGAAATCACACCGGATATAAGTCCCTCTGTGATTCCTTCCCGGATCGCGACCTGTATTCTTTCGTCTACCTGCATGTCCGGGGCAAACTCTATCTCGTTTTTCTCATCCTGGGACAACGGTTCCGTTGTGAGCGTACAACCCGCAAACACCGCTTTCCCTGAAATCTGTTTGTCAAAAACCTCAGCCGAAGTCGCACTCTTCTTGATCGATTCCCGATAAGCGACTTGTGGCCGACCAGTATTGACGTTCAATCCAAATTCCCGTTTCAGGCGATCAACCAGAACTTCCAAATGCAGTTCCCCCATCCCTGAAATCAAAATCTGGCCTGTCTCTTTATCTTTACCGACTGAAAAAGAGGGGTCCTCAATTTCAAGTTTTTGCAAGCTTTCGTCCAGTCGGTCTTGGTCCGCCTTGGTCTTGGGCTCAATTGCTATTGAGATGACCGGGTTCGGGCTTTCAATTCGTTCAAGTATCACCTCTTGCCCTTTTTGACAGATCGTGTCTCCGGTGGTGGAAAAGTTAAATCCCACTACCACGACGATCTCTCCGGCAGAAGCACTACTGACCTCTTCTCTTTTGTTGGCATGCATTAAAAATATCTTGCCAACACGTTCTTTTTTTTCTTTAAGCGGATTATACACCTGCTGTCCGACTTTCATAGAGCCGGAGTAAATCCGCAAGTAACTGATTCGTCCGGCAAAACTGTCAGCCTGAAGCTTGAAAACGAGTGCCGCTAGCGGCTCGTCCGCATTCGGCTTCCGTTCAATCGTCTTCGCGCCTTTCAGGTCCGTTCCTTCGATGGGTGGCCGATCCAGCGGGGACGGTAAGAAATTAACAATACCGTCTAACAGCGGCTGAATACCTTTATTCTTAAAGGCGGATCCACAAAACAGCGGGGTTATCTCGTCTTTAAGACAGGCAGCGCGGATACTCTGCAGCAGTCTATCCTCACTTACGTCCTCATCTTCCAATACAACTTCGAGTAGTTCGTCGTCGAACAGAGTCAACGTCTCTATCGTTTTCTCTCTAGCGGCCAGTGCTTTCTCTCGGTACTCATCTGGAATCTCCTTCCATTCGATGTCTGCCCCGAGACTCTCTTCACTGAAATAGGCCGCCTTCATGCAAACCAGGTCTATCACCCCTTCGAAACCTTCTTCCTTACCCAGAGGGATGTTAATGCACAGTGGCTCTGCCCCAAGCACCTCTCTTATTTGAACAACGGCCGCATCGTAATCAGCGCCGGTCCGATCCATCTTATTGATAAAAGCAAGTCGAGGGATACTGTACGAACTCGCCTGCCGCCAAACTGTTTCCGATTGCGGCTCTACTCCCGCAACCCCACAAAACACAACAACAGCTCCATCCAAAACTCGCAGACTTCTTTCAACCTCAACCGTAAAATCAACATGCCCGGGAGTGTCAATAATATTAATCTGATTGACTTGATCCCCTATCTTCCAGAAACAACTCGTGGAAGCGGCTGTAATGGTGATTCCCCGTTCCTGTTCCTGTTCCATCCAGTCCATCGTGGCAGCGCCGTCGTGAACCTCGCCAATCTTATGACTCTTACCGGTGTAATAAAGTATCCTTTCCGTTGTGGTTGTCTTCCCAGCATCAATGTGGGCGATGATACCAATATTACGTACACTCAAAAGCTTCGGAGTCCGTTCCATCTCTTTGAGTTCGGATTACCACATATAGTGGGCAAAAGCTTTGTTTGCGTCCGCCATACGATGGGTATCCTCTTTCTTTTTAAACGCAGCACCTCTTGCGTTATAGGAATCGTGCAGCTCTGCTGCCAGATTCCCCTCCATGGACTTCCCACCTCGAGCACGTGCCGCATTGATGATCCAGCGGATCGCCAGGGCCAGACGTCTTTCGTCTCGAACTTCTACCGGTATCTGGTAAGTCGACCCACCCACACGTCTCGACTTCACTTCGAGTGTCGGCTGGATATTGTTGATTGAGGTATTGAAGATTTCAATCCCGGTCTTCCCCTCGATCTTCTCTTCTACCTGCCCCAAAGCCCCGTATACGATACTTTCTGAAATGCTTTTCTTCCCGTCATACATCATGCAGTTAATAAACCTGCTTAATGAGAGACTGTGGTACTTGGAATCCGGCATAATTTTTCTTTTTACAGCTGAGTGCCTTCTTGACATGCCTCTACCCTCTTATCCTTTTTTGGTTCCATATTTGGAACGACTCTGTTTCCGACTATCAACTCCCTGCGTATCCAGCGTTCCCCTGATAATGTGATATCTAACACCTGGTAAGTCTTTTACCCTTCCACCGCGGATCATAACAACAGAGTGTTCCTGAAGATTGTGCCCGACGCCTGGAATGTAGGATGTTACTTCCATCCCATTGGTCAGACGAACCCGTGCAACTTTCCGTAAAGCGGAGTTAGGCTTCTTCGGCGTTGTTGTGTAGACGCGTGTGCAGACGCCTCGTTTTTGAGGGCATGCTTCTAAAGCAGGTACATTATTTTTTTCCTGTATCCGCTTTCGACCTTTTCGAACCAATTGACTTAATGTGGGCATTTCTCGGTTTTTTAGTAAATTTGATTTTGCAAAATCCCAAGCCGGGATAACAACTGCTTGCTGAACAGCTGAATAACATGAAATATTAACTAGTTAACAGACTCTCTCACGCTTTCTCCGTCACTTTAAGGTGACAGAAAATAATTTTTACGTAATCAACGGATATTATCAGTCATATTTTCAAAATGCAAGAAGATATTCTTTAAAAAACAAAAAAATGATGGCATAGAAATTTTTTCCTGCAATTTTAGTATATTAGAAAATCACAGACCCCATTTTTCAAATATTATCCAACAAAATTCCACATTATTCGTTATCTAACCTGAAAGGTCTTATTTGCCATACTCTTTCAGATTTTTTTAAGGACAAATTGAGAGAAGAGCACGGTTTTACTGACTAGAGAAATCGGCCACAAATTGATTTAAATCAAACAACCCAAATTGTACTGTTTGTTTTTCCAACGATCCGCACCAATTTCTTTAATGCTTGATAGCACTAACCGAATATTTTCATTGACTATATCCCTATTCATCAAGCGTTTGAATCCACATTGAAAAATTCCGCTGTTAGTCCTTTTTTTCTATAAAATTTTGCTTATTTCAGCAATGCCGGGTTATTTGGAACTAGAAAGGGGGGAACTTGAATATTTCGATTTACTATTCAAGTTGCTACTTCTCAGCTAAATGATTGTGATCCAAAATGGGCAGCAACCGGCTTCTTTACAGGGGATCACAGCACTATCAGAAAAAAAAGATTCAAGTAAATGTGGGTGATTCGGGAGTAGGCCTCAGGTTTCGTTGCAACGGAATGCTCAGATAGAGAGGAAAATTGGCTAAAGTCCTAAGCGCTATTCAATGGGGAGACTTTCCGCATCGTTTTGGGGAAGATCTACTATATGCTCTTCCATATCAAAAAGCATCAGATGATCCAGAATTACAACCGTCCTTAAATCAGGATTATGGATTTCAATCAGAGATTCATCCGGCCAATATTTATATCTGGATTTTAAAGATGTATGTCCACTAAACCAAAAACGTGAATCGATCGAATTATCAATTAGTTCGTCCAGCATATTTAAAATAGCCCCCTTTTCAGCGTTCTGGGCTCGGGTCCAGGTCAATCCTTCAGTTACTGCAGGCTCAGACCTGAAATTGATCACTTCATCTATCGAATACGCTTTCTTGGGCCGGGCGTGTGTAACCACAAAATACTTGCCACGGGCCAACAGCGGCAGGTTCTTCTCAAACCGGTCATACGAATTTAAGAAAGCTTCGCCATAGAACTTTTTAACATATAAAGATGTCATCGGTCCTTCGGCCGCAAATTTTGCAAAAGGGTGGTTGCCATTAGCAGCTTCGTCCAGGATGTTCTCATGGTTACCTTTCAGAAAGTGAAAGTGGCGTGGAAACGCCGCTTTCAGTTTCATAATCATCGCCATCGTCTGAAAATTCTCTGTCATTTCCTCGGTCATGGCCGGACACTCTTCGAATCCGCTTTTATATTCAGTAAAAGCAGTTTGCCACCTTGCTTTGGCCCTTCTTTCTGAGTGCATCCCATCACCCACACAAACAACCTGAATCCGGTTTGTCTTTAACAGCTCAAAAACAGTTTTATGTAAGAGTTCGAAACGCATTAGATCCGGCAAGTAATCACTCCGACCGTGCAAATCGGGCACAATCAGGGTCGGAATATCCTGGCGCAGCAAAATGATGCCCCCGGACTTACCCGCTCGATCTTTAGGTCGCCATTCCGCTGATTCGTTTTCAAGGGTTTCAATGGCTTTTTCCAGCCGCTCTTCTATCAGCTTCATCTACTCATCCTTATTCAATCCCGTGCCATCATCTCTTGTATCTCCGTCAGCAAAAGATCAAGAGATTGGTTTAAGGTATGATCATCATCCTGTTTGATCACTTTAATAATACTTTGATCTGGAGAGCGCGATATCATCGCTTCGATATCTGCCTCGGGAATGACATTATCTCTTTTTCCAATCATCACCGTGCAAGGGATGCCTTTTGGAATATATGTCTTGCGAATCAAAGCCTTATCATCATCACTGAAAACCGTCTCGTCGAAAAATCCAACGGCCGGTGCAATCAGAATCATCCCTTCGACCTTTTCCGGAAAAGACATCGCGTAAAGTAATGCACTCAACCCCCCCAGAGAAGATCCTATAATACAAGTAGATTTATTGACAATCTCTTCAATCACCCTTTTCCGCGCATGGATATCAGGAGACAGTTCCGGAATCAAGCAGTCAGGGTAGTGACGTTTTATGAACTGGGATTTGGTCCCCAATGGACTGCTCTCCATTCCGTGTAAAAACATGAGTGTAGGCATCTGAACCCATATTAGTTAGAGTGAGTTGTTTTCATTAATTGAGTCGATCGCATCAGTGGCGATTTCCACCACCTGGTGATTGCTATCGTCGAGAAGATCCTGCAGTAAACCAATATGTTCGACGGATCCGATCATACCGAGCATGTCTGCTGCGTCTCCACGGACAGTCGGATTTTGATCTGTCAGTAGAGGCAGGACACCGGGCAACGCCAATTTAACATCGTCCGGTTTTTCCTCACGCAACTCATCAATCAGCATATTAGCTCCCAGGCGCACTTTCATGCGCTCATCCCTTAATAGATTGCCAACAACCAGAAAAAGGGTTTTATTATATCGGAAGAATTCAATGACTCTTTCCAGAGCACCACTTTCCAGGTCATCTGAAATCAGTTTGGTGAACTCCTTTTCATCTGCTTCATTGATATTTACTGTATTCATCAACTTTTCTCCCTGTTCGTCTTATTGAATTCCCGGATGTCACCTCGAAAGAATTCTCCGTTAATTCCTTCATATGGAAGGGTTGTAGGGAATATTTCCTGCGGTTCAGCGAATCTCTCTTACAAATTGTTTTTCCAGCCTAAAACAGCCAGTTTACTCCTGGCGAAATCAGTCAGTAAAAAATGGGGAGCGGCCAGACAGGCACTCATCACAGAATTGACTTCTATTCTTACCGATGGCTCGATACAAGCCATCCAGACTCAGATAGGCAAGTGTTGTTGCCCCAATCTCCTTGCAGATTTCATCCACCGTCCGATTATGGGAAATCAGCGTTTCCGGATCACGAGTCGCGATACCGTAGTGACAGGGGTAGTTGTAGGGCGGACAGGGAATACGCAGATGAATCTCTTTGGCTCCGGCACGGAACAAATTGCGAACCAGCAGGCGGGTTGTCGTACCCCGGACAATGGAGTCATCAATCACAATCAACCGCTTTCCTGCGACCACATCTGGTAGAATATTGTACTTCATGGTCGCCAGCGCCTGCCGTTCATCAGGGTTGGTGATGAAAGACCGTATTCCGCCCGTAGTGGGTTCTTCAAGGATTGATATGCTATAAGGCAGTCCTGAAGCCTTGGCAAATCCGACTGCCGATGGAATACCCCCCTTCGGAACAGATGAAACCATGTCTGCTTCAACTGGAGATTCCTGGAAAAGTTCCATGCCCATTCGTTCCCGTAGTACTTGAAAGGATTCGCCTCTCTGCCGGCTATCAGGCCTTGAGAAATAGATACCCTCGAAAACACACCCAATCCGGTCAGCCGATGGATCTTGAAACAGGGATGACTCCACAAGGGCATTGGCGTCTGCAGCAACAATCTCTCCGGGTAACACTTCACGGTGGGTATAGGAGATTTTGTTTTCCGGATAGCGGGCTTCATTGTAACGCTGGATAACGTCAAATGCGCAGGTTTCAGAAGCAAAGGCCACACATTTATTGCCATTGATCACAAATTCTCCGACGTGCAGCGGACGAATCCCCCAGGGATCTCTGAACGCAAAAATCCGGTCGTCATCCTCCATGATCACCAGCGCAGCATATCCCCCTTTCAATTGTTTCATGCTTTCTTTAATCGCCTGAAACACCTTTTTTCCTGCTTTGCGAATCTGAATATTGATCAGGGTGGCTATCATTTCGGCGTCATTGGAAGTATAGACCTTGACATCCCTGTCCGCGACGTGTTTTTTCAGCTCCCCAATATTAATGATATCGCCGTTACTCACAATTGCCAGCTTCCCCCTCATGCTTTGTGCCCAATGAGGATGAATTTCCCTGACGGAACCAGCCGCATTTCTGGTTGAGTAGCGGGTATGCCCGATGAAAGTGGTCCCTCTATATTTTTCCATTGCATCCGGTGTGATGACCGTTGCAACTTTCCCGATACCTTTGACTGTCTCTATACAGGTCGGACTGTCCGTAAGAAACCCAGCCATACCTGCAGCATCATGGCCTCTATGTTGAAGTGATGCCAGGACAGTTGGAAAAAATTGGTTTGACTGAGGATGGCCAACAATGCCAAAAACTCCACACATTTTTCTCTGTCTGTTAATTGTTAACGGAGCAATAACCAATCACTGGCTTTGATGGTTCCGCTAAAATTACGTTATTTCTTATGTTACGTCAGGTCCATTTTCTATCTGATGCCACAATTTGTTGACTAAGATGACAGTCTGTCAAAATTTTTCTGGTAGAACCAATCAATTCAAATAAATTCGCATTATTGGCTGTTATAAAGGGATTTTTAATCTTCTTCAGAGACCATAGATCAGATCCACTAGCTTGGAAAAACTCCTGTGAGGCCGATTCTCTTTTAAAGTATTTTTAAAACAGGAAAAAACCCCGGCATAAATCTAAAAAAACGTACCCAGCAATCGTTATGCATCCATATTTTGTTCCAATGGATTCGCTTTTCAGATTTCAAATATTCTGATAGAAATGGTGCTAAAGAAAGCAATGCCGGAACTTAAATTTGGCGACGGCAAAATTAAAAATCCGATTAGAGAGAGAATCAATATAATGACAACCGAACCGAACAAAATCATCTATTCAATGATGGGTGTAAATAAATTCCACAATCAAAAACAGGTCATCAAGGATATCTCCCTCTCCTATTTTTATGGAGCCAAAATCGGGGTCCTCGGTTTAAACGGATCTGGAAAGAGTTCATTGCTGCGCATCATGGCAGGAAAAGACAGTGATTTCAATGGAGAAACGATTCTAAGCCCCGGCCATACGGTGGGAATGCTGGATCAAGAGCCTGAACTGGATGAGAATAAAACGGTCAAAGAGATTGTGGAAGAAGGCATTCAGGAAGCGGTGGACTTGATGAAAGAGTTCAACGAAATTAATGAAAAATTTGCAGAACCTATGTCGGACGATGAAATGAACGACTTAATCGAACGACAAGGGACCGTTCAAGAGAAGATCGATAACATGGATGCCTGGGATCTTGACGCTCGCTTAGAAATGGCCATGGACGCCTTACGTTGCCCTGAAGGAGATACCTCCATCAAAGTGCTTTCCGGCGGAGAGAAAAGACGGGTCGCCCTCTGCCGACTTCTACTACAAAAACCCGATATTCTGTTACTGGACGAACCGACTAACCATCTTGACGCTGAAACGGTGGCATGGTTGGAGATTCACCTTCAGAATTATGCCGGAACCATCATAGCTGTCACCCACGACCGCTATTTTCTTGATAATGTAGCGGGTTGGATTTTGGAATTGGACAGGGGTCACGGTATTCCCTGGAAAGGGAACTATACGTCATGGCTTGAGCAGAAACATAACCGATTACAGCAGGAAGAAAAGCAGGAAAGCGAAAGGCAGAAAACCCTGAATCGGGAGCTTGAATGGATTCGCATGTCCCCCAAAGGCAGACGGGCAAAATCCAAAGCCAGAATCACTTCATACGAATCCCTGTTGAATCAGGAAAACGAAAAGCTGTCCAAAGATCTTGAGATTTTTATACCCCCTGGACCTCGTCTGGGCAAAATGGTAATTGAAAGTGAAGCGGTCAAAAAGTCTTTCGGCGAACGTTTACTAGTCGAAGAGATGTCATTCGCACTCCCCCCTGGTGGCATCGTCGGGATCATCGGTCCCAACGGTGCCGGTAAAACAACGCTTTTCAAGATGGTTACCGGCCAGGAAGCCCCAGACGCCGGAACGATAAAAATCGGAGAGAGCGTCAAGCTGGCTCATGTTGATCAGGAGAGAGACTCCCTGGATCCTGAAAAATCGATTTGGGAGGTTATTTCAGGTGGCCAGGATACCATCCAGATTGGAAGTCGCTCCATTAACTCCCGGGCCTACGTATCCCGCTTTAATTTTTCCGGATCGGATCAACAGAAAAAGGTGGGAATCTTGTCCGGTGGCGAGAGAAATCGAGTGCATCTAGCCCAGATGCTGAAGTCCGAAGCCAATGTCCTTCTGCTCGATGAGCCGACCAACGACCTGGACGTCAACACCATGAGGGCACTGGAAGAGGCTCTCGAAAACTTTGCGGGCTGCGCTGTGATTATCAGTCATGATCGCTGGTTTCTTGACCGCATTGCTACCCACATTCTGGCTTTCGAAGGGGACAGTAAAGTGAATTGGTTTGAGGGCAATTACTCAGACTACGAAGCGGATAGAAAAAAACGGCTGGGAGAAGCTGCCAACCAACCACACCGCATCAAATACCGTCAATTGACACGGGATTAATATCACAATTTGTCGGTTAACTGGCACTCAAAATCCGCTGACATATTAAGCCACAGAGAAGGACCGACGTCTGTGGTGGGTTTAGACCGCCAACTGATTTTTGTCAGTCCCCGTTAAATTCTTCCAGACCTGCTGAAGTTTCGCCGTCATAGACTCTACATCCAGCCCGGCTTCCTCAAGTTGTTCTTCGCGGCTGGCAAACTTGATAAATTTGTCCGGAACACCAAATTGAACAACCGGTTTGAGAACCTCATGTTCTGCCAGCAGTTCCAGTACCCCGCTACCAAACCCGCCAGTGCGAACATTTTCTTCCATCGTGGCAATCAATTTGACAGAAGAGGCGTTAGACAAGATCAAAGTCTGGTCCAAAGGCTTAACGAATCGTGCGTTGATAACACCGACCGAAAGGCCATCAACCTCTAATGCTGCGGCCACTTTCAGGGCACTCTCAACCATGGTACCGACAGCCAGCAACACGATATCCGTCCCTGTCTGCAGTGTTTCTCCCTTCCCAAAGGGCAGTTCCGGTAACTCACTTTGACTGAATTCGGAATATTCAGTAGTATTCCCTCTGGGAAACCTCATCGCGATAGGACCTTCATCATATTGATAAGCCAGATTGATCATTGCCTGCATTTCCGTGCCGTCCTTAGGTACCATGATGACCATATTGGGAATCATGCGCAGATAAGTCAGGTCCAGGATACCATGGTGGGTCGCACCATCTGCACCAACAAAACCGCCTCTGTCCAGGATGAATCGGACTGGCAGATTCTGCCTGCAAATATCGTGGGTAATGTGATCAAAAGCGCGTTGCAGAAAAGTAGAGTAGATCACCACAAAGGGTTTAATCCCCTCAGTAGACATGCCACCGGCAAAAGTCACTGCATGACCTTCGGCGATACCGACATCAAAGATTCTTTCTGGATGAATTTTTTGAATCTCTGCCAGACCCGTATTTGCTGACATGGCAGCACTGACCCCCACCACTTTTTCATCGGCGTCTACAATCTGGGCAAAGCTCTGACTCCAGATACTGGTATAGCTTTTTCCTATCTGGGCTTTTTTCTGCGGGTCGCCAGTTTCTGGATCAAATGGTCCCACCCCATGAAATAACGCTGGATTCGTCTCCGCTGGCAGAAAGCCTTTCCCTTTTTGTGTATTGACGTGCAGCAGAATCGGTCCCCTGATATCTTTGATCAGCTTCAGAAAAGAAACCAGATCTTTGATACTGTGCCCGTCTACCTGGCCAAAATATCGGAAATTGAATTTTTCAAACCAGATGCCCTTGGTAAAAAAAGCCATCAGCGAATCATTGACGCGATCCATCGTTTTGCTGATGGCCAGGGGTAGTTTGTGCTCCCTGATTTGACGAATGATCTCTGCTCGAACCCGGTTAAAGGATTTTGAGGAGGAGATATTGAGCACGGTCCGCGACAGGGCTCCCACATTCACATCTATGCTCATCTCGTTATCATTGAGGATAACGATCAGGTTCTCATCCAAATGGCCTGTGTGATTCAGGGCTTCATAAGCGAGTCCACCCGTCATGGCACCATCACCAATCACCGCAATCGTCTTAAAATCGTCACCGTTGAGCGAGCGGGCTTTGCTGATCCCCAATGAAGCAGAAATAGAGGTCGATGCGTGCCCGGCTCCGAAATGATCGTATTTTGACTCGAAGCGGGAAAGAAATTTTGATAGACCCCCCTTTTTACCAATCTGGTTGAAACGGTCGCTCCTGCCGGTCAGCAATTTATAGGCATAGGTTTGGTGCCCAACATCCCAGATGATTTTGTCCCTTTCCAGATCAAAGACTTTTGCCAAAGCCACCGTCAGCTCTATAGCTCCCAATGACGATGCCAAGTGACCACCTGTCTGACTAATCACGTCCAGGATCTGTTTCCGACAATCTTCGGCTAGCTCCTCCAGGTTTTTCACTGAAAGGTTTTGAATATCACTGCTTTGTTTTAATTCCTCTAACACTTCACCCCTATTACTTCTAGAATTTTTTTGCGTGGTTAATGCCGCCTATGAAGTAACTGCATCACTTCCACGTTTTTCAATTAAAATAGCTGCCAATTCTCTGACCAGCGGACTGGAATCCATTTCTTTCATGCGACTCACAGTTTCTTGCTTAAGCGCAATATCTCGATTGTCAAACACCCTCAACGCATGCCAACGAACATTCGGATCTTCATGATCAAGAAACTGTCTGACCGTCTTCTCAACGGTGGCGTTACCAGCCGTCTGGATGTATTTAAGAGACGGAATTAAAATCTGGTTCAAAATAAACGCTTTATCGGAACCGGTCCCGGAAGATTGAGATCTGTTTAAAAACAGCCACGGTTTTTTACTCAATTTTTTCAGTTTTTCAACAACAATGTCCAAAAAATCATTTGACTCGAATTGCTGAAAAGCGGTTAGTAATTCATTCAGAATCATCGTATCCAATGAATTTGCATAGATACGCTTTAGTTCTGAAATTGCAGTGCTGACCTTTTGGCGGCCGATGGCACCAATGGCATACACCTGAAAAACGGGATCCTCATCAGCCAGCAGTTTCAAATAGTCCGCCGCATCAAACCGCGCTTCATATTCGAAATTGATTAATGCTTTGAGTGCTTCCTTTCTTTCATCACTACTTTTACCAAACCGCAGTTTATCCAGCAGTTCGTAATGATCACTTTGAAGCATTTCTTAAGCCCTATCTTGAGATTTTAAAAAATGGAATTGACAAGCAGCATTTTACTTTTCACAATGATTTAACAACTATCAATGTTCGTATTCCCAAGCCGCCCACATTATTTAACCGGTTAACCCTCCGCTTCCTTAATGGATAAATCACTCGTTATTTTTCAGGAAAAAGACCTCTATTTCGGAATCTTTCCGAACGAATTCAAACATCATTTTTCATTGAACCAAGTTTGGATATCCCATTCCGGCGACAGTTCTCCAATCTGGCATTTTGAGAAAAAAAAAGATCATCTACAAGGAAAGTTTATCCATTTCGGGTCGCTGCTTGGATTGTCTCAAGCCTACTTCAACAATGGTGGACATATTTTTATGAAAGAGACATCGGCCGACTCCAACCTGGGAATCTGTGTCAACGGTTTATTGATGCGGATCCCGCTGCAGCAACTACCCAATAAAAAACTGGAAATCGATGAGTTCTCTCATTTCCCACCGGATATTCCCAAAACGATTTTCAGTTATATTCAGCTGTACAAGGGCAAATATATTTTGGTCATTGATCCCCAGCTTTTGTTCAGGGCGTACGAAATTTATAGCTGACGATTACTGGCTCTTCAACCACCCCAAGTGTGTCTTGATCGTTTCTACCACCTCATTCACTGTTAAACTGGAAGTATCAATCAGAACGGCATCTTCTGCCTGGCAGAGTGGGGCTATCTCCCGAGCCATGTCACTGGCGTCTCTGTCTAGAAGTTCATTGAGAAGCTGGTCAAAAGGCTCTCCCTGAAGTGGAATATTCATCTCTTTGGCCCGGCGCATCACCCGGATCTCCGGTTTGCCGTCCAGATAGAATTTGTAGCGGGTCTGCGGGAATACTTTCGTTCCAATATCTCTGCCATCTATCACTACATCGTACTTTTCTGCCAGATCGCGCATCTTCTGGTTAACGATCTCCCTGCAAGTGGGACAGTCCGAAACAAACCGAACTTCTCGGGTAACTTCTGGACTACGAATTTGACTCGAGATATCGTTCCCTTTCAACCACATGATCTGTGTATGATCTTTATATATGATCTTCATCTGGTCCGGATTTTCCGAAAACCAGTTTGCAATCTCCTTTTCTCTCCCTTGACATCCCGTACCCATGTATTGAAGGCCGTAAAATGTCAAGGTCCGATAGATAGCACCCGAATCGATATATTCAAATTTAAGCTGTTGAGAGAGGTGCTTTGCCACCGTACTTTTTCCTGAACCTGCCGGTCCATCCAGCGCTATAACCTTCATTGCCATAAATAGGTAAGAAAATCCTGGTTTTAAGCTATCACCGTTATATTAATTTACCCTTTCAGATCTGTATATATCGACTGCTATTCTATATGTGGTTGATTCCCGTCAGTTGGTGTTTGAATTTAAATGATTCAGGACGAAATCAACTATTATATTCCGTAATCTCATAGGCATGATCTGCTTTGACAGAAAAAACCCGAAGGTGCATAAGTATCTAAGGGTAGCCTACTATTTCATTCAACCTGCAGGGTCATTTTCCAGCCTTTACAATAATCAATCAACTCATTATAGAGTAATCTTATTTCTTTATAAATAACAAGCATTTTTCATTATTCCCGCTGACGTGGTGTTTTATTTGCATTTACTGTTGGAACAATGAAATAGCGAAAACAAGGGAATTCATGCGACCATTATCAGAACGATTTTTGAAACAGTTTATGAACATGCTTAACCGACAAATATCTAACTAGGCTATTGTAATGAAAAATTTTTTTAAACCCACTTTTCTCTTCATCATCAGCATATGTTTTCTGGCCATAAATCTTTTTGCTGAAACAATTGTTTTGGAGAATGAAGAAGTTTATCAAGGGACAATTACAAAATACAATAGCGATTCCATTCTCCTCGAATCGGATACAGGAACAAAAGAGATCTCTTACATGGAGATTCATCTCATCGATTACCTGGGATCAGTCAAAGATTATCAAAACGAGATTTCAAGACCAAATGTCTTCACGATCTACTTGAAAAACGGAGAAGTTATTGAAGGCAGCATTACGCAGTTTTCAAACGAATTCATTACGGTAGAATCGGCAGCCGGGCATGGTGTGTTGCAATTACCCACCGCAAGTATCAATTTCATTACGGCCATAAAATCAAGAATGAAAATGGACCAGCGAAACGGTATCGGCTATGTGCAGAAGAAGTCGACCCTTAACTCGGCTGGAGGAGTTACAAACTACGCCAGTGATCAACTCAGCTATAAGATGTTTTTTGACGACAATTTGTTCGGGAATGTTTTACTGGCTTACGGAAACGCGAACTATGGCGGAAGTGAGTTGGCGATTTTTGCCCTCGACTATCGGATGGGTCTTATTTTTGATCAGGTGCAGAACATTCTACTTTACTATGGCGGTCAAATCGGGTATCTGCAAATTAATGATAGTGCCAGTGGCGTAGAAGGAACAGGCACATCACTGGGAGCGTTTGTTGGTGCTGAGATGTTCTTTTCAACTCTGCCAAATTTTGGCTTTACCGGAGAAATTGGATATCGGATTCAGAAAGCCGGAAACTATGATGCCTCTGATTTATCGCTCAGTACGTTTCCATCGTTTTCAATCCACTACTATTTCTAAGAAACTGGTTTCAATTCAGTGGAGAACCACACGGCCTAAAACGGGCGTCCAAATATTTCGTTTTCCACCATCCTCCAGTCAGATCAGAATCTCAGCCTAGTCAATACCGATACGCATGGATTTCCCATCCTCAGACATTTGATCCTGCTTCCGTGGAAAGTTTTCACGGGGCTTGGCAACTCGGACTTTCAGCATCCGTCCTTCATATTCTTTTTCATTCAGCTCAGTGACTGCTTTTTCTGAAGCCTCTTCGTCCATCTGCACAAAAGCGTATCCTTTTGAACGTCCAGACCCTTTATACCGAATCACATCAGCCAACTCAACTTCTCCATACCCTTCAAACAGGGTTCGCAATTCCGCGTCTGTCGTTTTGAAAGGCAGATTTCCCACGTATATTCTTACGTTCACATTTTCTCCAAAGTTGAAATCAATGACAGTACTTTGTCAAAATTAGTTCCGCCCTACCAGTACATTGCTGAATCTGATTCAAAACACTCAAGCATTTCAAAATTATAGATGCATCTATTCACCACATTTCCGGCAAGGGGATCAGGATTCAAAACGATGGAAAACAGGACGTTTCCCAACGGCTCCAGAGATGGATTCATGCGTGTTTTGAATAATGATTTCCTCGACAGAGTGGGTCAAATAGTTAAGATTTAACATTTCTTCTTTTGAGTGTGAAATCATTACATTCTTATGCTATGTAGAAAATAAAAGCAACCTGTCTTCCGAATTTTCCATTTTTTTTATTAAGACCTTCACGTATTAAGCTTAACTTCTTATACTGCTTATGCAGTCCATACACAAAACGCCACTATATAAGATTTTCGTATCTCCAAAAAATCGTAAATTTTCCTGCTGAATCTGGTTGGGAATCGGCTGTCATATCATAGTGGAACTTTCCCGAGACCCAAGAATAAATTGCCAGAAAACATGAAATCTATCGACCACTTATTCAGCCACTCCGTAAAGGAAATGGCTCCCTATTCTCCAATAGAACCACCCGATCAAATAGCCAAAAGACTCGGCTTGCCAGAAGAACAGATAATCAAGCTCGATGCCAATGAAAATCCGTTTGGTACCGCTTCTGAGGTGCTCGATGCTTTAGGAAACGGCCGCTACTTTCATATTTATCCGGATCCGGCCCAGGTTAATCTGAGACAGGTCATTGCCCAATATGCAGGTTGCTCTCCTGAAATGGTTGTGGCTGGTACAGGGGCTGATGAGTTAATCGATATTGCCTGCCGCGTGCTGTTGGAACCCGGTGAAAAAGTGATCAGCTTCACGCCCACATTCTCATATTACAACCATGTGGTTGCCTTGAACAAAGGTCAATTCTGTTCGTATCCAAGGGAACGTGATTTTTCGATCTCCCTTGAAAAAGCTGAACAAATCGATCTGACAGGGGTCAAACTGGTGATTCTTTGCTCGCCAAACAATCCATCAGGAAACCTTCTGGAAGAAGCCGTACTTGATTACTTCCTGAGCCAGGATGTAGTCGTGCTTGTAGATGAGGCATACTATGAGTTTTCCCACAGCAGTTTTCTGGACAAGGTCAAAAACAGTGATAATTTACTGATTCTGCGAACCTTTTCCAAATGTTTTGCCCTTGCCGGACTCAGGGTGGGATACGGTATCATGTCTGAAAAACTGGCAAGTGCATTTATGCGGATCAAACCCCCTTTCAGTGTCAATGTGGCAGCAGAGATCGCTCTGGAAACCTGTCTGAATAACCTGCTCCATTTTCAAAAACAGGTCGCAGAGCTTTCCAGGATACGCGACTGGACGCAGAATGAACTTGCCCAGTTTAAGCAGCTGCAGGTCACCCCCAGTCAATCGAACTTTATTCTTTGTCAGGTTAAAGGCGCCAAGGCCTTTGAAATCTATCAGAAGCTTCAGGAAAAAGGGATACTGGTGAGATATTTTGCGACCGATCAACTGCAGAACTTCATCAGAATCTCCATCGGTACTCAACCCCAGATGGAAATTTTCCTGAAGCAGCTCGGAAAGCTGATTCAATAAAAAAATCACTTTCCGATTCTTCAATCTATCGTTCCAGGGATCAATCACGGGTTGGACTACATTCGTCCAACCACTACAATTTTCAAAGGATGCTTCCCATCTGGAGAGGGAAAATCTTTTTCCGGGACTATAATTTCAATGATCTCTATGGTCTCACCGATTTTTGCAGCACACCGCGTCAGCATTTCTAACCACTCTTGGAGATTCACTGCTGGAACATGATTGGTACAGATGAGTCTACCTCCGGATTTCGTGGCCAGCAAAGCTGGTTTGAAAATGCTCTGATAATCCCGGACCAGATCAACTGCCCCGAATACGCTGGTTGCCCAACGTGGCGGGTCCAGGATGACCAAATCGAACATTCTGGGGTCAAATCTTTGATATTTTCTACGCTTTCCTTTCCCTTTGATCGGAAGACCGGCAAGTTGTCTGACAGCCGAAAAAAAGTCTGCCCGAATAAACCGATGCGAAGCTTCAGGAAGGCCGTTTTTGAGCAGGTTTGTTCTCCCCACATTCAGAGCTGACTCAGCAAAATCCACGTTCCAGACTTCAGAGGCACCCCCGATAGCCGCACATAAACCAAGACTGCAGGTATAAGCAAAGAGATTTAAGACAGACAAGTCACGGCTGTTTTGTAGTATAAACCTCCGCGTAGCGCGCGTATCCAAAAAGAGATTGGGATCCAGACCCCGCTGATTTGTTTTGATCAAGTACTGGATTCCCAGTTCCCGGGAATAAGCTTCAATTTCCGGGAGTTGAGATCCGGTGGACCGGCTGATATCAATCCTGTCTTTTTTGGAGCCGGAGCGATTCCTAAAGTCAAACTCGGGAGAAAAATCCAGGCGTTCAGCCAGGGAAGTCTCAAGAAGGTTTCGATCAGTTGCGGAAAGGGGTTCGTAAAATGTTTGGAGCAGAATTCGGTTGCCGTACCGATCAATCGTCAATCCCGGTATACCTTCGTTGCTGCCATGAAAAAGACGATAGGTGTCTGTCTGCTCGGAGAGCAGAGCCTTGATCAACTCTGCCCGAATATCCAAGGCTTTGAAGATGAGGCTTTCCATTGGAGCTGGGGACATGAGGCAATTAAACGGTTCTACTCCATGCAGAGGAGTTCCTTAAAGGAAATAATTCCGTCACTGGCAACATTGGGCTTAACATTCCCGTCAGCGTCTGTATTCAGATTGTTCAGTTCAGTAAATGTGTTCTTGATAGCGGCAAGAGCAGATGAATAGTCCGGAACGTAGGTGCCGGGACCACTTTTGTAAATCATACGAACGCCAATATTGTCACAGGGGAATGAGATTGTAACCGGTATCGTCGTACCACCCACATTCATCTCAACGACCACATTTAAATCAGAAACTGAGATAGTGGTATCACTGGCGTACGACATCTCGTCAAGACTGAGAACATTGGCATTTTCATAATCAGTCGTTGTGTCTTGTGCTGCTGCTGCCAAAATCGTAAAAACCTGATCTACCTCCGTTAGTGTATCATTGGCGCAGTCCCCTCCATTGTCCAGGTTTGTACTGAATTCAGTTAATCCCTTTCGGAGATCACTGTCTGCATCAATCCCCAAATCCACCATATCGTTATCAATTTCATTAACATAGGTAACGAAAGTTCCGGTCAGGTCTATAACCGACATTTTGCTACCCGCAGAAGTAAGGAACAGGTTCTGGATTTCATCAATTTTAACAACAGCGTTACATTCTCCAGCAACACCGATACTAGCGGATCCATCGGGCGCGACCACAACTTCAGCCGCAGAAATCACTCCACAATCTGCCATTGACACAGGCGCCCCGGTCCAAAGACCGTCGAATTTTGGTGAAACGGTTTTAGGGATACAAAGACCTGTGGTTATATCAAGCAAAAAGACATTATTGTCAGAACTCACAAACTCAATCCAATCGGCGGTGCCAATCTCATTTTTGCCGTAATCAGCATCATCTGATGGTCGGATGTTCGTGAAAGTCTGGACCTCTGCTTCCGAAACATCCCCGTCAGCATTCGCATCTAATTCAATGTACGTAGTTGCTAAAAGAGCCCCCAAAGTTGAAAAATAATGAATTTCCACATCCTCTTTCAAACGTGTTTGCCCATCATACACATCCCCCGTAGAATCGCCGGAAAGCTGCCTTGCATTATCATAATATGTCTTCCCAGCCCATAAGTCCCACGAAGTAGCAGAATTGGGTATTCCCAGCGCCTTCCTGAAGTTTTCAGAGGCATCCCCAGCCAGAAAATTCGAAAACTTAAATCCGGCCAGCCCCAGATAGGCACTGGCCCGCTCATATGAGGAGCAGGAAGTGTCTGCAACCACAGTGCTATACTCATTCTGGTTCAGGTAATAGACGCAATCAGTCACCTCATCTGGGGATTTACAGCCGTTCAGAAGAAGAGTAACCAAAAAAACCAAACCAAGGCTCTTTTTCCAGTCCAGTTTCATTTTAACCATTTTGTCGTTTTTATGTTTCATCACAGCGGTTAGATCTTTTAAAATGGGCTTGTCACAACGAAATAGGTTTTTTCACGTTGTGTCGAATGATACAATTTAAAGTTGAAGATTCCCTGCCTGGCGTCACGGCCTTGACTGCCGATAAATAGTCCCTTAAGCAGACTAATATTGTTCCACTTGGCTCCAATCAGTATGTCGCTCCGCATTGTCGATGCTTGGGATTCCCGTTCACTCTTGTCTTCATTGGCAACCGTATCGGTATCTCTATCGTTGAGCTTCAATTTTGAGCGGGCTGAACCTTCTATGATGAATGAGATATCCGGTTTTCGAAAGAAGTACTGAAACGCCAATTTTTGCGAAATCGTCCCGAGATACAGATGGAGATGGGACGAAATACTCTCAATATCAAAGGCTGAGGTAAAATAAAGCTCGTTTTCATCCACCGCGTAGACGTAAATGCTTTTATCATTGATGGCACCGTCCACGTCATTAACTCCCTGTTCTACCAGGCTGAAATCAGGCGTTCTGATGACTCGGGTAGCCCCGATAGCGGTTTTATGGTTCTTTACGCGGTATTGAATGGTCAAGTATTTTTCACGCAAGGGCTCCATCCATTTCTCGTCAATATTTACACCAAAGACAACCCCGAATGATTCCCCGTTTCCAAAACCAAATTCCAGATTTGATGCATGCAGACCGTTGGAAGACCCCTCACTGATATCGAGACCGAACTGAAAATAGTTATCAGGCATTCTGATTGAAGACATTTCAAGCACAGCGTAATCTTCCATTACCGGGTGATATGGGCTACAATCCGGTTGAGCGCTCGCAATCAGGTCTGGATTCGCATCAATCAGTCGCTGCAGAGCATCTTTAGTTTCCCGGGGCACTACTTCTTTGTCCCAGTCACAATTGTTCATTGCCCAGTAGTTAATCTGACTTCCAAGTCTTTTTTTCCATTCATCCTGATCTTCACCATCATTCTCTTCACAACCGTCCTCTGCAGGTTCCAGACAGATTTGCGGATTGTCCATTATCTGCCCGAAGGCTGTTATCATGTGCTGCTGCAGATCTATTTCCATGTCCTCAAAATGGTTAATCAGAAACAGCAGGGCTGCTTCGCGATCATCCTCGTCTGGATATTCAGTTCGTTTTTCAACCTGATCTGTAAAGAGGGACGGATTATTCTTTTCGTAGACAGTCCGTCCCAGAACAATATCTTTTTTTCCATCAATGACCACTGACCGCAGAGCAGGGTCCTCGGCTTGATCGTTCATGATGGTAATCAGGCGGGACTGCGCACTGTCGCGGACATCGCTGTCACTGCTGAAAACCGAGATAAAAAGCAATCCACCGACAGCCTGCTTTCTCTTTTCCAGGTCGGAATTGTATTTGGAGACATAACGCAAAGCTTTGACCACACGAAACTGCTCATGGGATTTACCTTCAGCAATGACCGCTTCCAGCCATTTCAACTTGATCTGCATGTCTGCGGTGTTGACATCATCCCGCCCAAAGGCTGACTGGATGTTCTTTCCGTGGCTGGCACATCCACCGATGATTGCAATTCCCAGAATAAGCAAAAAGGTCTTCGCTCTATTCATCATACCTTTCCTGTGGGCGATTCTAAAAGTTAATTGAGACATGAGCCGATTGTCGTTTATCTTCATTTTTGCCTGCGAGAAGTCCGATCTCTTCAGACCAGGCTGCATAGTCTATTTTAATGGGTAATCCCGGAATATTGACGGTAAATCCGGTACTCAGGTAATGGCTGGCGTTCAAGCCTAGTCTGACAGAAAGAGCATGATGTCCGTTGGATCGTTTAAATATCCCTACTTCAGCACCCGCTTTCAAATTCCGCAGGTAACTCTCATGCTCTGTGAGTCGATTCATCAAATCCACATAATCAACTGCGAAAATAAAATCCAATCCGGCAATTTCGGATTCTGCTGATATTCCGATATCCATTGTCATGGGGATCTCCCCTGCAGTTCCAAAATCCAGGTCACCGATATTACGCATTACATAAGCCACCTTTGTTTCCAGATTGGCTATTTGATCAAAATGGTAAATAACGCCGATATCGTGGGAAATGGCATCCCTTTCGGAAAAATCATCCTCCAGTGTGTCAGCAAATTCATCGTCCAGGAGATCATAGACATGAACCGTCTTGGTTATCCCTGCCCGTGTCACCGACTTCATGGTAAGCCCTACATCCAGCAACTCGTCCATAAAACTCATACCAAATCCGCCCACCATTCCATATTGAACAAAGGCCTGCAATTCGAAAAATGGAACCTGCGGATTATTGATAACAGATTTAAAAAACAAATTTCCAAATATTGAGTAACCCCAACCCGGCGCAGTGATGCTCATGGCTCCCAGATTAATTTCGGTATAAATACTTTGTCCAACCAGATCACCAAACGTGGCGGTCGTATCATCCGTCTCGACATCTGCCAGATCGAGCAGGTTCTGATTGGTCGTCGCACCTGCTGTCAAAATTTCTATCACCGTCTGTTGTACTGCTTGAAGCCCAGCGGGATTGTAGTACAGCGCATACTCGTCGTTTGCGACAGCAACAAATGCGCCCCCCATACCCAGAGCCCGCACACTCTGGCGCAAGTGTTCCGGCTCATCAGCGAAAACACCCTGAGTATAAATATTGGATACGATCAACAATATCAAACAATACTTCAGGAGTGCCGGTACTTTCAATAGAGTATAAACCTTTTTTATTCTGGTCATATTCTGCTCAACAGTCGTTAATAGGTCACCTGATATTCGGAAACCTCGCAATGGGTTCTCAGTTGCGTATTGGTGAATTCATTTTCGTTGGTCACACTTGACAGGGCCTGACAATTAACACTTTCAGTCGTGTTTTCCGAATGGGTGGCCCGAACAGTCATGCTGGTCGTCGTCATTGAGTCTGTAATTTCACCCCTGATCGTCTCAAGACTGGCAATAGCCGATGTGGCATCCGCAGCAGTCCGCACAAATATCGGAAAATCTACGGAACGGGGCGTATAATCTACGCCATTAGCCCTGACGCCCACTATTTCAACAGATGCAGTGACAACTGCTGCCGCCGTTAAAGAAGCGCCAAAACTGGCACACCCTTTGGGTGGTGTTCCCTGCAGACAGACTCTTTGCATTCTGACCGGAACAGGCGTATTTCCGATATTTTCGGCGGTAAAAAATTGATCCTTAACACCGAAATAGATGGCTGAATACTTATACTCCTCTGCGGATAGGTCACTCACCAATTCAGGCTGTGTGCTGAACGCAACTGCAAAAACCTGCCAATTCCCCGCTGATTGAGGCGGAACTTTGAACTCCACATAGGTTTCAGTCACCGGTAGATTAATCAGTTGGATGAAGTCGCCGGAATCGATCAGGTCATTTCCAAAAAATGCAGGGATACTGGTGGTGATTGCGGCGCTACTCGGATAAGGAGTCGAACGACTGGTGACAACAATCGCCCCGATCAACAGTGTTTTTGCTTCACTGCTGACATCGGTATCGCTACTGGTCAGCGCATATTGAGGCGCCTCTTGCCGGTTTTCTGCATGGACTCCGGCACTGGCGGATATCTGTCGCTGGATTTCACCAACATCAATCCGAATTTTAGTCTCTGCCAGAGGCGGGGGATTATCGTTCAGATCTTTACAACCGATTGTAATCAGAAAAAGAAGGCTGCATAATCCCAGTACTTTAATCATCGATAACCAGCAGGTTTTTTCCTTCATGATAGTCTCTTGTCTTTTCCTTTTTTAAAACGCAGCGCTGACGGTCAAACTGTTGATCAATCGTTCGTAAGACACATCGTTTGACATATTGAATACATATTTGGTGTTGAACATGGTTTTCAAACTTTCAAAGAACTTCCAACCGACTCCCATCTCTAATCGAAAAGGGATCTCAACATGTTTCGATCCCAGCGTGATCAGCTTGCTATCTTTGGAAAGTGCAGTATCGTTTGCGTAGGTACGGTGTTGCAGGCCAAAACCGAAATCCCACCGCAGCCCGCTATCCCAGATATTTAGCCAGTCGAAATCCGCTCGTAAAAACGTATATTCCGACTGTTTCGTCCCCTCTGAACTGTTTCCTATTGCTAACAAATGATGAAACAGGTGATTCTTCGTTAAATCCAGCGACCGGTAATCATATTTCAGGGTTCCTTGTAGTCCATCAGTTCGGGTGAGAATGGCAAAGTCCTTGAAGATCGCATCCAGCCCCAACAACAGGGTTCGGTAT
>Ga0075122_10000325_pt1 | contig 39101 bp, 26 predicted proteins | sample AntAceMetag02UKB_FD_69790 | JGI IMG/M metagenome (GOLD analysis project Ga0075122, IMG submission 69790) | Saline lake microbial communities from Ace Lake, Antarctica - Antarctic Ace Lake Metagenome 02UKB | ecosystem: Environmental > Aquatic > Non-marine Saline and Alkaline > Saline | place... | reverse complement strand
TCCGTAATCTCTGTTATTTATTTTTAGAAATAGGAATTAGTAGCTGGGGTTTAAACCCCAGCTACTATCGTAAATGGGTACAGCCTAATTTAGAAAGGTGCAAAGTGAAAAGATCTTTAATTTTTGTTCTATGTTTATGTTCTTTTATAGCGGTGAGTCATGCCGAAGAGACTATATTTGTGGTCTCTTATAGCGGTGACGTAAAAATTATGCTTCCGGGTTCTGAAGTTCCTGCCGAAAAAGTTCCGGGGATGATATTAGGAGAAGGTGCTCGTGTCGTTACCGGAGAAGAATCATCTATAGAAATATCTTTTGGGAGAACTAAAAATAGTTTGGTGAAGATAAAAGAGAAGAGTAATGTTCTTATGTATCCGTTTGATGGATCGAAAGTTTATCTTGAAAATGGGGAAGTAACTGTTCTTCTAAAAGACATGAGAAAGGACGATACTTTTTCTGTTAGTACTCCTAGCGCTGTATGCGGCGCGCGGGGCACGGGGTGGGACGTAAAGTCTGATGCGGACGCGACGGAAGTTTCTGTTTTTGAGGGAAAAGTATTTGTCAGGGGCGTTAACGAAGACGGTACTGTTAAAGAAGCCGAATATTGGGTTGATGAAGGATATAGAAGGAAGATAGTAAAATTGGAGCATCCGGGTGAAATGGTAGCATTAACAATATCTGAAAGAGAGGAAATAGAGTGGAACTAAAACTGAATAAACTTGAAGGATTCGTTCCGAGGAAGGGACCGCTCCTTTTGATAATCATGGACGGTGTAGGGCTAGGAAAAGATGATGACTCCAATGCTTTGTACATTGGAAAGACGCCGTGTTTGCATGGACTATTTAAAAGTAAACTCTTCACAGAGCTGAATGCGCATGGGAAGGCTGTAGGGCTTCCGTCGGACGAAGATATGGGTAATAGTGAAGTCGGGCATAATGCTTTGGGTGCGGGGCGCGTTTTTGATCAGGGAGCTAAAAGGGTTAACAGCGCTATTCTTGATAAGTCAATATACGGGACAGAAGAATGGAAAAAACTAACGTCTCAAGCTAAGAAAAAAGGTCAGACATTTCATTTTATAGGACTCTTGTCCGATGGAAATGTGCATTCCAATATAAAGCACTTGTTTTCTATGGTAAAAAAATTGTCTGAAGAAAAAGTAGAACGTGTACGCGTTCATATTCTTTTAGACGGACGTGATGTTCCGGAAAAGTCAGCCTTGGTGTACATTAAACAGACAGAAGACGTTCTGGGTAATATATCCCGGGAGAAAGGGTATGACTATAAGATAGCTTCAGGTGGAGGGCGTATGGTGACCACCATGGACCGGTATGGAGCGGATTGGAGCGTTGTAAAAAGAGGTTGGGATGCTCATGTTCTCGGGAAAGGGAGAGAATTTTCTTCAGCTGAAAAAGCTGTTCAAACTTATTACGATGAAGATCCTAAAATGACAGATCAATATATGGATTCGTTCGTTATAACCGATGATGAGGGGCCTGTAGGACCTATTTTAGACGGGGATTCAGTTATATTTTTTAATTTTAGAGGTGATAGAGCTATCGAAATATCGCGCGCATTTGAAGATAAAGAGTTTGATGAATTTGATAGGGAAAGATATCCTAACGTTTTTTATGCCGGGATGATGGAGTATGATGGTGACATGCATGTACCTAAACATTATCTTGTTAATCCTCCTGAGATAGATAGGACAGTTAGCGAATATTTAGTTACTGAGAAGGTGCCTATGTTCGCCATATCGGAAACACAAAAGTTTGGACATGTAACATATTTTTGGAACGGGAACAAATCTGGATATATTGACAAATCCTTGGAAGAGTATGTTGAGATACCTTCTGACAAGATACAGTTCGATAAAGCGCCTAAGATGAAAGCTCCTGAGATAACTGAAAAGACTAAAGAACTCCTCAGGAGCGGAAAATTCCGGTTCGGACGGCTTAATTTCGCAAATGGTGATATGGTGGGGCATACAGCTGTTGTAGAAGCCGTTGTAGAAGCTGTTGAGACTGTTGATAAATGTGTTAATGAACTTTTAGAAGTAATTAAAGAATTAAACGGTATAGCAATAATAACGGCTGATCATGGTAATGCAGATGAGATGTTCACAATAAAAGACGGGAAGAAATCTCCTAAAACAGCACACACGTTATATCCTGTGCCATTCATGATATATGATCCGGAATATAAGAATGAGTATAAGATCAAGGATCTTCCTAAAAGAGGTCTTTCAAACGTGGCGGGAACTATGCTTAACCTTCTGGGTTATGAAAACGTTGAGGATTATGATCCTTCACTTATAGAGTTTGCTTGACTATTTTGTGCTTGAGTAATACAATTGGTTCCCAAATAATTTAATATGCCGGAGTGGTGAAATGGCAGACGCGCTGGATTCAAAATCCAGTGGGGGAAACCCCATGTGGGTTCAAGTCCCACCTCCGGTACCAAAATTCCCTTCGGAAATTTTATAAAAAGGCATCCTAAAAAAAAGGGATGCCTTTTTGTTTATTCGTTACAAAAAGCATTGGAAACAAGCTTCCATGCTTTTTGCTCCTCATAAACAGTACCGGAGGTGGGTAACCTTCGCCCCCGCTGCTGTTTTGCAACAGCAAAACGCGGGGGCTTGTTTTCCCACCTTTATCTCGTAAACTGTACCGGGGTAGGGATCCTGCGTCCCTCGCATGGCTCGGGTCTGGTATTCCCACCTCCGGTACTGTATTACTGTAGTTACTCTGTATTTGTCTGTATTTGTACCGTTTGCTAATTTGTGAGGGCAAGTGTCTCCATTTTTGTGTTTAAAGGTGGCCCCATCATGCTCTGGAAACCTTGGCTTTGCCTCGGTTTCCTATAGTAAGATTGACAATAAACTCTGATAAACAATCTATTACCCAGCATATGGGGACATTACTCGAGTGTAATGAGGGGATTGTCCCCTTTGCAATGTGTAAATTGGAGACGGCTATTAAATATTGACAGGGGTATCTTGCGATGTTATATTACATTTTCTGGATATGGGGCTGTAGCTCAGCTGGAAGAGCGCGTGCATGGCATGCATGAGGTCAGGGGTTCGAGCCCCCTCAGCTCCACCATTTCCATGAAAAAGACCTGCTTTTTAAAAAGGCAGGTCTTTTTGCATATACGAGCTCGATTTTTAGATACGAATTATGAACTCCATCACTTAAATTCGATTATTCTTGACAATGGTATAGTACCATATTAAAATTATATCATCTTATTACGCAGCAAACGGTAAGTGGGCCATGCGCCTGCTTATTTTTTTTACCTACAGTCTGGAGACTGCAGGTAATCCGTCGTAGCCAGATAATATGTAAGTAGGTTGGCGAAGGCGGACACGTATATAAATAAATACAAGGAATAGAGAGATTATGAAATTGCCGGATAACGTACGCGAATTTATCGAACATGAAGCCTCAAGGTGCGGTTACCAGATAGTTGATATGGGCGCCAGAGGACGAGCTTCAAGTATAGAAGTTGTTTTAGATAAAGAAGGTGGGATAAGTATGGGCGAATGCGCCCAGTTCAATTCTAAAATATCTTTGTGGATAGAAGAGAATGATATTTTCAAAGGGGATTATACTGTTGATACGTGTTCTCCCGGGCTTGATCGGGAACTCAAAACAGAGAGTGAATTTGAATGGGCTGCCGGGAAAAAAGTTGAAGTTAAAGTTAAAGAGCCTGTAGAGAAAAAAAGCGTTATATCAGGGAAGCTTGTTAAAAAAGATGTTTCAGGTACTGTGATCATAGAATCGGATGATTGCGGAGAAATTTGTATAGAGAAAGACAGTATTTTTAAAGTAAAACTGAAAGTTGAAATATAAAGAGGAGAAGTAAGGGTATGAACGGAGCATTATTAGCTGCATTGGAAAGAATAGAAAGAGAAAAAGGGATTGATAAAGAAATACTTTATGAAGCGATTGAAAGCGCTTTGGTTAGTGCTGCACGTAAAGTTATAGACGATCCTGACATATCAAAAGAAGACATTACTGTCATAATAAACAGAGAAACCGGAGCTATTGAAATATATTCCGGGGACGAGGAGATTGAAAGCGAAAGGTTCGGACGTATAGCCGCGCAGACCGCTAAGCAGGTTATTGTGCAAAAGATCCGAGAAGCCGAAAGAGAAGTTATTTTCGGGAAATATATGAAAAAGATCGGCATGATCATAAGCGGGTCGGTACATCGGTTTGAAAAAGGGAATGTCATAATTGAACTCGATGACGCTGAAGCTGTGCTTCCTAGAACCGAACAGATACCTCAAGAAAGGTTCAAGCAAGGTGAAACTATTAGGGCATATCTTTTGGATGTTGAAAAAGGGTCTTCTAATCCTTCTATAGTGTTGTCGCGTGCGGCAGCGGGATTTGTAAAAAAACTTTTTGAATTGGAAGTACCTGAGATTTCCCAAGGGATAGTCGAAATAAAAGCTTTGGCTAGAGAAGCCGGAGAAAGAACTAAAATAGCGGTTTGCTCTAAAGAAGAAAGAATAGATCCTGTAGGGGCTTGTGTCGGAATGAGAGGGTCAAGGGTGAGAGACATAGTTAAGGAACTTCATGGGGAACGTATAGACATAGTCAGATGGCACGATGATATCCGGGAATATTTACCGGCTGCTGTTAGTCCTGCCGAGATATCTAAAATGGCTATAGACAGAAGCAACAAGAAGATAGTTCTTACCGTACCCAAAGACCAGCTGTCCATGCTGATAGGTAAGAAAGGCAGGAATATACGATTGGCTTCAAAACTTTTGGGTTGGGAACTTATAGCCGAAGTTGAAGACGATCCGGCATCTATGATCCCGCTAGCTGAGATAAAGGGAATAAGCGGAAAGAAAGCTGAAGCTCTGGAAGGGGCCGAATATGATACTGCCCAAAAGATAATTAAGGCAGGGGCAGAAGCCTTGTCTGAACTGGACGGGATAGGGGCTAAAACAGCTGAGAAAATAATAGAGATCTGTAAAGAAGCTGTAAAAGATAAAGCCGCGAAAGATAAAAAGGAAAAAGAAATTATAGAAAAAGAAAAGGCTAAGGAAGAAGCCTCTGCTGAGGCGGTTACCGGTGACGTCTCGGAAGATAAAGAGGCTGACCAGGATGATGATGCCGGGCAAGAAGAAGTGAGCGATGAACCTGACAGCGAAGATGTCCCGGGAGACGAAAAGATTGATAACGACGGACAAGAAGAAATAGAGAAGGAGCCTGGCAGTGAAGATGTTTTGGAAGAAGATGATGTTCCGGAAGAAGAAGATGACCCGGAAGAAGAAAAAAATAATCTTGGGAATAAGGGTGCCCCGGGAGACGAAAATACTGATAAGAACGGTAATGTCTAACGATAGAAGATGTGAATAAAAATAAAGGAGTTACATGGCTATAAAGGTACGAGGACTTGCTGAAGAACTGGGTGTTTCCGAAGATATTGTGATAGAACAGTTAAATAAACTGTATGTGGAAGTTGAAGACGAAAACAGCCCTATAGATGATAAAGTTGCGGGACTTATACGGATCAAACTCGGCGGATCTGTGGCGGTAAAGAAAAAAGTTAAGAAGAAGCCTGCTAAAGCTAAAGAGGCCGCAAAAATAAAGAAGAAGGTCAAAGAAAAAATAGAGACCGAAAAGACCAAGAAAAAAGAAAAAGAACTTATAAAAGAAGAAGAAACCCCGGCCGAGAAACCTAAAAAGTTCGGTCCCAGATCGACCATAGAGATAATACAAAAAGCGCCTCAAGAAAAGCCTAAGCCAGAAGTAGTAGAAGAAGCTAGCCCTAAAAAAGTTAAGAAGAAGGGCAAACCCGAAATAGAGATCGTTAAAAGATCCGCAAAACAGAACAAGAGGTTATCAAAAGAGCGTTACAAGAAAAAGAATGAAGCGAAATCAGAAATCTTTATTCCCGGTCAACCTATCGTTTCCGCACGTAAGGTGCCCCAGAAAATCACCGTGCAGGTTCCCGTGAGCGTCCGATTGCTGGCGCCGCAAATAAATACCAAACCAAATATGATAATACAGTATCTCATGAGTAAAGGTGAAGGGATCACGATAAATCAGGAACTGGAAGAGGATGTTGTGAGAGACGTCATGCAATTTTTCGGATACGAACTTGAATTGCATGCTACGGCTGATTCTATTGAAAAAGAACTTTTTGATGAACATGAGGAAAAAGGTAAAAAGGGAAGCGAATCTCGTGCACCTGTTGTTACTTTCATGGGACATGTTGATCACGGAAAGACATCACTTTTGGATTATATACGAAAGACAATGGTTACAAAAGGTGAAAAGGGCGGGATAACGCAGCATATAGGAGCATATAAGGTCGAGACAAAAAAAGGTGCTGTAGCGTTTCTGGATACTCCGGGACATGCGGCTTTTACAGCAATGAGAGCTAGAGGAGCGAATGCGACTGACGTGGTTGTTCTGGTAGTGGCGGCAGATGACGGTGTGATGCCTCAGACTAAAGAAGCTATAGATCACGCAAAGGCTGCGAATGTTCCGATAGTTGTTGCTATAAATAAATGCGATCTTCCGGGAGCCGATCCAAATATGGTCAAGACAGACTTGCAAAAAGAAGGTCTCGTCACCGAAGAATGGGGAGGAGAGAACGTTATGGTCGAGGTGTCCGCTCAAACGGGAGAAGGCGTTGATGCTCTTGTGGAAATGTTGATGCTTGAATCCGATATGCTGGAACTTAAGGCCAATCCCAAAATGCGGGCACGCGGAGTGGTTATAGAAAGCAAGAAAACTACAGGGCAAGGTGTAGTAGTAACTTTACTAGTCCAGAACGGTACATTGCATCCGGGAGACATTGTTATTTGCGGATCAAATTACGGTAAGGTCAAGGCCATGATAAACAATAAAGGTGAACGCGTAAAAAACGCGGCGCCTTCTACACCGGTAGAAGTATTAGGACTTCAGGGCGTACCTCAGGCAGGAGACGAATTTTTTGTTGTGAAGGATGAAAAAAAGGCTAAAACATTGGCTCTTCTTAAACAAAACAATACTCGTAGCCGGAAAATGGCATCCGGACAAAGAGTTACTCTTGAGGATCTTCATAACAGGATATTGGAAGGCGAGATGAAGGAACTCAAGATAATATTGAAGGCAGATGTACAGGGTTCGGTCGAGGCATTAGGAGAATCTTTAAGTGAGCTTTCAACGGCTGAAGTTAAGGTCAAAACAGTTCATTCGGCGGTAGGTAAGATAAATGAATCTGACATTATGCTAGCGATGGTATCCGATGCAATAATTATCGGATTTCATGTAAAGGTGGATGCAAAAGCTGATGACCTAGTGAAACAAGAGAATGTCGATATGCGTTTATACGACGTTATCTACGAAGCTATAGCTGATGTTAAGGCCGGGATGGAAGGGCTTTTGGAACCTGAACTTAAGGAAGTGTTTCAGGGTAGAGCGAAGATATTGGAAATATTTCCTGCAAAAAATAGTAAAGCAGCGGGTTGTAAAATAGTCAAAGGGACAATACATCGCAAAGATAAGGTTAGGGTCTTGAGAGGTCAGGATACAGTTTGGGAAGGAGACATAGATTCGATTAAACGATTTAAGGATGATGTCAAAGAGGCTAAAGAAGGATTTGAGTGCGGTATTACCATTAAAGGATTCAATAACATAAACAAAGGTGACGTAATCGAATCGTTTATTATAGAGAAGATCGCAAGAAGATTAGAGAAATAGAAAAAATGACAATTGTTTAGGGTTCATAGTCACAAATAGTTATTCAAAGTAAGGTATGACATGAAAAAAAATACTATATTGAGCGGAATGAGACCTACCGGAAGGCTGCATCTGGGCCATGTGGTGGGCGCACTGAACAATTGGCGTGATATGCAGGAAGACAATAGTTGTTTTTTTATGGTAGCGGATTGGCATGCTCTTATGGGTGAATATGAGAAGCCTTCCGACATAAAGAACAACAGTATTGAAATGGTTAAAGATTGGATCTCTTGCGGTATAGATCCCGAGAAGAGTGTTATCTTTATTCAAAGCATGGTCCCGGAACATTTAGAACTGGCCATGGTATTTTCTATACTAACGCCTCTGGGTTGGCTAGAAAGATGTACGACTTACAAAGAACAATTAAGAGAAGTCAAGGGTCGTATGTTGGCTACATATGGTTTTTTGGGATATCCTGTTCTGCAAGCCGCTGATATAGCACTTTATAGAGGCGATCTTGTTCCGGTAGGGGTGGATCAGCTTCCGCATCTTGAACTAGCAAGGGAAATAATACGCAGATTCAGCGGGCTTTATAAGAAAGATATTTTTCCCGAACCCAAGCCCATGCTTACAAAAGTATCAAAACTTGTGGGGCTAGATAATAGGAAAATGTCAAAAAGTTACGGTAATTTTATAGCCTTGTCTGATACTGCGGAAATAGTTAAAAAGAAAGTTTTTAGTATGTATACCGATCCTGACAGAGTAAGGGCCGACATCCCCGGAAAGGTCGAAGGAAATCCGGTTTTTATATACCATGACATATTTAATCCGGACAAAGAAGAGATAGATGATCTGAAGAAAAGATATAAGGCCGGTAAAGTGGGAGACGTTGAGGTTAAACAAAAACTTACAGATGCGCTTAATACTTTTCTTGATCCAATACGTAAAAAGAGAGAAAGTCTTTCAGATAAAGAAGTTTTAGATATTATCGAACAGGGCGCTGTACGTGCAGGAAAAGTGGCAAAAGAGACTATGAGTAAAGTAAAAAAATGTTTACACCAGATGTAAATTAAAAAGTCAAAAGTTGAAAGTCAGAAGGTCGGATTGACCGAAATTATATTCAATATATTGCTAATAGACTTTCGACTTTTAGACTTTGGACTTTTGGACTAATTATGTCATATAAAGTAAAACTAAATATTTTCGAAGGACCGTTGGATCTTCTCCTGTTCCTAATAAAAAAAGACAAGATCGACATATACGATATTCCTATTGTTACCGTAACGGAACAATACATTGAGTATATGAACCTGATGAAGATGCTGGACCTTGAGATAGCAGGTGAATTCCTTGTTATGGCTGCGACACTCATACATATAAAAAGTAAAATGATGCTTCCCGAGGAAGAAAGTGATTTTGAGGAAGAAGAGGAAGATCCTAGAGAAGAACTTATAAGGAGGCTTCTTGAATACAAGAAATATAAAGAAGCTGCTGATCAATTAAAAGATATGCAAGAGATGCATTCTGGGGTTTTCTTGAGAAGCGGGTCGGGGATGTCTGAGAAGGTAATATCCGATGACGGTACAGAATATTTTGAGGCCAGTTTATTTGACCTTATAAGTTCCTTTAAAAAAGTACTTTCGGGTGTATCTAAAGATACTTTTCACAAGGTTTTTAAAGATGAATTCACGGTTGATGACAAGATACACGAGATATATCATTTTCTGGCAAAACAGTCTAAAATATATTTTTTAGATCTTTTTAAAAAATCAGGAAGTAAAGATGAGATCATAGTTATATTCCTAGCAATACTGGAACTTATGAAACGAAGCGAGATATTTGTCGCGCAGCAAGGACCTTTTGGTGAGATAGAGGTTATGAGAAATCCTGGATTGACCAAAAATATTGTTTAATATTCAAAAAAGAAAGAGGGATGGATAACGTGAAATCAATAAAAAGTATAATCGAAGCGCTGTTAATAGTTTCTGAGCATGGGTTAAGTATAAATGATATCAAGGGCGGTATAATCGATGCGGATAATAAGGATATCAAAGAGAATATTGATCTTTTGCGTGAAGAATATGATTCTCCAGAAAGAGCTTTTAATATAGCCGAGATAGCCGGGAAATACAGAATTGTCACGAAACCGGAATATCTTCAGTGGATAAATAATTTGTATAAAAAAGAGACTGAGAAATTAAGTTCACCCGCGCTTGAAACACTTGCGATCATAGCATATAAGCAGCCCGTAACAAGAGCTGAGACTGAAAGTATACGAGGAGTAGGTGTCGGGGGAGTGCTAAAGACCTTACTGGACAAAGATCTGGTTTTGGTCAAAGGCAGAAAAGAAGTTATTGGAAGGCCTCTTTTGTACGCTACTACGGATAAATTTTTAGAAATTTTCGGACTTAATTCTTTGGATGACCTTCCAATTCTCAAAGATTTTAGTGAAGACGACTTGGAATACGGACAGCCTCAGGAAACTGTTGAGATGGAGTCAGGGGAAACGAAGGATGAAGGACGAGAGACGATAGACGAGGGGGATACGAAGGACGAAGGACGAGAGGCGAAAGACGAGGTAGAGCCAGAGGATACGAAGGATGAGGGACGAGAGGTGAAAGACGAGGTAGAGTTAGAGGATACGAAGGATGAAGGAACGATAGAAGAAGAGATAAAAGATACCAAAGAGATAGAAGAAAAAGAGGAAGAAAACAAAGAAACGCAAGCGCAGGAAACAGTAGATCCTCAATAAGTATAGTCTTTTTGAGTTATAAGAGAAGGAGACAAGCATTATGAAGAAAAAAAACCTAAATGACTTCAGGAAAGATATAAACCAGATAGACTCAAAGATAATTGAGCTTATAAATAAGAGAGGTAAAGCTAGTTACGAAATAGGTGAGATAAAGAAAAACAGAAAGCAGCCTATATACAGTCCGGACAGAGAAAGCCAAGTGTATGCCAGGATCACGTCTAAAAACAATGGACCCATACCCGATAAATCTATTGAGGCCGTGTATCGGGAGATAATGTCAGCATGTCTTTCTTTAGAACAGCCTATGACCATAGCATATTTGGGACCCGAACTTACCTTTACTCATCAAGCCTCTATTAAGAAATTCGGTTCAAGCGTGAAGTACCTATCATGTAATAGTATCTCCGATGTTTTTAGTGAAGTGGAAAAAAAGAACGCTGATTATGGGGTAGTTCCTATCGAGAATTCTACAGAAGGAGCGATAAGTCATACTCTAGATATGTTCGTCGATTCACCGCTTATGATATGTTCTGAAGTCCATTTTCCTATTAAGCATAGTTTGCTTTCAAAAAAGGTCAACATGAAAGCAATTAAATGGGTGTATTCCAAATCGCAGGTATTCGGGCAGTGCAGGAAATGGATAGAGAAAAATATCCCGCAGGCAAAACTTCGGGAAGCAGCATCAACCGCTAAAGCTGCTGAAATAGCTGCTAAACATGACGGAGCGGCTTGTATTGCCAGCGAGATAGCGGCAAAAAGATATAAACTTAAGGTTCTATCCAGATCCATTGAAGACAGCGCTAGTAATGTTACCAGGTTTCTTATTATAGGTGACCATATGAGCAAGTCTTCGGGGAAAGATAAGACCTCTGTAATGTTTTCTGTCAAAGATAAGCCGGGGGTCTTGCACGATCTGTTGAGTGCGTTCAAGGGAAAAGGTATAAACCTTACAAAGATAGAATCCAGGCCGTCAAAGAAGAAATTATGGAAATACTATTTCTTCATTGATATGGAAGGACATATAGATAATCCGAAGATAAATAAGGCACTAAAAGAACTTGAAAAGAAATGCCATTTTCTTAAGGTGCTAGGATCCTATCCGAAAGGAATATAGAGGATAGAGGTCAGTGGTTAGGAAAAATTAGACTATTGACCATTGACTATAGACTATTGACAGAAATTGACCGACGTGCAAATGGGACAGGAATTGGACCATAGACAAACGACAATAGTCAATTGTCAATAGTCAATGGTCTACTAAAACTGCTCACTGTTTACGAGGAAGATATAATGATAAAACCAAGAAAAGAATTGGAAAGCGTTACGCCGTATAAACCCGGTAAACCGATTGAAGAAGTTAAGAGGGAACTCGGACTCGATGATGTTATAAAACTAGCGTCAAACGAGAACGCTCTTTCTCCATCTCCGAAAGTTATTGCGGCAATTACTGAAGCGGCAAAAGATATCAACAGGTATCCGGATGGGGGATCCTTTTATTTAAAAAAGGCTATAAGTGATAAGTTCGCAATACCTGGAGAAAATATAGTTCTGGGGAACGGTTCAGATGAGATAATAATTTTAGCGCTTAGAGCTTTTGTAGGCGCGGAAGAAGAAGTTATAGTATCTGATCCGACTTTTCTTGTTTACAGTATCGCTTCGTCCGTTATCGGGGCAAAGGTAGTATCCGTGCCTGCAAAAGAATTGCGGTATGATCTTGATGCTATGCTGGGAGCTATTACATCTCGAACTAAGATGATATTTATAGCCAATCCGGATAATCCTACGGGCAGTTATATCTCTAGAAAAGAGGTAGAAGAATTTATACAAAAAGTTCCGGATAGCGTTATTGTATTTTTGGATGAAGCTTATTATGAATTTGCGGAAGAGACGGATGAGCCGGATCTTGTAAGCTTTATAGAAAAAAAAGTTAGCAATGTGATCATAGCCAGGACGTTTTCAAAAGCGTATGGTTTGGCGGGACTGCGTATAGGATACGGCTTTGCCAGAGGGGACATAGCTAAAGCTTTAAATACGGTAAGAGAACCTTTTAACATAAATTCTATAGCTCAAAAAGCAGCTGTTGCAGCGCTCGGTGACGAGGAATATATGCTGAAGTCTGTTGATTTTGTTAATAAAGAAAAAGAAAAGATGTGTAATAAGTTGAAGAACGTGGATGTAAAAGTTGTGCCAAGCAAAACGAATTTCATTCTTATAACCACGTACCGCGATTCCGTCGAGATATATAAAAAATTGTTAGAACAGGGCATTATCGTAAGAGAAATGTCGCCATGGGGTTTTGATGGTTTTATAAGAGTAACTATGGGACTTGAAGAAGAGAACGAAAAGTTTCTGAAAGTTTTTAAAGGATTGATAGAAAAGACCGATAGAAAATGAAGGGAAGTGAAAGATGATCATTGTTCTTAAGCCAAATGCCACAAAAGAGGAAATAGATCACGTACTCGAGAAGATAGAAAAACTTGGACTTAAACCATGGATGTCTGAAGGCGCGGAAAGATCTATTATAGGTGTTATAGGGGAAGAAGATATTGTGCGCGATGTTCCGTTTGAAGGGATGAGCGCGGTTGAAAAAGTTATGCCTATACTTAAGCCTTATAAACTAGCATCAAAAGATTTTAACCCGAACCCCACATCAGTAAAGATTTCAGATAGTGTTACTATCGGAGGGAAGGAAGTTATAGTCATGGCTGGTCCTTGTTCTATAGAAAACAGGGATATGCTTTTAGATATTGCCTCTTCCGTTAAGAAGTCCGGCGCAAAGATGTTAAGGGGAGGGGCTTTTAAACCTCGAACCAGCCCTTATAGTTTTCAGGGATTAGGAGAAGAGGGTCTCAAGTATATGGCTGAGGCGAGAGAAAAAACCGGTCTTTCGGTTGTTACCGAACTTATGGATATACGCAGTCTGGATCTTCTTGTAAGGTATACGGATGTTATCCAGATAGGTGCCAGGAATATGCAGAATTATAATCTGTTAAAAGAAGTAGGTAAAACACAAGTTCCTGTGCTTTTAAAGAGGGGTATGTCGAGCACTATAAAAGAGTTTCTTATGAGCGCCGAATATATACTTTCTTCAGGTAACCCCAATGTTATTTTGTGTGAAAGAGGTATACGCACGTTTGAAGATTATACGAGATTTACAATGGACATAAACGCAGTGCCGGCAATAAAACAGTTAAGCCATTTGCCTATAGTTGTCGATCCTTCACACGGTACCGGAAGATGGGGAATGGTATCATCAATTGCAAAAGCCGCTGTGGCTGCGGGTTGTGACGGACTTATGATAGAGGTTCATCCCACTCCTGAAGACGCTTTTTCGGACGGAGATCAATCGTTACTTCCCGAAAAGTTCAAGGATCTTATGACAGATGTATCGAAAGTCGCGAAAGCAGTTGGACGTAGTATCTAACCAGGTTAGAGGATGGGAGAGATGGATACAAAATTCAAAAAAATAGTCATTGTAGGTATGGGTCTTATCGGGGGTTCTTTAGGAAAGGCTTTAATAAAGAACGGTTCCGCCGAGGATGTTACGGGAATATGCCGAAGGCAGGTGTCTCTGGATAAAGCATTCGATGAGAATGCACTGCTCCACGGAGGCGTAGATAATTATGAAGAGGCCGTACCAGGTGCCGATATTGTGGTTATAGCTACGCCTGTTCACGTAATAAAAGACGTGCTTGACCGTTTAGCCAAGGTCATTAAGGATAAGAACGTAATAGTTACCGATGCCGGAAGTACAAAAAACGAGATCGTTAAACATGCCGAAAAATACAAAGATAAGTTCTCCTTTGTGGGATCCCATCCTTTAGCGGGTTCGGAAAAATCGGGGGTAGGGAATTCTTCCGCTGAACTTTTTAAAGGATCAGTTTGCATACTAACTCCAGCCGATGATTCTAAAGGAAAAGAAACGGAACTTATAAGCGCTATGTGGAAGGAAGCCGGCGTGGACACCATAGATATAATGACTCCTGAGAAACATGATAAGAACCTTGCTTTTTCCAGTCATCTTCCTCATATTGTGTCTTATGCTTTAGCAGGGACAGTAGAAAAAGAGTTTCCGCATACCATGGCGGCGGCGGGTTTCAGGGATACTACAAGGATAGCCAATTCGGAAGAAGGGCTGTGGAGCGATATCTTTATGAGCAATCGTGAAAATGTACTTGAAACTATTAGAAAGTACAAAGAAGTGCTTGAGAATATAGAAAGCAGTATACGCTCTCAGGATGAGGATACTTTGAAGAAAACACTTAAGAACTGTAGAGGAGTTTTAGATGATCTTTTTCCGGAAACCTAATGCAGTAGCAATAGACGGACCCGCGGGCAGCGGGAAAAGTACGATAAGCAGATTAGTGGCAGACCGCCTTGGGTATACATATGTGGATACAGGGGCTATGTATAGAGCCCTTACTCTGAAGGTCATGAAAAAAGGAATAGAATTCTCCGATGAAAAGGCCGTTTCGGACCTCTCAGCGGAAATAGAGATAAGGTTGTTACCTTCCGAAGACGAGAAAAGTACCATACGCGTCATGCTTGACGGCGAGGACGTGAGTTCCGATATCAGGATGATGCAGGTGACCTCGAATGTTAAATATGTAGCTAAAATTCCCAAAGTAAGAGGCAACCTGGTAAAACTGCAGAGAGAAATGGTCCGCGGGATGGACGGGTCTGTGATGGAAGGTAGAGATATAGGGACGGTTGTACTGCCCAATTCAAAATACAAGTTCTACGTAGATGCTTCATTCGAAGAAAGGGTCGAGAGAAGATTTGCCGAGATGCGTGCAAAAGGACTTCCTGCGACAAGGAGCGAAGTAGCTGACGACCTTAAACAAAGAGATCATACCGATAAGACCCGTAAAGTCGGTCCCTTAAAAAGGGCTGAAGACGCGGTTTATATAGACACAACTAAGATGTCGATAGAAGAAGTTGTAAATGAGATCGCGAAACACGTAAAATAGCTAACAGAAGCTAGAGCACCCTTCAATGTAGCTGGGGTTTAAACCCCAGCTACGATTGTGGATAACTAAAACTATGATGTATCATATCTCACGTTTTCTTCTCGGATTATTTTACAAAGCACTTTTAAAAGTAAAGATCATGGGAAAAGAGAACATCCCGGATGCGCCATATCTAGTAGTTTCAAATCATGCGTCATTGGCAGATCCTCCTTTTGTAGGTGAGGCCTGCAAGAAGGATGCAGTAGATTTTATGGCAAAAGCTGAACTTTTTGATTTTCCGGTATTAGGTTCTTGGACTCGTTCGGCAGGATGCATCAGAGTAGACAGAGGCGCCGCTAGCGCTAGGAGTTTAAAAGAAGCCATGAAACGGCTTGCCCTAGGACGAGTTGTAGCTATTTTTCCCGAAGGAAAACGTTCAGAAGACGGGAACTTGCAACAGGCAAAGAGAGGTGTGGGTTTTCTTATTGCTAAAGCGAAGGTCCCGGTGCTTCCAATATACATTGAGGGGTCAAATAAAGCTTTTCCCAAGGGTGGTCCGTTAAAGATCGGAACTCGGGTCAACGTGTATGTAGGTAAACCTATGATGCCGGAAGAATTTATCGAAGAAGGACAAGAGCTTGTTAAAGATTATGAAAAAGTTGCCGTGAAAGTTATGGACCGTATAGCGAGTCTTAGAAAATAGGGACAGTACCAAGCGAAGCGTGTGGACTGTCCCTATTTTCTAGTTTGTAGTTGGTAGTTCATAGTTCGTAGTTAAAATAGAGGCCTGGTAAAAAGACTGTTCACTGCTCACTGTTTACTGTTCACGTTACTATGCAAAGACCAGATTCTTGACTTTTTCATAAACGAAGCCATAATATTAAATAACATTATAAGATTCTATCTTCAAACTAATAAGCGAGGTATGTATGAAAGGTAATAGAATACTAGTCCTCATAGTATTGCTAACAGCGATTGCAGCATCTTTCCATTCAGTGATCTATGCACGGTCAAACAGTCCACTTGAATTAACACTTTCTCTAGATAAGAACGAATACAAAAAAGCTGACGGTATTGTTCTTAGCCTTTCTCTGAAAAATACCGGTAAAAAAGCGATATATGTTAATAAACGGTTCTTTCTGAACGGGGAAAGCATGTCCGCCGGAGAAAGAGATGTATACTTAACGGTTGAGTCTCCTAGTGGAGAGGATCTTCCCTGCAAAGTATCTGCTGAAACAGGATTGCCGCGCACTCAAGATTTTATCCTTCTTGAGCCGGGGGAAGAAGCTAAACTTGAAAGAGAAAAGAACATTAAGTATTTCTTTGATTTTGATGAACTTGGGAAATATAAGATAACGGCTTTTTATCAGAATGTACACGGGGAAGAGATAGGCGTGGATGCTTTTAAGGGTAAGGTCATATCAAAAGCGGTGATCATAACGATAGTGGAATGATAAAATGAAAAAACATATAAGATTGTTAATCGGTATGTTTGTTTTTCTTGCGGCTTTCTCTTGCGCTGCTGGCGCACAGCGCCAAGACCTAGATCTTTCTGTGAGCGATAATAGAATAGTCACAATAGACTACACTCTTTATGTTGACGGAAATACTGTTGCTGAAACTACCAGAGGTAAGAGTCCTCTCATATATGTTCAAGGTTCGGGACAACTGATGGAGTCACTTGAGAAAAATATTGAAGGTATGAAAAAAGAGCAGAAGAAAAATATAGTTCTTAAACCCGAAGAAGCCTTTGGTAATGTTCGTAAGGATTATTTTGTAGAAGTGTCTTTAGATAAAATACCCGAAGAGTACAGAACTGAAGGTAGCGAGCTTAAGGTTTTAGGGAAAGACGGAAAACCAATTAAATGCAAAGTAGATAAAATAAAAAAAGAAAAGGCCGTATTGGATTTCAATCATTCTCTGGCCGGAAAAACCCTTCGTTATAAAGTTGAGATAAAGGATGTTAAGGATAAAATGCAATTTGGATAGGATGGAGATATGATGCAGAAAAAACATATACGAACATCAATAATGACATTTTTGGTAGTGACTTTAGCGTTTTCCTATTCTTTCGGTGAAGAGAAAAAACCTAGGTTGTTTTCGGAACCGGATGTAATAGGTGAGGCTTTTGGTAAACCGGTCACAGATAAGGATTTTTTCTATTACTACAAAACTGCATCGCTTTTTTCCAGAGATAATAGGGAAGCTAAGACCGATGAAGAGGTGAGAGAAGAAGCGTGGCAGAATATGGTTTTTAGACGTGGAACGGAAGAGCTTGGACTTGAGGTTACGGATGAAGAGGTTGAAACTGAGATCTCACGTCTTGTTGCCGAAAAGGGAATCGAATATGGTACAAATGAATATGACGTTTGGGTTATTACACAAATCAAGGATGAAACGGATACCTTTGAAAACCGAATAAGAGACCTTCTTGCTATAAACAAACTTATGCAACTCAAGGCTAATGCCGATGTCACCGTCACGGATGAAGAAATAAAACAAAAATTTCTAAATCAGTATAATTCGCTTGAGAGTGAATATATAAGATTTGAGAACAAAGAAGAGTCTGAAAAGTTTCTCGAGAAAGTCAAAAAAGATCGTAGTTTGTGGAAAAAAACTTACGATGAAAAAAAAGAAGAAGGGCAAAAAGGCGCCACATGGATAAATGTGATGTCTTTAGAAGCGTTAATAGATCTTTGGAAAATACCTAAAGAGGATGCATACCGTATACTGGGCAGTGAACAGGGAGACTTTATAGTAGGTGAATTCTTTTATGGGGATGCGGTTTTTAGGCTTCTGAGAAAGAAAACCGCTGACATGGAAAAGTTTGATGAAAAAAAGAAAGAATACTACAAAAAAACAATGACCAATACTAAAAAGAGAAAGATCTCCAAGGAGTATTTCGATGATCTCATAGGAAGGGCAGATGCCAGAGATTATATACTTGAGGACAGACAAGCCAAAAAGGTGGAGGATATGAAGAAAAGATCAGTAGTTGCTTTCGAGACAAATCAGGGGACAATAGAAATCAAACTCTTTCCGGAAACGGCTCCTATGGCTTGCGAGAATTTTATAGGACTCATAGATAAGGGATATTATGACGGAATAATATTCCATAGGGTAATAAAAGACTTTATGATACAGGGAGGAGATCCTACCGGAACAGGTGCGGGAGGGGATTCTATCTGGGAACAGCCTTTTGCGGATGAAGTTAATGACGAGGTTCTTTTTGATAAACCCGGTCTTCTCGCGATGGCGAATTCAGGAGCTAACACCAATAAAAGCCAGTTTTTTATAACGACCAAGGCCACCCCATGGCTCAATAAAAAACATACCATTTTCGGGGAGGTTACCAAGGGATATGATGTTGTTCAGGCCATAGAACAGGTGGAGGTCGGCCCTGGAGACAAGCCTGTTGAAGAACAGAAGATAATTAAGACATATTTTGTTGAACAATGATAGGCACTACAAAAATAAAAGGCGAACCCTCTAGCATATGAGTCCTATAGCCATAGTTAATAGGCGTTACCTTAACTGTTAGTGTAGCATTGGCCCTGGCTCTTGTCAGGGTAGCTAAACTTACAGCCAGTCTTGATATAAAACGTACAGCTTCCGAATACAAATCTAATCAAAAGACATCAAAAATATCCGAGGTTCAAAGTAAGATAGGCGAGATTGTCAGCGCATCTTCCAATAAAAAAGAACTTATGCGAACCCTGGGTGACGTTATGGAGAAAGAGATCACTAAAAGTGTCGAGATGGTAGAGATGGCGGTTGCTCATAAGTACGAAGGCATACTGGAGGAGAAGGGCTCGTAGTGGTCGACAAAAAGGGTAAAGTGCTTCTTATGAATCCCGCCGCAGAAAAACTTCTGGATACTAAACGTGAAGACAAAATAAACAAATCCCTCTTATCGGACCTTAAAGACGGGCAAATGGTATCGTTAAGCAAAGACGGAAAAAGAGGGACGAAAACAGTAGAGTATGAAAGTACCGATAACGAGACAATAAAGACCATAAAGTCATCAAGCGCCGTAGTCCAGGACGAAAACGGACATACTGTTGGAATGGTTTCGGTTCTAACCGACATGACCAAGCAAAAAGAACTGGATCAGATGAAAACCAATTTCATAAATACCGTGACACATGAGTTTCGTACGCCTATAGTGGCTATGCAGAAATCTATACAGGTAATGTTAAGCGGAGCTACCGGAAGCATGAACGAGGCTCAGAATAAATTTCTGGCCATAGCTAAACGTAATCTTGAGAGATTGAACCTGCTGATAGATGATCTCTTGAATCTGTCAAAACTCGAGGAAAATAAAATTACTATGGATGTGAAGGAATATTCCGTGGAAGACGTGATAGAAGACATAACAGAAACCGTTGGAACATGGATAACATCTAAATCCATTACTATAAATAAGGAGTTCGAACCAAATCTGCCTAAACAGAAAATGGATCCAAACAGAATAGCTCAAGTGCTTAATAATCTTTTAAGCAATGCTATAAAATTCACTCCAGAAGGAGGATCTCTTACTGTTCGTACCAAGTCTGTAGTGGGAGGTCTGGTTGAAATAAGCGTAGCAGATAGCGGTATAGGCATGTCAGAAGAGGAATGTGTGAAAGTCTTCGATAAATTTTATCAGATCGGAGAAAGGACGACGACTGACATTACGGGAACAGGATTAGGACTTCCGATCGCGAAAGAAATAGTCGAACTTCATGGTGGTAAGATCTGGGTGGAGAGCGAGAAAGGGAAAGGATCAAGATTTATTTTTACATTACCCGCAGCATAAGGGGTATAAACGAATAGCCTATTAGAAAGTAAGAGGAGGATAGGAATGGACACAAAAATAAGTATACTTATGATAGATGATGAAGAAGATTTTACCGAGCCCATGGCATTTTGGTTAAGGTCTAAAGGCCATGAAGTGAGTACCGCGCCTAGCGGTGAAGCTGGGGTTGAGGCCATAAAGAAAACAGCTCCTGATATAGTTTTTCTTGATATTTTTATGCCTGTAATGAACGGGGTTGAAACACTTAAACGTATACGCCAGGTAAACGAAGATATTCCTGTTATTATGCTTACTTCCGCTGTTGTCGAGAATGTTCAGGAAGCCTATTCTATGGAGGAACTTAACAAGCTCGGAGTATCCGGATTCTTTAAGAAAAAGGACAGTTTTGAAGAACTAGCGAGACTTCTTGAGATAACCCTTAGATTGCATAAGAACATAAAGCGTCCGGAGAGCGAATGATCGGTCGATCCTCAGGGAGAAACCTTTTTATTTGTATGTTATCGGCAGGCATAGTTTTATGCTGCATGTCAATAACCGTGAAATGTTCGGCTCAGGAAGTAGATATGAGCCGAAGCAGTTATGATGCCGAAAGAGGAGAACGTACTGTAAACGGCCTGAAATTCTTTATAGCAGAAGACAGACGTATGGTCAGTAACGGACAGTATATAGAGCCGGAAACCCTAGATAAATATCTTGGCAGAAAGTTTGATAAAATGTACGAAATGTTTGATAATGTAGCAAGCATACTTTCCCGAGTTGAAGAGAGATTATCCAAGCTTGAATCTTCAGTGGACAAACTCTCTCAACAAACCCAAGCCAACACGCTCCAGTCCGGAGAAGAGATTAATCCGTAGGGGCGGGGTTCCCCCGACCTATACTCTAATTGTTCCACGACAATATTCCTTTAAAAGGGCGGGGAAACCCCGCCCCTACAACGTTTGACTTCTATCTCTTTAATTAATAAAACATATTGCAATATATATCGAAAAAGTGTAGAATATTGGCTCGACCTGGGCTCTTGGGTCCACCTATAGGGACGATCGGTTAAACCCTTACGGGGTTTGAACATGCGATCGGGGTTAGAATCTTAAAAAAGGAGTTGGTTTGGTGATGGAGAGAGAAAATGAAAAAGGGTTCGATAGTGATGAATCCGCGAAATTGGATGAAGAGCTTGCTCTTCTGTATGAGAACAGCATAGTTGATCTAAAAGAAGGTGAGATCATTAAGGGTAAGATCGTGCAACTTACTGAAAAGGAGATCCTTGTAGATATAGGATACAAATCTGAAGGAAGTGTTTTTAAATCGGAAGTACCTGATTCGGATACACTTACGGTAGGTGACGAGATAGATGTTATGCTGGAATCCAAGGAAAATGACATGGGAATGGTTGTTTTGTCTCATGAAAAAGCACGTAGATACAAGAGCTGGCAGAATATCATAGAGAACCATAGAGAGGGAGACATAATGGAAGGTAAGGTCTCCAGGAAGGTAAGAGGCGGGTTCATGGTCGATGTAGGCATGCAGGCATTCTTGCCGGCTAGCCTTTCGGTTATGCAGGAATTCGGAGGTCCTGACAGCATAGTGGGACATAAGCTTGAATTCAAAATAGTTAAAATAAATGTACCTCGTAAAAATATCGTTCTTTCACGTAAAGAAATAGTTGATGATCAGCGGCGTGATGAGAAAAAGGCTATGCTTGAGGTCTTGAATAAAGGAGACCTTGTTAAAGGTGTGGTAAGAAATATAACAGATTTCGGAGCCTTTATAGACATCGGAGGAGGCATAACGGGTCTTTTGCACATAACTGACATGAGTTGGGGACGTATAAATCATCCTACTGAGATCGTTAAGATCAGTGATGAATTAGAGATAAAAGTTCTGGATTTTGACAAAGAAAAAGTTAAAGTTTCTTTGGGTCTTAAACAAAAGACTTCAAATCCATGGGAAAATATCGATGAAAAGTATCCCGGAGGCGCTGTTGTAAAAGGAACGGTAGTTAACATAATGCCTTACGGTATATTTGTAGAATTGGAAAAAGGGATAGAAGGTCTTATCCATATTTCTGAATTTTCATGGTCAAAAAAATACGGGCATCCCAGCGAAAGATTTAAAATGGGAGACGTGATAGAAGCCATGGTTCTAAAGTCTGACCAGAACAGCCAGAGACTTTCTCTAGGTATAAAACAATTAGGGGATGATCCTTGGGTAGGCGTAGCTTTACGGTATAAAGTGGGGGACCAGATCAAGGGTAAGATAGGGGCTGTAACAGATTATGGCGCTTTCGTTGAATTAGAAACGGGAGTGGAAGGGCTGGTACATGTTTCTGATCTTTCATGGACGAAACGTATAACACATCTTAAAGACATCCTTAAAAAAGACGAGGAGATTGAAGCTATTATTCTGAACGTAGATGAAGAAAACAGGAGAATAGCATTAGGCGTAAAACAGCTTATGACAGATCCTTGGGACGAGATCATTAAGAAGTATCAACCGGAAGCTGAACTGGAAGGAAAAGTAACGAATATAACCAATTTCGGTGTATTCGTGGAACTTGAGGAAGAGCTTGAAGGTTTGCTTCACGTTTCTGAAATAGGATTAAAAACTACTGAACGGATGGAAGAGAAGTTTAAGATGGGGGACGCTATTAAAGTCAAGATTCTTCATATTGACGGCGTTCAGAAAAAGATAGCATTAAGCACAAAAGGTATAGCCGGACAACCGGACGATGCAGAATCTAGTGAGGAACCGGCAGCACCTGTTCAGGATGAGAAAGCTGAAGAGGAAAAGAAAACAGATGAAACAGCTGCTCCCGTAGATGAACCCGCAGCGGAGCCCGAAGAACAGAAGGAAGAAAAATCTGATGAGGGTGTAGCAGCACCGGAAGAAAAGAAAGAAGAGAAGGTTGATGAGCCTACAGTAGCACCGGAAGAAAAGAAGGAAGAAAAAGCTGAAGAGACTGTTGTTCCTGCTGCTGAGGCTACAGTAGCACCGGAAGAAAAGAAAGAAGATGAAGCTGCTTCAGATGAAAAAGCACCTGCTGAGGCAGAGGAAGAGAATAAAGAATAGATAGAACGCGATAATATAGCGATAATAAAAAAGGGATGTCTCCTTACGGAAACATCCCTTTTTTTATTGGGAACAACGTAGGGGCGGGGAAACCCCGCCCCTACATTCCATCAACCATACCCCTACACTTTACCCTTTTATTATAACCCTCGATGTTATATCATAATGAATGTTATAACAGTTGCCATATCAATTACCATACCGCCGAAGGAGGATGCTATGCCTAGAAATTATAAAAGTATCAAGAAGACCGCTTTAAAGAACGTATCTGAATTTATGTGTACGGCTGCGAGGACTGCTCCGAAAACTCGAGGGAAAGATAATCTTGTAATAAGTCTTTTGTCTGAAGCCGATAAGAAAAAAGTTGTTACCCAGATGAAGAAAATATCCAAGAGGGATAATCGCCCAAGCTGCGGACGGGATGCTAATAATCTGAAAAATGTTGATGATATTATGATCATTGCCACAAAAAAAGCGGTACTTGGCCTAGACTGTGGTTTCTGCGGATACGCTTCATGCAAGGACCTTGCTAAAACAAAGGGCGTTTGTGCTTATAACTCAATGGATCTAGGTATAGCGCTGGGATCAGCCGTGTCTGTCGCATCGGCTTTCCATGTCGATAACAGGTTGATGTTCTCCATAGGAAAAGCCGTTATTGAACTTAACCTTCTTGGGAAAGGTATAGTTCAGGCAATAGGCATCCCGCTGTCGGTTACCGGTAAGAATCCGTTCTTTGACAGGTAACTGGGTTCAGAAGAACCATACTTAGTTGACCGGGGTTGTTTAAAATGAAAAAATGAAATAGGAAGTAAGGAGAAAAACAGTATTACTTTGAGTGCAAGGTATAAAATGATATCCTGCAAAATAAAAAACAGTACAGTAGTATTATTTTTTTTGATTTTCACGGCAGTCATAGGCGCCGTGATGGCCATTGCGGCTATATCAAGCCCGGAAGAAAAGAAACTGACGCTTAAAGAAGCCAGGGAAATGATAAATGGTTCTGTATGGGAAATTGAGCTCAAGGAGACGGCAACCGGCAAAAAGCAGAACGAAAGCAAGGATACGTTGAGGTTTACGGAGAACAGGATAGTATCCGATATGATGAAAGCTAAAGGGTTCGCGCCGACCAGTTTCACGGTCAGGATCAAAGAGCCGGACAGGGTCATATGGGAGACTATGCAGACAAGCGAGAAAAAAGGTACAGCTTTCTGGCGCGGCGAACTTTCGAACGGACGGACCATGACAGGCGTACTGAGCTGGCATATCAAAAAGAACAAGGTCAGGGATTATTATTTTACAGGCGATTATTCCGGAAAACCGGATACCGGAAAGATAGCGGGAGAAAAAAAATGAAAATAGAACGCTGCTTCATATCCTTGATATGCGCCGTTCTGATAGCGGTCGGTTTTTCTTCCCGAGCTCACTGCGCGAACAAGTTTGAGAGGAAGGAAAGCGCGGCAACCGGGAAGAATGCGGGCACGCTTATCGTATATACGCCGGGTGTGGATTATGCGCCTATACCCGATGATTGGAACGTTGGGGATACCACTAAAGCCATCAAATGGAAAGCTGACGGTAATATAAGCAAGGTATGGATAGATGTATGGGACGGGGCACGGTGGATAGCTTTCACCGATTCTGCGGGAGAGGGACTCGATGCGGGCAACGGTACGGTCGAAACAATAACTGTGGGTAACTGGTTAAAGTATGCCAGGGTGCCCGACATAAAGAGTAATGTGTGTAAGATACGTGTCAAGGACCATCCTACCAGACCGGTCGTCGAGGATGAATCCGAAGTGTTCAGCATATATCCGACCATAACGGGGGTTACTGTAATGCCTTCGGCGGGGGATGAAGGGTCGGATCCCGTCATATGGAGGGCAGGGCTTCCCGATCAAACAGTTACATGGACCGAGAACTATATATTCGAGGATGATCTGATCGGCACCGTGCAGATATACTTTTCACCGACCGGAGAGCTCGGTCTGCCTGGTATTTTAATAAAAGACGGTGTCAGAACGCACGAGAGGTGTTCAACGATCACTGCTCCGACGGATCTCAGTTGGGAAGAAGCTGCCATACGGGTAAGAGATAAGGATGCGGGTTTCCGGGATAAGATCTACGGGGATTCTACCGAGTTCAGGGTGCTGGGAAGAGTTATATACGGTGCGTCACCCGCTTCGGGAGATAACTGGCGCATAGGGGATACGGATAAGACCGTTACATGGACCGCATACGGCGACGAGATGACCAGCGTGGATATCTATATAGATTACGGATCGGGTTTTGTGTACCAGAAAACGGAACCCGTAATTCCCGGTTCCCCGAATTCATGGGTATATGATGATATCTCGGCTGAGGTTGAAGGTGTAGGCGATTATGTAACTGAAAACGCCGTTATACGCATAGCGGATTCCGACGCTAACCGTTCCACCGAAACGCAGTATGATTCACCTACGTTCAAGATAGCCGGTAAGTTCGAGAATGTTCAGGTGGAGCCCGTGGAACAGGTCGAGAATACGGAAGTTGTGGCGGGCCTCGCGGCGACGATAACCTGGACAAAGACCGGTGCGGCGATAACGGATGCCGTTATACAATATTCAAAGAACGCGGGAACGAATTGGCTCAATATCACTAATGATGTCGAGGATGACCTTACTACGGTTACCAATACCGAAAATTATAGTTGGGTACCCCCGGCAAATGCCATAACAGACGCGTGTTTAGTAAGGATATTCGACCCCGACAATACTTCCGCTATGGGACAAACTTCGAGTTTTATCATTACCTCAAAATGTAAAGTACTTCAGCCCGACGTTAACGATTCCTGGGGCGCGGGTACTCAACAGACAATTACATGGCAGAAATGGGGAGATTTCGCGACAGTCAACATAGATTACCGACCCGATGACCAGACATCATGGAGCCTTCTGACAACATCAGGCGCGGTAGAGTCCTGTCAGGACGAGATGGACGGGCTTGGTGATACTCTTAATGGCAGTTGGTTGTGGCATATAGAATCAAACACCGTACTTTCCGCTACAGCGGAGATCAGAGTGATCGACGCGGTCAACTCAACCGCTACTCTGGCAGGGATATCAGAGCAGTTCACGACAAAAGGCTCTTTGCTGGTACAGCTTCCGGACGGCAATTCTGATTATCTCGCGGGGAATACGGCTGAGGTCATAAGGTGGGAACGGTTCGGAAATATCTCGGGGGTAAAGATATTTCTGTCCACTGACGGGTCAAGTTATCCTCCTGCACCCATAACCGGTTTTGAAAATGTCGTATTCGAGGGCGCGGAAACCGTACACGAAGAGAATTGGACCCCGCCTGAAATAGTCGGGACAACGTACAGGATAAAGGTGCAGGACGTTGATAACGCTCAAGTCGAAGGAGAATCCGAACTGTTCAAGGTCAAGGGCGTTCTGCAGATAACCATGCCTGGTGCGCAGCAGCCGACATGGGCGGTAAGTGAAGCTAGGACGATCACCTGGGATGTTCAATACGGCAATATGGCTAATGTGAGGATAATCGGTTCCCGATCGGGTAATTTCACCGGCGGCGCGGATGAATTCACCGTGGTGTCATCAACCGACGCCGATAATGTAACGGCTTTTGACGGAGGGAATACTCCGGTGGCGCGCGGGTCATACGAATGGAACATATCGGAATACGCGCCTTCTATCATCGGTGACGCCGTTAAATTAAGGGTGATGGACGCTAACACAACGGACTTTGATGTAAAAACGACTTCTACTTTAAGGTTCACTATCACCGGCCATATAACCGTGGATTCTTCGGCGGAAGGGAGTGAGTGGCGCGTTACAGACACGGATAAGACCGTTGCTTGGACATGCGACGGTGAAGTTACCGATGTTAATATACAGTTCTCAAAGAACGGTGCCGCGGGACCATGGACGACTATAGCTTCTAATGTCGCCTCTACCGCAGGTAGCGGTAACACATGGTCTACGGCGAACTGGGTCGGCGGTAGCGGTGTGCAGGACGCTAAATCGGCGAATTGTATGATACGGGTGATAGATAATGAGTTAGGTGTATACGGTGATTCGGCCGCGTTCAAGGTATATCCCACTATAATTGTAGGTAATGTCTCGGATTCCGGAGACAATGCCCCGCCGCTGCGCGCGGAAACAACAGGGAACAAAGTGCATTGGACCACTCCGGGAAGCGCGACGGTTACTAGTGTGGATATTTACATAGATTTTAACGACGGCGCAGGAGGGTATCTTGCACAGCTTCAGGATAATTGGGGTGCGGGTTCCCCGTGTGACGGGATATCTCTGCCTACTACATTATCTGAGGCCGCCAGGCTTAAAGTTGTTGACAACACGATAACGGAAGTATACGGCGTTTCCTCATCCTTCGCTGTGCACGGGACGATAACAGCAAATACTCCCATAGTGGACTGGACAATAGGAAGTGAACAGAGTATAACATGGACGCATAAGGGAGATATCAGCCAGGTCAATATATATGTGGATTATGATGACACCGGAGGATACCAGCAGATAGCCGCGAATGCGGACGCTTCAGGTGAAGCCTGGACATGGCCTTCGGTGGTTGATAACGCGACCGACGCGGCAAAAATAAAAGTGGAAGACGCCGATTCTAACCGTAGCGCGGATACATACGGTGAAACCGGTGAATTTAATATAGTAGGCAGTTTTACCATTCTTACTCCCGGGACGGGAGAGACTGTGACTTATGGCTCGCCTTTTGATATTACGTGGACACCTAACGGTACATCGGTAACGACGGTGGATATTACTTATGACATTGACGGATCCAACAGTTGGCAGACGATAACTACCGTCCCTGTCGCGAACACCGGGAACCCGGCGTCATATTCATGGACGCTTCTTGATATGGTTTCGACGGCAAACGCGCGTATCAAAATAGAGGCTTCCGATCCCACTGATCCGGCGACACCCGCCATATCGGGAGGGACTAATCAACCGGGCCTTTTTGCGATACAGGGTGATATCACTTTCGGGAATTCGCCTGTTCCGGGCGCGCCATGGGAAGTGGGTACTACCGGAAATAGTATAGAGTGGACGCTTGACGGCAAAGTGGATAATCTGGATGTTATTTATTCCAAGGATAACGGGTCGGATTCGTTCGCGTATACGATAGCTTCTGATCTTGACAGCACGACTTACGCTACCGGATATTCATGGAACATACCTACGAATCAGGATATTTTGTCCGATGGCCTCGGTTTGATACGAGTTAAGGATTCCAATTATTCAACGGTTTTTGATGATTCGCCGAATTTCTCGATAAGAGGCATTCTATCGGGATTCGATATAGGATTTCCGGCGGATGCGGGTACATATCCGAATGTCCTTCGTGTCGCGGAAGACGCCACGATAACGTGGTCGCGTACAGGGCGTACAATGGGTAATGTATGTATAAGGTACTCTACCGACAGAGGCGTGACATGGCCGTCAGGCAAGGTCATATGTACCATGGCTTCAGGTAACGGAGCTACAGGTTATGCGTGGAGTGTTGAGGATGACATTGTCTATAACAACGGTATAGACGCGGGCGTGATAGTTAGGATTGAAAGTGTTGATGACACCGATGTCTATACCGAGTCGGGGATACTGTCCATTGTGGGTCGCATACAGATAGACGATCCTGAAGTACAACAGCCCACGTATGTGGTCAGTAGTACTTCGGAAGTCATTAAATGGACGCCTACGGGTACATTCACTAACGTTGTTATAGATTTTAATACGGAAAGCGATTTCTCGGGCGCGGGTGGTACGGTCACTCCGGCTACTAGCAACTCCGCTTCAGGAGTACAGGGATCACATATATGGTCACAGGTACCCGATTTTATAGATGGTACACTTTACATGAGGGTCGCGGACGCCGCGTACCCGGCGCTGGTTAAAGATGTCTCTGCAAGTCCTTTCGCTATACAGGGTTCTATTACTGCTGTTTCCAAACCCGTAACGGATGAAGTGTGGTATATTGGAGATACGAACAGGACTGTGGAATGGACATGTAACGGTAGTATATCCAAAGTTGAAATAGCGTTCGCTAAAGGTACGGATGACCCCGCGACAGCGTTCTACACGGTCATTTCCCCCGCGGGCGGAGTTGATTCCGGTGACGGGACATATACCTGGACAACAGATAATTGGGACGCCGCATCGGCGTTCAACGGCGGGGTGGCCGACGCCAAGAGTGACAAGTGCTATATAAAGATAAAGGATATTAACGACACTACGGTTCCAGCGAAATATTCCTCAAAATTCACTATAAAACCGAAAGTGACCGTGGAGAATGTTCCGACATGGACAGCCGGGACCAAAGACGAGGTGGAGGCGCATGAAGTTACATGGAGCATGCCCGGAAGTACGGTGGCGAAAGTACGCATAGATCTTTCTTATGACGGCGGCAATACTTGGCCGGTGAACCTTGCAAGCGGGGTACCGGAGAACAAGGCCATGCCGTATACTTTGCCCAAAACCCTGCCCGATACTCTCAGCCGGGACGCCGTGCTAAAAGTGTCGGATAATGACGCGTTGTACAGCGGCCTTGTCAACAAAAAAACAGGTTCGTTCAAAATTATAGGCGGATTGACACTATTGCAACCGGCCGCAGGCGTTAACTGGGAAGCGGGAACGACTGAACAGATAACGTGGGTACCATACGGTAACATGGGAGGGAATGTTTATGTATATTACAGGTATGACGGCGGAGAATACGGCCCTTTGCCTGCCGTTCCCACAACGGCATCGAGCGGTACGTGTGACTGGCTGGTTCCGGACCGTGTATCCGGGGATGTCCGGGTATTGATAAGGGACGCTTTAAGGCCGAACGATACATTCGATGAATCTTCAGCGTTCAATATAACGGCAAGGTTCGATATAACGTATCCCGAGAACGGCGATGTTATTATGGCGGAAGACCCCATAAATATTATCTGGAATAAGTACGGGATATTATCCCTCACTCATGTAAAACTGGAATATACGGCAAATAACGGATCCGATTGGCATCTTATAACGGACGGGGTAGACGACGGCGGAGGTTCGGACCTCCTGGTCGCGAATACCGGAAGCTGTTCGTGGATACCTGACGCCGGTCTTCTGTCAAACGAATGCCGTATACGCGTAAGTGAGCCCGATAATCCGGCTTCGGCAAATGAAGGTGCGGGTGTATTTACCATAAGAGCCGGGATCACCGTAACGGCACCGGTATACAGCGGGAATGATATCATATGGGACGTCGGATCTTCGCATGACATAGCGTGGTCATACAAAGGGGACTTCCCGAATGTGCTGATATATTATTCGACCGAAGGCAGTCTGGGTCCATGGACACTCATAGACGAAAGAGCGTCCATATACCCTTACGGACCGGGTGACGGTGATAACGATGACAAGAAAGGCCTGTATAGCTGGACATTGCCGGAGACCACACCTCTCAGTACGAACGCATATATAAAAGTGGCTAAATCCGACGAACGGGACATGGTCTTCGGTTTATCGGACCGGGTGACGTTCAAAGGCAATGTTATCGTAGAACGGCCGAAACCTTCGATTATCGCCGCGGACGCGATTAAACATGTATACGGAGGGAGATCGCCGCAGTATTGTTACATCGACTGGACAGTATCCGGGAAGATCGAGAATATCGTTATCCAGTATACAACGGACGATATAAGCTGGAAGACCATAGATACCGTAAAAACTTCCGAACGGACGGATTATAACTGGGCAATACCCGGTACTGACCCGGACATTATAGGTACCGGTAGGAAGATAAAGGTATATGACGCGGATAATCAGGCCGATACTTACGATATATCGGAAGACTTTGAGATAAAAGGCGGGATATTGCTGGAGTATCCTACATTGGGCGGCGGTGAGGTATTTGTTGTCGGCGCGGAAGAGAATATACAGTGGAAACCTTACGGAAATTTCCCTGGTAACCGTGTAAAGATATCCGGGTCGACGGATAATTTCACATCGGATATATTTACAATAGCCATAAGGGCGGCCGGCATGCACGGAGAATCTCAGGCCTATACCTGGAACGTTAAGGACGTTACATCGGGGGACCTGTCTTTGAGTGCTAATGTGAAAGTACGTGTCGAGGATGCCGATGACGCAACGGTAGTTGATACTGGCGGTTTAATGACGATAAATGGCGCCTTGACCATAAACACACCCTCCGAGATATGGTACGTGAACGATACCGACAGAAGCATTACGTGGAATTACGACGGGCCAATACAGAGAGTTGACCTGTATATACGCGACGCTAAGGATACCGCGTGGATACCAATAGCTGCCGGGGTGGATTGCGGACTGAAAGATTACAGCGGGTTCACGGTACCCGATGCCATAAGCGATACATCAAGATTAAAGATAAAGGATCCCGATGACGTTACCGGTACAGTTGAGGATATAAGCGGCGATTTTATCATACGAGGAAAACTGGCTTTCCGGGCGGATAAACCCGCGCTCGATCAGAAATTCATAGTAGGCAAGGAAAAGCCGGGTCATGATAACACTATATTCTGGGACATGGACGGCACGTTCACGACAGTAGAGATAAGGTATTCGACCGACGACGGATCGACTTTCCCCGCGGACAACATAATAGCGCGGAGGCACAACGCGTATAATCCTTATAAATGGGATCCCGTAGAGGATGATATAAGCTCAGCGGTCAAGTTCAAGGTTATCGACGAATGTGACGCCGATAACGTATACGCGATATCCCCAAGGGTACAGATCAAGGGTAGTATCGATATAACCGGTCTTAAGGATTATGACGATTCCGTAAAGGTAGGGGATGTGTTACGGATAAGCTGGCATAAAAAGGGCCGGGGCATGCGATCCGTGGACATAACATATTCCACGAACGGCGGGGATGACGGATACCCTCATACCATAGTGAGTCACCGGGACTCGACTGACAGCCCTTACGCGTGGAAAGTCTCGGCGACCGATCCGCTTTCACCTTCGACCGTTATCAAGGTCGCCGACCATGATGACCCCGGAGAGACGTTCGCTATATCGCCTGCATTCCGGTTGAAGGCTGATTGGGAATGGAACGAAAGTTCGGGTAACGGCGACCCCGCAGGTAAGGTCTGGATAGTCGGCGATGAGGAAGTGTTTGAATGGACAACAGCGGGGAGAGTTAACAACGTACGTATAGATTACGATGTTGAAGGAGACGGCATATGGGAAGACCCGCCTATAGCGGCGAGTGTAGCCAATACGGGGACATATACCTGGACCGTTCCGGATATAGCGCATATTTTTTCCGAAAGGGTAAAGATCAGGATATCCGATGTTAACGATAGGGATTCCGAACTCGAATCCGGAAAATTCAAGATAAGGGAATACCTGAATATTACTTCACCTGTTGCGGGTGACGAATGGGACGTGGGATCCGGTCATCCTATTCAATGGGAATACAGGGGGCCGATCAGCGAAGTCGATCTTTATTACGCTTATGACGGAGAAGGGTATTCAGGGAACAAGATAAATTCCACGCCGTTAGCGGCGGATTCGGGGTCCGCGGGGTATTTATGGGAAATACCCGACCGTATATCCGGTAATATCACGGTAAAGGTAGTGGATGCGCTCGATGCTGCGGTATACGGTGAGTCGGGAGTTCTTTCGATAAGAGGCATAATAGAGATGGACCGGCATCCCGTATCGACCGATCATTGGGTACTCGGAGACAAGGAAACCGTATCCTGGACAAAGACAGGAACAATACCCGCTGTCAGTATAGAACATTCGCCGACGGGCCTTCCTCGGGATTACACGGTTGTGCCCGGCGCGGAAAATCTGGAAGGGACGACGTTCCTGTGGACCATACCCGACAGGATAGGAGTTCATAACAGGGTGCGTATAAAAAATGCCGACCCGGCCAAACCCTCGGCGGCAGCCGTATCGGACGAATTTCGGATAGCGCCGCGTCTGGAATTAACGTTCCCGCAAGCCGGTGAAGTGGTTACGGCTAATTTAGCCACGGACGGCGAGCCTCTTAAATACAAGATAGAATGGTTTCTCGACGGGACGATGAGTAAAGTAGAGCTTCTGTACTCTTATGACGGAGGAGATTTCGAGGTTATACAGGGAGCGAACCGCCTTGATGCGGAGACCAGTCCCGGATCGGGTATCGGAGAATTCTTATGGACGGTACCCAGTACCATTGAAAGCGCGAATGTCGTGGTCAAGGTAAGAAGTAAGGATGCCGGACAGACCGACGTCGAGGACGATTCGGAACCGTTCACGATAGCGGGCCGGTTCGATCTGACTTCCCCGGACGGAGGCGAAATATATGATATCGATGATATTGTGCCTATACAATGGGTGACACGCGGGGCATATGTTGATTATGACGCTAAACTTAAATATTCCACCAATGGCGGGTCGACATATGATTTTACGATCACTCCCGCAGGCGGAGTTCCCGCGGGCGATCAAGTGTATAACTGGACGATACCGGACAATATTTCCGACGCGGTAAAAATCAAAATATCCGATGAGGACGAACTGGCTTACACGATATCCGATGAATCCCGGGAGACTTTCGGGATACGCCCAAAGATAGAGATTCTAAGGCCTACATCAAATGATATCTGGATAGTCGGGGACCAGGAAGTTGTGCAATGGTACACGCACGGGTCGGTAGAAACCGTTAAGATAGAATTTTCCGTAGGAGGGGTATTAGGCGCCGGTCCCATTATAGCGAGCGTAGATTGTGATACTTCGGATTACGCGGGAACGGGTGAGCCCGATGGATACGGCCAGTACCTATGGACACTTCCAGTCGACGCCGTCGGGAAGGACAATGTCAGGATAAAGATAACCGGTCTCGGGAATAAGGATGTAACGTCTGAAAGTGATTTTTTCACCGTGCGCGGCGGATTCGGTTTTATCGACAGATCCGGAGAGAATGACGACAGTCCTCTTTCTTCCGCGCGCTGGGCGGTAAATTCCAACAAGACCATTAAATGGACGACTTCAGGCAAGATAGATACGGTACATGTGTATTATACCGATGACGGTACCGATCCCGCGACTGCTAACTGGTACGAACTCACCGATCCCGTTACGGGGATAGCGAATACCGGGCGATATCTATGGACAGGCGTTACCAATACGGTGGATTCCGATTACGCAAGGATAAAGATAGCCGATTCTCTGGATGCGGATGCCGTTGGATATTCGGAATTTTTCACAATACATGACATGATCTATCTGGACCGGTCAAATGATACCGATGACCCGCGGGACGCTAAAACATTGCTTGTGGGGGATACCGAGGATATTAAATGGCATACCGAAGCAAAAGATACCGGAGGGACCGGGATAACCGCCGTAAAGATAGAATACTCCACTGACGGTGGGGAAACATGGATCTCTCCGGCGATAACGGATTCCACGGATAACGATGGCCTTTACGTATGGCAGGTACCCGACGCTATAGGTACCCGGGTAAAGGTAAAAGTATCCGATGCGGATGACAGCCTGGTGGAAGACGTATTATCGAACGACTGTTCGATCAGGCCTGAAATTACCTTAACGCAACCTGATCCTTCAAGCACATGGTATTCGGGCAATGAAGAAACTATCTCATGGGCCACGTCGGGGAACGTGCCGAATGTTGAGATATATTATTCCACGGATAATGGCGGCAGCTGGTCGCGGGTCCGGGATGAAGTCATCCCGATAGAGACATGGCCGTATCCCAACGACGGTTCTTTTGAATGGAAAATACCTGATATCGTCAGGACGGATCAGGCCATTATCAAGGTAGTTTCGGCAACGGACCGGAACGCGTCCGGGGAAACGGCCCTGTTCAATATCAAGGGTCGACTTACGATTAATTATCCGACCGATACGGGTGAAGTTTTCAGATGCGGAACATCCGAGACCCTGATGTGGTCAACGGACAGTATTATACCGACAGTCGGGCTTAAATACTGGTATTCGGGTTCCTGGCACGATATCCTTAATCGGGCAGGCGGTATCCCGCACGTTAACGGCGGTTCTTTTGACTGGGCGGTTCCCGATATTAGGTCCGGTGACGCGAAGATACAGATCTATGATCTGGGAGGCCCCGACGTGAAAGGCGAATCACGGAACGTTTTCGATATCAAACCCAGACTGGTATTCGAAGACGTTGACGAACCCGTAGGGGGAGAGATATATCTCTGCGGAACGCCGCAGACAATAAGCTGGACGACTTACGGACCGGTAAATAATGTAGATATCGAATATTCTAAAGAAGATATGGCAACCTGGGTTTCTCCGGCAATAACGGCTTCCGAACCTAACTCGGGTTCGCACAGTTGGACCATCCCTGACTCTGTATCAGGGGACTGTTACATAAGGATAAAAGATTCAAGCGATGCCGCCGGTACGTTCGCCGTTTCCGGCAAGTTCCGTATACGCACCATGATAAGCCTGATAAGACCTGACGGCGGCGTACAGGTAGGTGTTTCTGAAAAAGTAGAGATCAAATGGGAGCAGATCGGCGATACCGATGATATATACCTCTATTATTTCGATGACCTTGCAGGTGTTCCTCTTCCCATAGACGGTAGTACCGGCATAATGGCGAACCCCACGGAACATTCGTACTGGTGGACGGTACCCGATTTCATTAACGGTAATGTCAAGATCGGAGTAGCGGACCCCAATGATGTTGCCGGTACAAAAGACGAATCCGCTGCGGTCTTTCCCGTAACGGCTACGTTCACTGTAACCAGCCCGGACGGCGGCAGTAAATGGAATATGGGGGACACTTATCCCATAAGCTGGGTATGGACCGGTACGGTAGACAATATGAACCTGTACTATTCTATGAACGGTGTAGATTACAACCCTATAATACTCCTGACGGACCTGGCGAGCGACCCCGATAAGATGTACACATTTGACTGGTACATCGATCCCGTTATAATCACCGCGCCTTCACCGGACTTCTATATAAAGATAGCCGATTCTCTGGATGCGGATAACGCTTACGGTGTGTCGGATAAAGCTGAGATACGCGCGGATATCACGTTAGATCACGCGCCTCTTTCGGAAGACAGGTTATGATCATGAAAACATTTTCTCTTATATTAATGCTTATTTTTAGTTGCCGTTCCTTTTCCTTCGCGGCTGAGACGCCCGCATGGGAAAAACTTAAAGGTGATCATTTTATCGTTTATTATACCGGGGATCTCGGGTTTCCGAAAGAGGTGTTGTATAATTCCGAAAAATATTACAAACGGATCGCCAAGGATCTTGGGTATTCGCGTTATTCGAAATTCTGGCAGTGGGATGACAGGGCTAAGATATATGTGTACGAGAATCAGCCTGATTTCGTGAAATTGGGTAATTATCCTAACTGGTCCGAAGGGATAGCGGATTATTATAACCGAGCGATATACACATATAAAGGAAGCGCTAATTTTATAAAAGCTGTTCTGCCGCATGAAATAACACATCTGATTTTCAGGGATTTTGTAGGGCTCGATAATCCGAGTATACCTATGTGGCTTGATGAAGGTGTAGCGCAATGGGAAGAGCCCAAAAAGAGGAATATTATCAGACTGGCCCTGAAGGATATATATATGTCCGAAAAGGTCATGCCGCTTGAAAATTTCATGAGGTTCAATATAAATATCGTGGAAGACAAAGACATTGTCAGGTCTTTTTATATACAGGCAATGGGCCTGGTGGAATTTCTTGTGTCGGAATACGGATCGGAACGGTTTATAAGTTTTTGTCGTGGTCTAAGGGACGGCAAAGATATCGGACAGGCTTTGCGGTCCAATTATCCTACGAATATCCGCACGATAGAAGAGTTTGAAGAAAAGTACCTGAAATGGATAAGAGGGCTGTAGGGGAGGGTATCGGGCAATAAAGTTTCATGCGGTCCGGCAGGTTAGCGGTCGGGGTTTGAAGTCCGCAGATGCCGCGCCGGTTTACTGATCCTGCCGCGGGTTTTAGTTTATTAAACGGTGTTTGTTTTTGTGAGACGTGTATGTTAGAATAATTAATCATGGAAAATATTGAAAAACAGATCAAACTCATCAATCGCGGTACCGACGAGATAATCGATCTTAAGGAACTTAAAGGGAAACTTTCTTTGGGCAGGCCTTTAGTGATAAAGGCTGGGTTCGATCCTTCGGCTCCGGATATACATCTGGGACATACCGTGCTTCTTCGGAAGATGAAACATTTTCAGGATCTTGGTCATGAAGTTAATTTCCTTATAGGTGATTTCACCGGCCGTATAGGTGACCCGTCGGGCAGGTCTAAGGAAAGACCGCATCTTTCTGCGGAAGAGGTCTCGGAGAATGCGAAGTCATATAAGAAACAGATATTTAAGATCCTTGATAAGTCAAAAACCAAAGTAGTGTTTAATTCTAAATGGTGCTCGAAGTTAGGAACAGAAGGGATGTTCGAATTGGCATCCAAATATACAGTCGCGCGTATGCTTGAGAGAGACGATTTTCTTAATAGATACAAAAAGAATACTCCTATAAGCATATTAGAGTTCTTATACCCACTTCTTCAAGGATACGATTCTGTCGTAATGAAAGCCGATATAGAGCTGGGCGGACGCGACCAGAAATTCAACCTTCTTGTGGGGCGTGATCTTCAGAAAAGTTATGGAGTAGATCAGCAGGTCATAATAACCATGCCGATACTTGAAGGTACCGACGGCGTTCAGAAAATGTCGAAATCACTTAATAATTATGTAGGTATATCTGAACCTCCGCAGGAAATGTTCGGGAAGATAATGTCGATTTCGGATGATATTATGTGGCGGTATTACGAACTTTTAACGGATACAGATTTTTTAAAGATAAAGAAAGATGTTGAGGAAGGTAAGGCGCACCCTAAAGAAGTTAAAGCAGATCTGGCTGAAGCTATAGTAGAAAATTATCATGGGGAAGACGCTGGAAAAAAAGCACGTATCGGTTTTAATACAATATTCACGGATAAAGGTCTTCCTGATGATATTAAGGATATATATATAGAGGAAGACAAAATAGGTATAGTGGATCTTATTGTCGACAGGGCGGGGTTTGCTTCCTCACGCAGTGATGCGCGGAGGCTGGTGTTGCAGAACGCCGTTTCGGTTGACGGAGAGAAGATGACAGATGTAAACGCGTATTTCACCCCCGCCAAAGAGGGAAATATCCTCAAAGTCGGTAAAAGGAAATTCTGCCGGGTCGTCAAAAAATAGCACCTTAAAAAATAATAAAAAAAACCGCTTGACATTATTATGGAACTGTGTAGAATTACATTTACGCCAGTATACGAAATATCAAAACATAAGGTATATAGCGATATGATCTCAAGAGATGAGAGAAGTTTTTTGAGATATTGTTCTTTGATAAATAACTAAAAGTGCATGGGTCAACGAATAAATAAAGAAATCAAACTGGAGAGTTTGATCCTGGCTCAGAACGAACGCTAGCGGCGTGGATTAGGCATGCAAGTCGAACGATCTCTTTCTTCGGAGGGGGATAGTGGCAAACGGGTGAGTAACGCGTGGGTAATTTACCTTTAGGTTTGGAATAACCTGCCGAAAGGCAGACTAATACCAGATAAGACTACGTTCCCACAGGGAATGTAGTTAAAGATGGGGATCCTGAAAAGGGACCTGTCGCCTTTAGATGAGCTCGCGTCCTATCAGCTTGTTGGTGGGGTAAAGGCCTACCAAGGCGAAGACGGGTAGCTGGTCTGAGAGGATGGTCAGCCACACTGGGACTGAGACACTGCCCAGACTCCTACGGGAGGCTGCAGTCGAGAATCTTTTGCAATGCCCGAAAGGGTGAC